>Ga0265295_1005562_pt1 | contig 15918 bp, 12 predicted proteins | sample Munlansysbiofilm_FD_192503 | JGI IMG/M metagenome (GOLD analysis project Ga0265295, IMG submission 192503) | Leachate microbial communities from a municipal landfill in Southern Ontario, Canada - Methane capture system biofilm | ecosystem: Engineered > Solid waste > Landfill > Unclassified ... | reverse complement strand
GGCCACACCCGAGCCGTCGGTGTCAGTGGCACTCAGGGTGATCGCTGCGGAGTCATCGTAACTGGCGACCGCATCGGAGGTGGTGACCGGGTCGGTAGCGTCGACCACGTCGAAGGACTTCGTGGTGTGGGTCTCTTCGTTGCCGGCGACATCCACGCTCCAATACTCGAGCGTGTGTGGGCCGAGCGCACTCACTGCGATAGGCGCGGTGTATGTGGTCTCGACCCCGCCGTCCACAATGTAGTGAGTGGAGGCCACACCCGAGCCGTCGGTGTCAGTGGCACTCAGGGTGATCGCTGCGGAGTCATCGTAACTGGCGACCGCATCGGAGGTGGTGACCGGGTCGGTAGCGTCGACAAGCAGACATCTGTGTGCCGTTACACCACCCTGATGACCGACAGCTACGGCACGGATGTGGAAGTACCAGGTGCCATCGCCGATGACAGATAGACTTGCCGACGTGCCGGCTGTGTCGTTCAGCGTATCCGGATCGGTAGAAGGGTCCTTGTCGAGCGTGTACGAGTACCCGACAGGACCTGTCCCTACCTCGATCAGTTGCAGACCTGAGGTGTCGCAGGCGAGGTAGGCGACATCGCCTGCGATCGCGATGCCATAGGCCATGCCCAGCGTAGTAGAGGAACCGATGGCCGTCGGGGCGCTCGGGTGCGAGATGTCGATCAGCTGCAGACCTGAAGCGCCGTCGGCGAGGTAGGCGACATCGCCTGCGAGTGCGACACCACGGCCAAAGCTCGGCGTGTCGCAGGAGCCGAGGAGTGACGGGGCGCTCGGGGCCGAGATGTCGATCACCTGCAGGCCTGAGGTGCCGTCGGCGACGTAGGCGACGTCGCCCGCGATCGCGACACCATCAGCGTAGCCAGACGTGTTCCAGGAGCCGATGAGTGTCGGGGCGCTCGAATCCGAGATGTCGATCAGCTGTAGACCCGAGGCACCGTCTGCGACGTAGGCGACATCGCCTGATATCGCGACGCCAAGGGCTTCACCAGGTGTGTCGCACGAGCCAAGAGCCACGAGGGCGCCCGGGTCCGAGATGTCGATCAGCTGCAGCCCGGAGAGCGCGTCCGCGACGTAGGCGACATCACCTGCTACCGCCACGCCATAGGCCAAGCCCGTCGTATCCTGAGAGCCGAGGAGCGTCGGGGCGCTCGGTTTCGAGATGTCGATCAGCTGCAGGCCGGAGCTCCGATCGGCGACATAGGCGACATCGCCTGAGATCGCGACGCCAAGGGCCGAACCCAACGTGTCGTACGAACCGAGAGGCATTGGGATACCCGGATCCGAGATGTCGATCAGCTGCAGGCCTGAAGAGCCGTCGGCGACGTAGGCGACATCGCCCGCGGTTGTAACGCCAAGAGCGCAGTCAGGCGTGTCGCAGGAACCGAGAAACGTTGGGGCGCTCGAGTCCGAGATGTCGACGAGCTGCAGTCCGGAGAGCGCGTCCGCGACGTAGGCGACATCGCCTGAGATCGCGACACCACGGGAGTAATCCGGCGTGTCGTAGGAGCCAAGAGGCGTCGGAACGCTCGGGTTCGAGATATCGAACAGCAGCAACCCGCTGCCGTAGCCCGCGACATAGGCGACATCACCCGCGATCGCAACTCCCAGGGCGTAATCCGGTGTCGTGTAGGACCCGAGGAGTTTCGGGACGCTCGGGTCAGAGATGTCAATCGACAGCAGCCCGGCGTTCTGGTCCGCGAGGTAAGCGATGTCGCCCGCTACGGCAACACCACAAGTACGCCACGCTCCGCTGTAGGAACCGAGGGGTTTCAGGTCGTTCGGGTTCGAGATATCGATTACCTGTAGCCCGGCGACCCAGTCGGCCACGTAGGCGGCGTTACCTGCGATAGAGACGCTAACGGCGGCGCCCGGCGTGTCGTAGGAACCGATGAGTTTCGGGTCGCTCGGATTCGAGATATCGACCACCTGCAGCCCGCTGACGTAGTCCGCGACGTAGGCGATATTGCCTGCGACAGCGACATCGTGGGCCGAGCTTGGCGTGTCGCAGGAACCGAGAAGTGTCGGATCGCTCGGATCCGAGATGTCGACCACCTGCAACCCGGCGGTGAAGTCGGCAACATAGGCGACATCGCCTACGACCACGACATCCATGGCCTCGTCTGGCGTGTCGCACGCACCGCACAGCTTCGGCAGGTCGCTCGCCGCATCCCAGCTGAAATCCGGAGAGGTGTCCGAGTACCACGTACTCTCGCTCGGATGGCTCGATGAGGATACGCTCGATACCGGCGGGACAGCCCCGAATGCTGGAAGCGACCAGACCAGCATGCAAACGACCACACACATCGAGACAAACGAGCGCGCGCCAAAACGTCCAGTAGTCATGGTGCCAGGTCTCCCCCCTTGAATCCCCACACGATGCCAGACCACCTGCCACGGTGGAAACTCACCATGGTCAAACCATATACCTGTAGCACCGCCTCGCATACTGCCCGGACAAGAACTCGATCGCCACTCACCACAAGAAAAGGCCCCGGCAACTGCCGGGGCCTCGCGAGTCCATGGTGGGCGATGAGGGATTTGAACCCCCGACTTCCTCCTTGTAAGGGAGGCACTCTCCCGCTGAGTTAATCGCCCATAGGTAGTGCGAGCGCCATTGTAGCAGGAGCCCTTCTTCGGCTCTATGCCGCAGTAGGGGCTTGTATCGGCTTTGATGATCGCACCTTCAGCACAATGGCGACGATAAGCGCGACGACCACCGCAAGGATCGCGAACCCGATCAGCGGACGATAGAACACCCATGCGATCGCAATAGTGGTGAGCGAGAGTACCGCCGCGGACAGGAACGATACAAGCCCTGTCCCGGCGCCGACGATACTACCGATAAACGGCACTACATCGGCAACGACCGACAGCGGCTTCAAAATCATCGCCAGCCCCATGAACATCACGATGAACCCTGCGAGGCGCAGCACCCATGAGAAGAACTCATTGCTCGACTGGGCAGCCTCGATCATCGCTTCAGCGGTCTCGGTGCCGGTATCGAGCAACTCTATCGTTCCGCCGGCCTCCGCTTGGTACGGCACGAACGACGTGCCTCTCTGAGCTGCCACGACGCTGACATCTGTGAGTGGAACTACGAGGAATGCGACCCTGGCGTCGCCCACCTGAGGGGTCGCCGGGCTTTCGCCCACGTAGAAGCCGTCCGCTTGCCGCATAGTCACTCTATGTTCGAGCGTCTCCGGGGTCTGGGCGTCACTGGGCAGTGCCAGGGGCTCGTAGCCGACGATCTTACGCACGAGCGATCGAGGCAGGGTGAACGCTCCAACTGTCACCGGCTCCGCAAGGAACTCCTCGGGTTCGACGAGCATCACATTTGGGTTCTGGCGATCCGTCGGTTCCTTGAAACGGGTCGAATCGACCACTGCAGGCGACCACTTCTTCTCGTATGTATACGTTGTGACGGTTTCCTGGCCACCGCCGAGCTTATCCTTGGTCTCACTGGTGGAGCGCTCTTCCCACTGATACATCTCGACGTCGCGCTTGAGCTTGAGCCCACTGGCCGACACCCCGAAGACGTCATCCACCAATAAGTCATTTGTGACCGTCATCCCTGTGATGTGGATGAGCTTACCTTCGTTGACCGGGTCAACGCTATCGGCAGCGACGGAGATGACCTCCCCACCGCCCTCCTTGAGTGTCTTCTGCCGCTCGACAGCCCTGCCTTCGTTCCAGAACAGCAGCACGAAAGCGAGCGCAAGCAGAACCAGACCGACTATGACCCCCTTGAACGCGCCGCCGATCCGGCTGAACCACGACTGCCTGGTGACCTCAGTGAGCGTATCGGATGCCATCTCGTCTTCCCCCATCAAAACCGCGGACAGTCCCTGTTACCCGTATATGCGACAAAAAAGTACTGCCTTAACGAGGTTGACAAGAACCCCTAAGCGCCTGGCCCATCGAAGAACCCGACCGCTGTTGCCACATACTCCTCGAAACGTCGCTCGAGCGCTGGCGATAGCCCGAACTCCGGCTCGATAGATGCAGGCTCGATCCCCATCAGCGTGATGGGCGGCAGCTCCAATCCGAGCTCCCGGGCAAATTCGAGCACCTTCATCAGGTCGCCCTCATGTGTACTGATGCCCTCGAGAGTCTTGTGAGTCACGACATCTTCTGCCGAGAAGAACCGCTGCTCTCCCGGCTCGAGCCCCATGCATGCCGAGTCGGCCACGAGAACGGCTTCGGTATCCGGGTCGCAGTAGTGAAGCACGTCGAGCAGGTTGCCAGGCAGCTCGATCGCCCGAAAGCCACGATCCAGACCCCGCTCGGCGATCGCCTCGGCGATGCGTAGGCCGATCGAGTCATCAAGTCCCATATACGTCCCGATGCCGATGAGGTAGCGCATACAGCCTCCATGAGATAAGGCGCCCGCCCGCACCTCTTGCGCGGACGGGCGCCTCGCCGATGTGACGTCACCTACCGGACGAACGACACGTCCAGGTAGTGGGTGGAGCAGGAGATGCAGGGATCGTACGCGCGCACGAGCATCGAGAGCTTGAGCGCCATCTCATCTTCGGATGCACCGGCGGCGATCAACTGTGGCAGCAGCTCATCGAAGTCGGCCTGGATGTTCCCGTGGTTCTGGTTGGTAGGGATGATGCAGTTCGCCTCCGTACACAGGCCATCATCGTCGTAACTGTATTCGTGGTACAGGATGCCGCGAGGCACCTCGACGGCAGATATACCGCTGGCGAACCGCGTGGGCTGCACGAGGCCCTCCTCTACGATCCCCACTTCGAGCAGCTCATCTATGAGCCGCACGCTCTCGTAGACAGCGTGCACGCACTCCACGACCTGTGCGACCGAGTTCATGTACGGATTGGTGCAGATGGGCGCAAGACCGAGCTTCTCGGCGATTCGCTTGGCCTCAGGATGCAACTGATCGTAGTTCACGTTGAACCGCGCGAGCGCACCCGCCGCATAGCTCCCAAGACGATTCTTCGTGTGCTTGGCAGTAGACTGCGGCACCATGAACTCGTTGGTGATGTCGAGATAGTCCTTGATGTCGTACCGTGCACGATCGCCGTCGGCGAGAATCGTCTCCACAGAGCCTGCGAACAGCCCGTACTGACCGTCTTCATGAACCGCCATGTACTCGGTGGGTCGGTCGAAGGCGGGCAGCTTGTCGGCCACCGAAAGAATCGTCTCGGCGGTGCCCTCAAGATCCGGCACGGCCTCGATAAGGCGATCGCGCATGGCCTTGAGATCACGCGCGGACGGCAGGCTCGTGAACCCACCAGGGACGACCGTGACAGGATGCGTGGTACGGCCGCCGATGAGCGAACCCCACTCGTGACTCATGCGCTTGAGCCTGAGCGCACGCACCACGACCTCACCGTGCGTGGGGATGAGCGGGAAGATCGACGGCGCGCCGAAGAGGTCCGGCGCGACCAGCACATGCACGTGCACCGTGTGGCTGTCGAAGTTCTCGGCGTGCTTGAGGATCGTGCGAAGCGCGCGTGTCTGAGGCGTCACCTCGATGCCAAGTGCCGCTTCGGTTGCTGTGACAGAGGCGAGTGTGTGACCGACTGCGCAGATGCCACAGATGCGGCTGGTGATCCGCGCGACCTCCGAGTAGTGACGTCCGCGCACCATCGCCTCGAAGAAGCGCGGGTTCTCGGGCACCTGCCACTCGCAGGTCTCGATGGTACCGTTGCTGACGTTCACCACTATGTTGCCATGACCCTCGACGCGGGTCAGATGATGGATATCGATGTCTACATTCTGAAGCATGGCGCTAGCTCCTCAGGTTCGCTGTGAACATGCGGGACTTGCCGACGGCCCGCTCCTGGCTGAAACCGGCGCGTTCCATCAGCACGGTCTCGAGCGAGCGAAGGTTGGGTTCATCCACGAACCCACGGCACGCCTCACAGGGGATGCCGAGGGCCGGACACGGAGCGCCACAACCAGCGCGTGCGACCATACCCATACAGTAGTCGCCTTCGTCAAAACGGCAGACCGTGCCCAGACGCTTGCACTCCACGCACACCGGATAACTCGGGACGAACGGCGTATCGTTGTGCAGGAGAGAAGACAGGATACGCACGAGCTCGTCCTTGCTCGCCGGACAGCCATGCGCGAAGTAGTCGACCTTGATCGCCGCCGAGATCGGCAGCGCCGGGCCGCTCTGCAGGTGCGGCATCCGAGCGTCCTCACCGTACACGTACTCGTGATAGTCATCCTGATGGTTGCGGAGCGCATTGATCCCACCGGTACACGCGCAAGCGCCGTACGCGATGACGATGCGCGACCTCGCGCGTATGTCCTGCAGGCGCTCACGGTCCTTCTCACGCGTGAAGCTTCCCTCCACGAGCGCGATATCGATGCGCTCGGTGGTGGTCTCGGTCATCGCTTCGCGGAACTCGACGATGTCCACGTGCTCGAGCAACTCGAGAATGACTTCCGGGCCGAGGTTGGTGAACTCGATCTGGCATCCTTCGCAGCCGGTGAAGTCGAAGAACGCGAGCTTTGGCTTACCCATGCTAGATCGCCTCCTCAAGCGACTCGATCTCCGCATAGGTGAAGACCGGACCGTCGATGCACACGTACTTGTCGTTGATCTGACAGTGGCCGCACTTGCCCACACCACACTTCATCCGACGCTCGAGATCGACGTAGACGTTCTCGCGGGAGATGCCGATCGCATCAAGCTCGGCGATGACGTAGCGGAACATAACCGGGGGACCACAGATCACCACACGCGTCTCCGGTGCGATCTGCACCTTCTGGAAGAGCGTCGGGATAACGCCGACGTTGCCGGTCCAGTGGACGTCAGCACGGTCAACCGTCTCGTGATACTCAACGACCTTCGATGCACGCCACTGCACACGGTCCTCGGTGAAGAGCAGCTGCAGAGGATCACGCGCACCGTAGAAGAGCACCAGGCGCCCGAAGTCTTCGCGGTTGTCCATGATGTACTGGATGAGGCTACGCGTGGGACACAAACCGATACCGCCGGCGACGATGAGCACGTCCTTGCCGCGGAGTTTATCGATCGGGAAGCCATGCCCGAGCGGCCCACGCACCGTGAGGGTGTCACCAACGTCTTTGGTGTTTATCGCGGTGGTCACCCTGCCAACGGTGCGTACGACGATGTCGAACGTGCCAGGACGGGTCGGCGAACTGGCGATGCCGATAGGTATCTCGCCGTAGCCCATGACGCCGACCTCTAGGATCTGACCAGGCTCGAACTCGAAGGGCTGCCCGTCGATCATCTGCAACGTGAAGTGCTTCTCGCTCGCAGTGGGTTGACTGGCGTGAAGGATCTTGGCCTGGCGCGGCAAGAAGAGGCTCTCGTGTCCGCACTGGCATTCGTGGTCGTTCGTGTGGTCTTGGCTCATGAGGTACGCTCCATGATCGTGTTGATGACCCGTACCGGGTCGGCGATATCGGCCGTGCACGCCTGCGAGCAACGCCCGCAACCGACACATGCCGGACCGCCCAACTTCTCGTTCAGGTAGGTCGTCTTCCGCATGAAGCGGTGACGGAACCGCGAACTGTGATGCTCACGGAAGTTCTCTTTGGAACCGCCAGCACCGGTCACTGCGGCAAACTCACGGGTGAGACACGAGTCCCAGTATCGGGTTCGCGTACCGGACTTCTGATCGAGGTTCCACGAGTCGATCACGTCGAAGCAGTAGCACGTCGGGCACACAGTGTTACACGAACCGCACGAGAAGCAGCGCTCGGCGAGCTCGTCCCACAGCTTCTCGTCACCGAAGGAGTCGCGGATATGTTCGGCGATCTCATCGGTCGTGTACTCGAGCCGCTCGGGACATGTCCCCATCACGGCATCGTTGACAGCGCGGGCCTCCTCCACCTCGGCCGGCATCGCTTCCCGGAACGACCCATACGAGACGAGAGCCTCCCCCTTCTCGGTGCGAGTCTCCAGCACATACCCGTCGCCGATCTTCGTGAGGAAGGCATCGTGACCCTGCGGCTCAACGTTCGTACCCACCGAGTCCCAAAACGCACGTGGCGAGACCGCCTGGATGTTGGAAGCCACGATCGTAGTGGCCTCGCGCTGGCAAAGGTAGTCCCAGTCGGCGTTGTTCTCCCGCATCAGATAGTCCAACTGATCGATCGCCTTGACGTCATAGAAGTGCACGCCGAGAAGTACGGTGTCGACCGCACAGGTGCAGCTCGAGACCTCGTCCTCCGAAAAACGCACGATCGGCTGCACCGGCGGGAAGAACACCTTCTTCGGTGGCAGGATCGTGACATCGTAGTCGAGGCGCAGTTCGTTGGCCGAGGACAACTCCCCAAACTCGAACTTACCTCGTTTGGCGACGGGTGCTACCACCCGCCGCGAGCCAGCCAGAGCGTCGACGAACGCTCGCAGCCCGGGCTCATCCACAAAATACGCGGCAGCCATCAGACCTCCTTAACCCCATGGGGCTTGTAACGAATAGTTACAAGCTGTGATTCTGCCTGTTTCGACACAATCCTGCAAGTCTCTTCCCGAGAAGGGAGACTTCCCCCGCCTCGGACCGAAGTTCGGACGGCGCAGGTGGACCGGCGACCGGCAAGGTTAGCGTGAAGGTCGACCCCTCCCCGACCGTACTTACGACATCCAGTTTCCCGCCAAGAGCCTCGGCCAGCCGGCGCGATATCGACAGACCGAGTCCGGTGCCCGGGTGCGTTGCAGCAAGCTCTCGATGGGCGCGGTGGAACTGCTCGAAGACCACATCGAGATCACGGTCCGGAATACCCACTCCGGTGTCCTGAACATCGAGGGCGACGAATCCGTCTGCCTCCGGATGCGCGGTTATCGTGATGCTGCCCGTGTCGGTGTACGTGATGGCGTTGGCCAAGAGGTTCAGCATGATCTGCTCGATCTTGCCACGATCGCTCACGATCGTGGCGGGTACACCGTCGCGGAGGCCGAGTGAGAGCTGCAGTCCTTTGGTGTCCGCGAGCGGCTGCATCATCTCCACAAGCCGATCGATGGTCTCGGGTATCGATACCTCAGTTGCAGAGATAGTGACGTGGCCTGCGTTGATACGCGCCAAATCGAGCACGTCATCGACAAGGAGCAGTAACTGCCGACCCGAGTCGCAGACCATCTTGAGCTGTCGGTGCTGCTCATCGGTGACATCACCCGCGAGACCACGCAACATGATCTCCGTGAAGCCGATGATCGAGTTGAGTGGTGTCCGGAGTTCGTGGCTCATCGATGCCAGAAAGTCGTCTTTCGCGCGCGTGGCGGAGACGAGGTCCTCGTTCAGCTGTAGGAGCTCCTCGGTCCGCTCGTCTACCAGTTGCTCGAGATGGTCGCGGTAGTCGCTGAGCGTCTCCTCGGCATAACAGCGCTCGGTGATCTCGCTTTCCAACTGCTCGTAGGATCGCTGCAGATCCCCCACCATCGCATCGAAGGCCGAGGCAAGCTCCCCCACCTCGTCACGTCCGCTCACATCGCTGCGCACGCTAAGATTGCCCGCACCGACTTCCCGCACGTTCAAGCGCAAGCGCTCGATCGGACGCACCACGGTCCGCGAGGTGGAGACTCCGATGGCCACCATCACCGCGATACTACCGAGCGCGATCGCGAGCACCAGTGTCGTCGTTCGCCGCTGCGCATCCATCACAGCTGCCGACGAATACTCTCCAAGCCTCACAGAGTCGGTGACCATCGACTGCATCACGATCAGCAGCCGGGCCGTGAGCCGGACCTCCGACTCGCGCGAGACCACAGGGTCCACCTCACCCTCGACCCCGCGTTGGTGCGCCTTCGTGATCTCCGTGAACAATCTCTCCGCCTCCGCATGGTTCGCGCGTATGCGGAGGAGGGCGACCTCCTCTTCATCCGACCCGACAGCAAACACATCGAGCACCTCGCCGAGCTTGGCATGCTTACTCTCCCACTGCCGCTGTGCCCGGGGCTCGTAGTAGATGAGGTAGTCAGTGGTGAGCATGGAGAGCTCGAAGAGCTGGTTGAGCGCGGTAGCGGCTGCGTCGTTGCGAGCGATGGTGATCTCGACATCCCGCAACCCGGTGAACAACACGCCCGTCGTCGTCACAGCGATAGCCACTGCCACACCGACACTCCACCATATGCGCGCCCGGATCCTCACCGCAGGATGGTCACACGGTCGGGATCCACGGCATCCATCGGACCCAGATCGAGCATCGCAAGCGCGTCAAAGGGAACCGGCTCGGCAACGATACCCGAGCTCACCACCCATCGCGCTTGATCCTCGAGCGTCAGCACGAGCGACTGCTGGAGTCCGATCGTCCCCTCGACGTAGCTGCAGCTGCACAACTCGGTGGGTGTGATTCCCAGCGCAGCGGAGACCTCGGTGTTCGTCTGCTCTACCGGCACGGAAAGCACGTACTGTTCGGCCCCGATGAACGACCTTATAAGCCTCTGCTTCACCTCCGGCTCAAGGTCACCACCCGGCGTGACACACAGGTTCATCGTCTTGCCGTAGAGTCCGTGCTCCTCCAGAAGCACGAATCGGTCACCGAGCGCTTCTCGAAGTTGCTCGATGAACGGCTGGCGCAGCGACACGGCGTCCAAATCACCCGAGATCAGCGCTTCTGTGATCACGGCGAAAGAGTCGAACCGCACATCCACATCAGTCTCGGACATGCCGTTCTTGATCAGGAAACTATGCAGGAAGAAGTGGGCAGCCGTGCCGTACTGTGTGCCGATCCGCTTGCCCTCGAGGTCCCGGGCGTCACGTATCCCGGCGTCGGAGCATGCCACCATCTTGATGTCGTTGGCATCGGTGGACGTCGTGGCGATGACCTCGATCCGGTCTCCCATGAGTGCGCCGACCACGATCGGCGTATCAGCGCACAGGGCGGCCTCCACATCATGAGCTACAAGCGACTCGTAGGCGAACTGGCTGCCTGGACACTCGACGAACTCGACGTCAAGACCGTTCGCTTCGAAGATCCCATGGTCGCGAGCGATATATGCCAAAGCCGAAAGGCTCTCCTTGCTCACACCGAGAGTGACGGAGAGTGTGTCGACCGGTGGCTTCGACTCAGCCTCACCGCAGCCGGGCGCGAGTATGAGCGTCGCAAGCGTGGCACAGGCGCATACCCGTACCAGCACGCGACTGTCACGCAACCGTGCCCCTATCTGCCGAAGCATGACGCGGTCCACCGGCACCCCTTGGAGTCGTCCTGCGGGACAACCCCATACTACCAATCAGCGGCTCTCGAGAGTGACTTTCAGTCGATCGAGATCAGCACGAAGCTGTTTGGCGAGTTCGGCCTGTGCTCGCGACTCGAAGAGCGCCAGCGGGCCGCTCAGGTCGGCAGAGAGAGACACGCTCACCCGGGTACCCCCGCCATCGGGCCTCAAGGCGAAGGAGAGTCGGGCACTGACCGGGTCCGTCAGCGCGAACGTCAGGCGGTGTGGCCGGTCTATCTCCGACACCGAGAGCTCAATCGTCTTCGAGCGGCCCCCGTACGAGTAGATCTGTGAGATGTGATCCCCGGGTGCAGTGATGCTACCTCGTGAAGAGACCAGATGGCTGCGCCACCGACGATCGTTGGCCGGGTCAACGAGGAAGGCGAAGATATCCTCGGCAGACAGCACTATCAGCACACTCGAACGCGACTGCATCAGACACCGGCGTTCTTGATACCGAGACCGACCCCGATCATGCCGAGTCCGGACAGAATCACTGCCATACCGGGCCCGGGACAGACAAGCATCGGGATGCCGATGAGGACGAGGAACACTCCGAGCACGATACCGCTGCAGCCACGTGAGCCACGGGCGGTTCGATCCGGGAGCTCTGGCGCTGCCGGAGGTGTGATGCCATCTTCCAGGTGGCCGATCGTGACATTGTGTTCGTCCATGCTCTGGTCCTATCGGTGAAGGGGCACGGCACTCGTACAGTACATTCCTACCCCTCCGGTGTACAACGGATCCTTTCGCTGAAACCGGGACTGCAGACCCACTCCGCACACGAAGGGCTCCGCCGCATATGCGGCGGAGCCCTCGCAAGCGACAGCGCATCGTATAGATCCGCTGACTACCGTGCGTCCTACATACCAAGGATCGCTTTTACCGCGTTTTCAACAGTCGCACTCAGTGCATTCGCACCACCGAAGAACCGGACGGCCTCGATCTCCGCCTTGTTCGCGTCAAGCGCCGCCTCGGCGTATGCATCGAGCGCATCCGGAGGTGTCAACAGCATGACGCTACGCTGCAGACCAACCATCGAGCCACCGGCAAGCGCATCGGGGAACGAGGTACCGCTCGCGATACCGACACCGTCCCACCTGAGACCGGCGTCCACACCAGCCTGTGCGATCATGGCCGCTGTCTCGTACCGGGTCGCACCGCCGACACGCTCCACAGCGTCAACCCCGAGCATACTCTCGGCATACGTCTGTACCGCCGGGGTCACAGCGCTAGTTCCGCCGAGGATCATGACCGCCGTGGTGTCGGCAGGCAGGTACACCGAGTCGGTCTTGGCCAGGAGTACCGGCCAGTCGAGCCCTGCGGCAAGCGGAGCACCGGCGATCGCGTCCGGATAGTTGCTGCCGGTCGTCACCAGTGCCATACCGGAGTATGTGCTTCCAAGGATATCGATCACCCGGGCAGCCACAGCACGCGACGTCGCGTAGCGATCGGCACCGGCCAAACGGAACACGTACCCGCCGACAAGGTCGTAAAGCTCGTCTTCGACGGCACCGGATACCGCTTTCGTCCCGCCTACGATGTAGATGTAGCGGGCGCCCAGTCGCTCGATCTCAGCAGCCACCTCGGCCGGCACAGCGTCCGGAGCAGTCAGGAGCAACGGCCCGTTCACAGCACCCGACAGCGCCGAGGCGCACAGCACGTCCGCCCAGCTCTTGCCAGTAGCAAGCACCACTGTGTCGGCGCCGAGCGGGAAAGTCTGTTCGGAGACAGCTACCGCCGTACCGTAACGGTTGTCACCGCTGATGCGGGTCGCGCCGGGCTCTACCGGCGTATCCACGTTGATCACGTACACCTGCTCGCCGCTACTTATCTTGAGGCCCGGCAAAAGGACACCCGTGTCCGCCGGGTCGTAGTACGCGGAGCCGAGCACCCGTGCGCTAAGCGACGTCCCCCACTCGAACGCAAGCCACTTACCGTCTCCGCTGAGAGTAAGACCGTCTACACCTTCACCCGGAGATGAGCCGTCAGCGGTGACGATGACGCGCTCGAACTCACCGGACTCCATGTCACGGACGTAGATGTCCCTGCCGCCGTTGGTGTCATCGGGCACGTAGGCGCGATCCGAGAAGAAGGCCACACGCATGCCGTCGTCGCTGATGGTTCCGCGGAACACCTGGCGATCGGGTTCGGACACACCTTCAGGCGTCTCACTCGCCCAGATCAACTCCTCATCAGCGACCGACCACACGTAAACATCGCTTTCGCCGTTGTCGTCGTCGAGCGCGATGTCTACATCGAACGCCGTGAACACGATGAATGTACCGTCACCGGTCATCTGGAAGTCATAGAGATATCCGCCAGGCGACGAACCGTCACCCATGAGGTCGACGTATGTATACTCACCGGTGACCATATCGCGGACGTAGAGGTCCTGACCATCGTTGGTGTCGTCCGGGACCATGTCACGTCCCGTGAAGATACCGATATACCGGCCGTCATCACTGATCCCGGCGCTGCGTGCGCCACGGCTAGGAACCACGGCCGAGCTGGGCGTCTCACTTGCCCACACGAATTCGTCGGTCGCCCAGGACCACACGTACACATCCGACCTGTTGTTCGTGTCGTCCGGAACAAGCATGTAATCGGTCTCGAACACCACGTACTGGCCGTCCCCGCTCATCGCGATCTCGGAGATGTTGCTACCCAGCGCCGACCCGTCACCGAGCGCGTCCAGGAGCGTATACTCACCGGTCTCCATGTCGCGCACGTAGAGATCCTGATTGTCGTTGGTGTCTACAGGAAGCATGTCGCGACCTGTGAGGAATGCGATATACCGACCGCTGTTGCTCATCCCCGGCGACCGTGAGCCACGATCGGGCTCCACGGCACCTGACGGAGTCTCACTCACCAGGTACGTCATCTCCGCGCCCCTGTCGCGGACGAACACATCTTTCTCCCCAGATCCCGAGAGGTTCTGATCGTCCGGGGAGAGGTTCGAGGCGTCCGACTCGAACGCCACATAACGCCCGTCGTAGCTGATGACCGGGTCCTCGCAACGCATGTTAGCCGGATCGCCTGTCGGAGAGGCGCTTACCAACTCCGGCTCCACATAACGCCACCACCCCCCGTACGCTGCACCCGGAGTCAGCCCGATCAACATTCCGACCGCCAGAATGAGCGCGATGACACCCCGCCCTCCCTGGTACCGTAACGTGGCGCTCCGTCGACCATCCATAAGCGTCTCCCTCAGTCGCAAGATCCGGACACAACCGGGTGCAGAGTCACGTAGTCCATGCATAACGGGGCTCCGCCCCTGTCTCGATGATACCCGACACCAGCTGCCTTTACTGCAACTCCACGTGTGCGGGAGTACTGCCCGACGTGAGCATCTCCTCAAGCGACACGAACTCCGTCGAGTACTCGAAAGGGAACGCTGCGAGTACGGCCGCGGTGCTCGAGAAGCGTTCGAATCCCTCGATGTACCAGCGCTGGTTCTCGATGCTGAGATCGCCGACTCGGAGCTGCGGGGAGTCGGAGGCGCGCGCAGGCATCTCTGCGACCACACGATCGAGCTCGGTGGATATGCTCGTGACGAAATCGCAGAACCGGCCATCGGAGTCGACGGTGGGGAACCCATGCTCGACTCCGAACCTGAAGCCCTCAACCGCATACAAGGTGCGACTGTCGCCTGAGTGGACCGGGGCAGGCAAATACGAGGGCTGTACGGTGAGCAAGCTGTCGCTGCCACACTCACCCAAGCAGTTCGGCCAGCGCCTCGGGAGTCGTAACAGGCTGCTCACACGCGAACCGACGACAGAGATACGCGGTGGTGACCCCGCCTAAAGCCTCACGCCCTGACAGCAGCGCGATGCCGACACCCTCATGCTGTGCGTGAGCGGCGACCAGAAGGTTGGGCCTATAGACTGACCTGACTGCAGCGAGCATCGATAGCGGGTCGGGGCCGACGATCGCCAGCTCGCTGGGAGGTGACAGGATCAGATCGAGTGTCGAGAGCCATGCAGCGAATCCAAGCGGTGCCTGCGCCATCAGCTCGCCTACTCCATCCACCGCGTCACGTGCCGCCGCCAGGTAGTGCGTGTCACCGGTATACTCACCCAGCTTCACCAGAACCATGGCTGCCACGGAGCTGCCTGAAGGCGTGGCGCCGTCCTGGGTCTCCTTAGGCCGGAACAGCAGTTCCTCGTGATCATCGCTCGTGTCGAAGAAGCCACCGGCCGAATCGGAGAACCGGGCGAGGATCTCATCCGCAAAGCCGGCCGCCGCATCGAACCACCGGGTATCGAACGTGCTCTGATAGAGTTCCAGCAGCCCTTCTGCATAGTGCGCGTAGTCCTCCAGGTAGCCGTTCAGCCGGGGCTGGCCGTCCTTCCATGTACGCGAGAGGCGGCCACGAGGATCACACATCCCAGTCAGCACGAACTCCGCATTCGCCTCCGCGATGCTCAGATAGTCATCGCGATCGAGCGTCCGTGCAGCTTCTGCGAACGCGCTCAACACCAACCCGTTCCAGCCGACGAGCACCTTGTCGTCGGTGCCCGGCTTCACGCGCCGATCCCGGGCTTCGAGAAGCACCGCTCGTGCGGAGCGCAAACGTACCCGAGCGTCATCGGACTCTGACACCGTACCCACCACGGACAAGATGTTCGCACCCTCGAAGTTGCCTCGCCCGGTAACGCCGTATGCGGCCATGAAGAGTCGGGCGTCCTCCTGCGGATCGGCCGAGTGACCGTCGAGTGCAGCGGTGATCTCCTCGGGCG
>Ga0265295_1005560_pt1 | contig 15922 bp, 14 predicted proteins | sample Munlansysbiofilm_FD_192503 | JGI IMG/M metagenome (GOLD analysis project Ga0265295, IMG submission 192503) | Leachate microbial communities from a municipal landfill in Southern Ontario, Canada - Methane capture system biofilm | ecosystem: Engineered > Solid waste > Landfill > Unclassified ... | reverse complement strand
GGCGATTTTAGCCAGGGTGTTCCCCAGATAATCGGTGTGGTCATTGCTGATGCCCATGATCACCACTGCCAGCGGATCTTTGATGATATTGGTGGCGTCAAGCCGCCCGCCCAAACCAACTTCAAGAACCACAAAGTCGACCTGTTTTTGATAAAAATACTGCAGTCCGACGGCGGTAACCATTTCGAATTCAGTGGGATGGGGTTCGCCCTGTTCCATCAGCACTTCAATCCGTTCCTTGACAAAAATGGTAGCAGCGACCAGGCTGTCATCGTCAATGGGTTCATTGTTTAACTGAATTCGTTCGTTGAAGGCTTCCAGAAAGGGTGAGGTAAACAAACCGGTGTTGTATCCGGCGGTAGTTAAGATGGTGGCAATCATCGTCGAGGTGGAGCCTTTTCCATTGGTGCCGGCAATGTGAATAAACTTGAGTTTATCCTGAGGGTTGTCCATGGCAGTAAGCAACAGGCTCATGCTTTCTAGTCCTAATCGGGTGCCAAACTTATGGGTTGCTTCAATGTAGCTGATGGCTTCGGTAACGTTCATATTAGATTAGGCCTCCTGGATGGGACAACAATTGACGCATTTTTCGGTAACCATGAATTGAACGCTTTTGTCATGTTCTTCCATGGGAATCTTTTCGAAAATAAAGTCTTCCCGAATCAGCGCAACGGTGACACAGTCGTCACTGATGGTTTCCAGAAAGCGGTCATAATAGCCACCGCCAAAACCCATCCGATGTCCGGAGGGCGAGAAGGCGCAGCCGGGAACCATGACCAGATCAAGCTTTTTAGGGTCGACAATCCGCATACATTCTTTGCGAACTTCTAAGATGCCGTAATGGCCTTCTTCCAGATCATCAGGAAAATTAATCAGCTCTGACAAAGTAACTGTATGATCGGCAATGTTACAGATGGGAACGACAATGTGTTTGCCATCGGCTAAGGCTTTTTTGATAAAATCATGGGTATAGATTTCAGTCCCAAAACTCACATAGGCCATAATCCAGTCGGCATTTTTATAAAGATCACTAGCGAGGAATTGTTCGATAATTTTAGCATCGGTGTCGGCACAGTAAATTTCTTTACGACGTGCCAGAATTTCTTTTCGGAACAAACTTTTATCCATTTTCTTCTCCTAATATTAAGATTAATTGACGATGATATTATAACATAAAGTTGGGTATCGACAAAAAATTATCGAGGGGAAATTTTATCTGAAATTTTTCTTGAAAACAAAGAATTCTTAGTTATACTGAGTATAGTGCCGAAAAATAGTCCATAAATAATACTCTTGGCAGAGTAAACAGAAAAAAGGTGTAAAATAAATGAAAAGATTATTAATCGCCTGCGAAACGATTCGGGATGAGGTTGAAATGGCATTGCAACGAACTGATGCGAAATTGGAAATTGTCTGGATGTCCAATCTGCTTCATGACTCTCCGGAACGGTTGAAAAAGGCTCTCCAGGAAGAAATTGACAAAGCCGAAGAAGGCTATGACCAGCTCTTGTTTGCCTATGGCAACTGTGGAAACGGATTGTTGGGTTTAAAAAGTGAGAAGGCAACCCTGATTATTCCCCGCTATGGGGATTGCATTGATATCCTGCTTTCAGAAAAGGAAAACCTGGAACGGATTCGGACATCCACCTATTTTTTAACCCAGGGATGGTTAAAGGGGGAAAAGTCGCTTGATAAGGAATTCCAACATAATCTCGAAAAATACGGTGAAAAGCGGGCCCGGCGGGTGATGGAGATCATGTTCAAAAATTATCAAAAGCTGATGCTCATCGATACCGGAGCCTACCCGGTGGCTGATCATCTGCCCCGAGTGAATGATATCGGTGAGCTGATCGGTCTGGAGGTAGTGGTCGATCAAGGCAGCATTTCACCGCTGGAAAAACTGGTAACCGGGGAATGGACGGAAGACTTTTGCATTATCCCCCCCGGTCAGGTTACCGCCCATCATGATTTTGACGGGGTGGCGGTTCGCAAAGTGTAGGCTAATTAAGCGCGGTTAAAAAACACCTGGTTCAGTCAGCAATTGATTTTTCGGGTGTTTTGGCACGATGGCGCGAAGCGGAATCGTGGTTGCATCAACTTGGAAAAGTGTGGTATAGTGAAAGAAAAGAATTATCCAGTAACAGAAAGGACAAAATATGAATCGGTTTAGAGAACCAATGAATGCCTTAACCCATTTAATTGGAGCGGTTTTATCTGGGTTTGGGATCATTGCGATGTTGATCTTAATTATTGCAAAAGATAATGTGAATCCGTTGACCCTGGTTTCGGTGTTGGCCTTTGGGATCGGGTTGATTTGTCTCTACGGCACCAGCTTTACCTATCATGCCTCTCAGGGTGACCAGGAAAAGATTCTACATTTAAAAAAATTGGATCACGCGATGATTTTTATCTTGATTGCCGGAACCTATACGCCGTTTTGTCTTCTATGCCTGACCGGAACCATGCGGGTGGCGATGATGGTGGCGATCTGGGGGGTAGCCCTGATTGGGATTATTCTGAAAGTAGCCTGGATCAATATGCCCCGCTGGCTGGGCACCGGACTGTATATCTTTCTGGGGTGGTTTGCGCTGTTTGTGTTAGGGCCTCTTTATCAGGCGCTGCCATTGCCGGGCTTTATGCTGCTGGTTGGCGGCGGTGTGATGTACACCATCGGCGGCGTCATCTATGCGATCAAAAAACCAAACTTCGGAAAAAATTTCGGTTTTCACGAATTGTTTCATATTTTTGTCATTTTAGGTTCGCTTTGTCATTTTATTTGTGTTTTTTTCTTTATTCTTTAAGAAAAAAATGGTATTATTAAAAAGTTGTTATTCAAAACAAAATTCTTATTGTTTTTTTAAAAAAAACTGTTAAACTAATAGTATTGTTAATTGCATCACTGCAAAAAAAAAACTCATTTTTTGCAGTGATTTTTTTGTTGGAATAATACGAAAATGTAAAAGAAAAAGGAGTCGGTAAATTAATGCAAACAAAGTATATTTTTGTCACTGGTGGTGTGGTATCTTCTTTAGGAAAGGGCATTACAAGTGCTTCATTGGGGCGATTGCTTAAGTCCAGAGGGCTTAAGGTGTCGATCCAGAAATTTGATCCCTATTTAAACTTTGATCCGGGAACCATGAGTCCTTATCAGCATGGGGAAGTTTTTGTGACCGATGATGGCGCAGAAACCGATTTGGACCTGGGTCACTACGAACGATTCACCGACGAAAACCTGTCCAAGTTCAGCAATGTCACCACTGGAAAAGTATATTGGAATGTTATCTCAAAAGAACGCCGGGGCGATTACCTGGGCGGAACCGTTCAGGTTATTCCTCATATTACCGATGAAATCAAAGATGGCATTCTGCGAGTTACTGATTACAGCCATCCGGATGTGGTTATTACCGAAATCGGCGGAACTGTAGGCGATATTGAAAGTTTGCCTTATCTGGAAGCGATCAGGCAATTCAAGGGTGATCTGGGTGCTGAAAATGTCTTATACATTCATGTAACCTTGCTACCCTATCTGGGCAAGGCTGGTGAACTGAAAACAAAACCAACCCAGCATTCGGTTAAAGAATTGCGAAGTATTGGGATTCAGCCGGATATTATTGTTCTCCGTTCCGAAAAAGAAGTGGAAGAAGGCCTCAAGGCGAAAATATCGCTGTTCTGCAATGTCGACAAAAAAGCCGTGGTTGTTAACATGGACGCCGCTGAACTATATGAAGTGCCCTTGATGCTTGAGAAAGAAGGTCTGGCCGAATTAGTTTGCGAAAAACTCCATATCGATTGTCAAGAACCAGACCTGACCGAATGGAAAGATCTGGTAAAAAAGGCTAAAAGTCTGGAAAATAAGGTAACTATCGGTCTGGTTGGAAAATATGTGGAACTGCATGATGCTTATCTTTCTGTGGCGGAAGCATTGCGTCACGGTGGCATCGGCAATAATTCCGAGGTTGCGATCAAATGGATTCATTCCGAAGATATCAATGAGGAAAATGTCGACCGGATGCTTAAAGATCTGGACGGTATCATCGTCCCCGGGGGCTTTGGCCACCGCGGAGTAGAAGGTAAAATTCATGCGATCCAATATGCACGGGAAAATAAGATTCCCTTCCTGGGATTATGTCTGGGTCTACAGCTGGCAGTTATTGAGTTTGCCCGAAATGTGGCTGGTCTTGCCGGTGCTCATAGCATTGAGCTGGATCCGGAAACGCCTTACCCAGTGATCAATCTGATGGAAGAACAGAAGAAAATCATTGATATGGGTGGCACCATGCGTTTGGGATTATATCCTTGCGAATTGTTGGAAGGGTCAAAAGCGAGGGAAGCCTATGGTGAGAAGAATATCAGCGAACGCCATCGTCATCGTTATGAAGTTAATGATGATTTTATTGGGCAACTCGAAGAAAAAGGGCTGGTGTTCTCAGGGATGTCACCTGACCGGGTTCTTGTTGAAATGATTGAAATAAAAGACCATCCTTGGTTTGTCGCCACTCAGGCTCACCCGGAATTTAAATCCCGTCCGAATAAACCCCATCCGTTATTCCAGAGCTTTGTCAAAGCTGCGTTGACGACAAAAAAATAGTGAATATAAAATCAAGATCCTAGATCTTGATTTTTTTTATGGGACGATACACAAGATAGCAACAGGAAAAGATGTGGATAACTTAAAAAATGTGGATAGTATTTGGGCAAAATTGTGGATAACATCAGTTTTGTCTGTGGACAATGTGGATAACCTTGTTGATTGAATGGGGAAACCACCAATAGCGCCAATGTAATGGAAAAACAACGAACAGGGTAATTGTTAATAAAAGAAATGTGGTTGAACACAGGCTGTGGAAAATAAAATATGATTGTCATGAGTCATAAATGGGGATATAATGAAAGTCAGCTAAAATAATCAAATGAAAAATAAAAAGAGTTAAGGTGAAATAAATGCATAAATACGGCTTTTTTAGAACGGCCTGTGCTGTTCCAAAACTAAAATTGGCAGACTGCCAATATAACATCAGTGAAATGATTGCCATGGCTGGCCAGGCCTGGGATCAGGGCGTCGAGATTTTATTGTTCCCGGAGTTGGGTATTACCGGATATACCTGTGGCGATTTGTTTTTCCAGCGGGAACTTCAGAAAAACGCAGTAACGGCTCTGGACAGCCTGTGTCGATGGTTGGACGGAAAGAAAATGCTCTTGGCGGTCGGTCTGCCTCTGGCTATTAATGGGAGTCTATATAATTGTACAGCGCTGTTAAACGACGGTAAAATACTGGGTATCGTGCCCAAGACTTATATTCCCAATCATCAGGAATTTTATGAAAAACGCTGGTTTGCCTCGTCAAAATCTCTCAATCGAACAGAAATTACCATTTGTTCCCAAACTGTTCCGATTGGAACTGATTTACTTTTTCAGCATCTTCATCGGGAGGAATTTGTGGTCGGGATCGAAATCTGCGAAGACTTGTGGGTGCCCATTTCACCGGGAAGTTTTCACGCTCTGGCTGGTGCAACGGTGATTCTTAATCCCTCAGCCAGCAATGAAGTGGTGGGGAAAAGTGATTACCGCCGAGAGTTGATCCGTTCCCAATCCGGACGCTGCAATGCGGCCTATCTCTATGCTTCAGCGGGATTTGGGGAATCGACCAGTGATCTGGTGTTCGGCGGAAATGCGATTATCTGTGAACGGGGGATATTATTAAAAGAACTGCCCAAGTTTAATCTGGGGAATGAACTGCTGATTACCGATATTGATGTGGAATCGCTGACTCATGACCGGCAAATGCAGCATGGCTTTGGGGACTCGGCTGATCTGCTTGAGGGACATTCCTACCGAACCGTCACGTTTGAAACCGCCGGTACCAATGATTTTGATCGGGAAGTTAATCCCCAGCCCTTTGTTCCGGCTGATCCAAATCGCCGAAGTGAACGATGCGAAGAAATATTTAATATTCAAACCATTGGTTTAGCTACGCGCCTCGCTCATATCGGAAATGCACCGATGGTAGTGGGGATATCCGGGGGACTGGACTCCACCATGGCATTACTGGTCTGCGTCAGTGTCTGTGACCGCTTTAATATTCCCCGCGAGAAAATTCATGCTGTAACGATGCCTGGCTTTGGCACCACTGATCGCACCTATGATAATGCCGTGGCGTTGATCAAGGGTCTTGGTGCGACCTTTCATGAGATTTCGATCGTTGCCGCCTGTACGGCTCACTTTAACGATATCGGACACCCCATCGAGCTTCATAATGTGACCTACGAAAATTCCCAGGCCCGCGAACGCACCCAGATTCTGATGGATCTTTCCAACAAACTGGGCGGGATTGTTATCGGTACCGGCGATCTTTCCGAACTGGCTCTGGGCTGGGCCACCTATAATGGCGATCATATGTCAATGTACAGCGTCAATGCCAGTGTGCCCAAAACCCTGATCCGCTATCTGGTCGAGTGGGTGGCCGATCATTCGCCCCAGGCGGAGATTCGTAAAATTCTCTATGATGTTCTGGATACACCAGTTTCTCCGGAACTGCTACCCCCGGATGCTGACGGGAAAATTGCCCAAAAAACAGAAGAAACCGTCGGTCCTTACGAACTCCACGATTTCTTTATGTATCAAATGGTGCGCCATGGTTTTTCGCCGGAAAAAGTATATTTTCTGGCCTGTAAAGCCTTTGACGGCGTCTATCAAAAGTCGGTCATCTTTAAATGGCTGAAAAGCTTTTACCACCGTTTTTTTAGCCAACAGTTTAAACGCAACTGTCTGCCCGACGGACCAAAGGTGGGTTCAGTCTCGTTTTCCCCGCGGGGCGACTGGCGCATGCCCTCCGATGCCCACGCCACCCAATGGCTTAAGAGCCTGGAAAAAATGGAACCAATCGGCTAAGCTGTTAAAAAAAGAAGCTGTCGGAAGACAGCTTCCTTTAATGACTATTCTTTTTTAGAGTAGTGTTGGATCAGCACTTCATGTTTGAAGTTAATGAAATCGAGAATTTCTCTTTTGCCTTCAGCACTGGTCATCGCATAACCGAAAAGTCCCAGCAGATCTTTCATATCCAATGGTTTAACCAGCTGTTCGGCAGAGTTTAACGATCCCTCAGTTTTAAGCTTGGCATCATTGAGTGAGGTAGAATTGTCAGTTCGACAGAGCAGATAGTCAACCGATACATCAAAATAATCGGCAATTTCAACAAGTAACTGGTTTTCAGGAAGGTTCTTATCCTTCTCATACTTGGAAATCGAGCTCTTGTTTAAATCAAAATGCTCAGCAAAATCCTGCTGGGTCATATCCTTGTTAATTCGTAGCCGTTTTAATCGTGTTCCAAAAGTAGACATGGTGTTTCCTCCAAAAATTATTCATATTTTTAGTATGAATGAATAAGATAAACACATGATATGTGTATAACTAGATTATACACTATCCGTATATTTGATAGCCAGAAATTTTATATAAAAGTGCCAAACCAGAAATAATTTAGATTGGACATGAAAGAGAAGCATTATTTCTTAAAAATAATTAAAATAAACTTGCTTTATTGTTTAACTTGGTTTAAAATAAGGTGTTATATATTCGAGAAAGGATACTAAATGAAATTTACAGAATTAGAAATTAATGAACAACTGCTACAAGGCATTGAAGAAATGGGCTTTGTAGAAATGACCGAAATCCAGGAGCAAGCGATACCACAATTGATGATGGGAGGAGACCTCATTGGAAAATCACAAACAGGGACAGGAAAAACTGTTGCGTTTGCGATTCCAGCCATTACAAAGCTTGACCCTTCCATAAAGAAAGTACAAGTTTTAGTTCTATGTCCAACCCGAGAGTTGGCAGTACAGGTCTCAGACGAGTTTAAAAAAGTTATAAAGTATCAAAAAGGCATCAAAGTATTACCAATTTTTGGTGGTGCATCGATTGAAGCTCAGATCAGAGACCTTAAATCCGGGGTTCAAATCGTTGTCGGCACGCCAGGCCGCGTGATGGATCATATGCGCCGAAAAACATTGAAATTAACCGATGTTTCAATGGTGGTACTGGATGAAGCCGACGAAATGTTAAACATGGGTTTCCGGGAAGATATTGAATTGATTCTTGACGAAATCGCTCATGAAATTCAAACCGTATTATTCTCGGCAACGATGCCAAAACCGATTTTGAAAATCGCCGAAACCTACCAGAAGAATCCGGTTCTGGTGGAAATTTCACCTAAAAACATGGTCGCGACCAGCATCGAACAAAAATACTTTAACATTAACGATCACCATAAATTCGAAGCGTTAACCCGCTTGCTCGATGTTTACAAACCGCAGCGATCGCTGATTTTCTGCAATACCAAAAAATATGTCGATGAAATCACCGATGATCTTAAGAAATTAGGCTATTCAGTCGATAAAATCCATGGCGACATGCGTCAGATGTCGCGAATGGCCGTTTTAAAAGATTTCAGTCGTGGTAAACTGAATATCCTAGTAGCAACTGATGTGGCCGCCCGGGGAATTGACGTCGATGACGTCGATATCGTCTTTAATTATGATGTGCCGGACAATGAAGAATATTATGTCCATCGAATTGGGCGAACCGGACGGGCCGGGAAAAGCGGAATTTCCCTGACCTTGGCACGATCCAGAGATCAGTTCAGACTCAAGAAAATTACCGATTATACCAAAAAAAGCATTGAACGGGATTTAATTCCCACCAGTGCCGTCATCAATGATATCAAGATTGCTCATTTCCACGAACGCTTTAAGATTCGCGCCGATAAGGGATCTGAAAAGGGGACCTTAGATACCTATGTGAAAATTATTGATGACTTGGTCGAAAAAGGCTATACTGCCGAAACCATTGCGGCAGTTTTGCTGCAGGCACAGCTGCCATTGTCAGAAGCCGAAGATCTCAATACGGTTGAACGACGGCCAAGACGTAATGATGCAGCTCCTCGACGTGATGGTCGGGACGGCCGCGGTCGCCGGGATGGCGGATCTAGAGACGGTGGTTCCCGTCGAGCGGGTCCGGAAAAAACAAAACGTCTTTTCATCAGCGTTGGCGAAAAGGATCACGCCCAAAAGCGGGATATCCTGGGAGCCATCTGCGGAGAATGTGGTATTCCGTCTACAGCCGTGGGCAATATTGACATGTATGACAAATTTACCTTTGTCGATATTGATGAAGAGCAGGCTAAAAAAGTGGAAAAGAAATTAAACGGAAAAATAATCAAAGAACGTAAAGTAAAAGTTGAAATTTCTAAAAAGAAAAAATAATTAGTATATCAATAGAACCTGGGTGTGAGGCGAACCTTGTCCTTGGACCCAGGCTTTTGGTTATCATATCGAAATTTCATGAATAACAAGGAAGGTGCCAAATGAAAGACACGCAAACACAAAAAAAGAATAAATTGGGCGTCGTTCCAATTCCGAAGCTACTCTTTTCAATGTCACTACCGGCGATTATTTCGATGATGATTCAGGCTCTGTACAACATCGTCGACAGTATCTTTGTGGCCCAAATCGGGGAAGAAGCTCTGACCGCTGTTTCGCTGGCATTTCCAATTCAGATGATTATCATCTCCTGCTTTGTGGGGATGGGAATTGGGATTAATTCAGCCATATCAAGACGATTGGGGCAGAATAAAAAAAATGAAGCGGCCAATGTGGCTGAACATGGTTTTTTGCTGGCGATGCTGATTGCAGCGGTGCTGGGCATCCTGGGATTCTTTACGGCGGAAACATTTATCAGTTTGTTCACCGATAACGCCAACATCATTGCTCAGGGCCGGTCTTATCTGATGATCGTCACCGTTTTTTGTTTTGGCAGTTTTATTACCCAGGCGGCTTATTCGATGCTTCAAGGCAGCGGGGAAATGATCCAGCCGATGGTCGGACAGATTATCGGTGCGGTCGTCAATATTATACTCGACCCCATTATGATCTTCGGGTGGTTGGGCTTCCCGGCATTAGGGGTGACCGGTGCCGCTATCGCAACAGTTATCGGTCAGCTTTTTGGGATGGCCTATATGCTGCTGGTGATATTTAAAAGCAGTAAGAATCATCTGAAATTGGATTATAAAGTGTTTCATTACGAAACGGCGATTGTCAAAGATATTGTCAAAGTCGGCTTACCAGCGGCAATTATGCAGGGGCTGGCGTCGCTGATGATTACCGGATACAATCTGATTTTAGCCGAATTCGGGATGTCGGCGGTAGCTGTTTTGGGCGTCTATTTTAAAATTCAGTCATTGATCTTTATGCCCATCTTTGGCTTGGGTCAGGGTGCGATGCCGATCTTCGGCTTCAATTTTGGGGCCAAAAATCGGGAACGGTTTAATGAAACCCTGAAGGTTGCGGTCACCGCCGCCCTGACGATTATGACCATTGGTATGCTGTTGTTCTGGATTTTCCCGGCGCAGATTATGATGGCCTTTAACCCCTCCGCCGAGATGATGGAAATTGGCATCAATTGTCTAAGAAGCATCAGTCTGGCCTTTCCTCTGGCCGGGATCTCGATTATGATTGGCGTCAGCTTCCAGGCGATTGGAAAAGCCTATGTCAGCATGATCGCATCCTTTATCCGGCAGATGGTAGTGCTCTTGCCGGTTACCTATCTGCTGGCTCAGATTGGCGGTCTGGACTGGGTCTGGTATGGGTTTATCATTTCAGAAGTATTCTGTTTGGCTTACGAGCTTTTCATGTACCGCTGGTATCAGCGCAGAATTTTCGATACCTGGGATGCCTCGCCAATAGTGGTGCAAAACTAATAATAGCGTAAGAATTAAAAAAATAGAAAGATCTTCAAAAGGCAGTTTGCTTTTGAAGATCTTTTTTTACGCTTTATTCAGGTTATTAATCACATCGATGCTCTGATAAATCAGATTTTCCATCCGTTCAACCTCACCACAGAGAAAGAGATAGCCAAGCAGGGTTTCAAAACCGGTGGCATAACGGTAATCCGAAGGGTTGGCGTTTTTAGGGACCTGGGAGGCGGTATTTCGGCCCCGTTTAACCATTCGCTCCTCCGTATCAGAAAGCTCTGGCAGGAGTGTCCGGATAATCTGGGCCTGGGCACTGGCGCGGACATAGCTGATCGAGGTTTTAGTCATGAAATTGACGTTCTGATGACCGCAGCCGAGCAGATATTTCCGGATCAGATCGGAAAATATCCCATCGCCGATGTAGGCCAGCGCGAGGGGATTCATGGCGGCGGCCTGTTCCCGGGTGTAGTGCGTATCGATGGTGGCTTTAATGGTTTTTAGGTTGTCTGAATTTTCTGGGGTTAGGCTTTTTTCCATTTAACACCTTCCCGGGTATCCTCCAGGACAATACCTTTAGCCAGGAGTTCATCGCGGATCTCATCAGCCCGTTTGAAATCTTTAGCTTTTCGGGCCGCTTGTCGTTGTTCGATCAGGTCTTCCACGGTCTCATCCAGATTGGTTTCTTTTTCTTTTACTGCCAGACCTAAGACTCCGGTAAGTTCGGCAAAAATATTTTGACCAGCAACAATTGCCGGTTTCGAAGCATTAGCGTCGAGGTTGGTGTTGAGATCTCTGACCAGCTCAAAAATAACAGCAATGGCATCGGCGGTGTTGATGTCGTCATCCATCGCAGCGATAAAATCATTTTTGTAGTTGACCAGAGAAGCGATCCAGCCCTGTTCTTTTTCGGTTACGGCATCCGCATCCGCATTGTCCAGTAAGAATTCCATCTGGAATTTGGCGGTATATAAACGTTCCAGAGCACTGGCCGCCTGCTTTAGCAGCGCTTCGCTGAAGTTAACCGGGCTGCGGTAATGCGCCATCAGTAAAAACATCCGTACGGCTTCCAGATCGAAGCTTTTGGCAATATCCCGGACGGTGAAGAAATTGCCCTTGGACTTCGACATTTTCTCGTTGTCAATATTAATGTAGCCGTTGTGGACCCAATAGTTAGCAAAGGGTTTGCCACAGCAGCCTTCCGATTGGGCGATTTCATTTTCATGGTGGGGGAAGATCAGATCCTGCCCGCCGCCATGAATATCGATGGTTTCGCCCAGATATTTTTTGGACATCGCTGAACATTCAATGTGCCAGCCCGGTCGTCCCTGACCCCAGGGACTTTCCCAATAGGGTTCGCCATCTTTTTTCTTTTTCCAGAGGGCAAAATCGAGGGGACTTTGTTTTTCGTCATTGACATCAATCCGGGCTCCGGATTTTAAATCATCAAGCGACTGTTTGGACAATTTGCCATAGTCTTTAAAGGCGTCAACATGAAAGTAGACATTACCGTCGACGTTATAAGCCAGGCCTTTTTCTTCCAGGGTTTTGATCATCGCAATGATTTCCGGCATGTGCTCGCTGACTTTGGGATGGGCAGAAGCCCGTTTGATGCCCAGGGCATCGGCATCGGTGAAATATTCGCGAATATATTTTTCTGAAACATCCCCCGGGGTAATGCCTTCTTCATGGCTGCGGTTGATGATTTTATCATCAACATCGGTAAAATTCTGGATAAAGCTTACCTCGTAACCGTGATATTCCAAAAACCGGCGTAACACGTCAAAAACGATAAAGGGGCGGGCGTTGCCGATGTGAAAATAGTTATAAACAGTGGGTCCGCAGGAATACATTCGGACCTTGCCCGCTTCAATCGGGACAAAGATTTCTTTCTTCTGGGTCAGGGTGTTATATAATTTCATAAAGTTCACCTTTCAATTTATTTCTTTACATGATTGTGTTATGATAACATATTATACACTAAAGATAAGATTAAGTGTCAATGGATAAAAATTTTAGGAAGAAAATTTCGATTATTTTTAGAAAAATGAAAAATATGAAATGAATGAGGATTCTTCATGGATGTAAATGCAAAGAGAAAAGTCCTGACCCAGGCGCTATTAGCCCTTGAAACCGAAGCAGATTGTAATCTGTTGCTCGAAGACCTGTGTACCATCAAGGAAATTGAAGACATGGCCCACCGCTTTGAAATTGCCTATCTGCTCTTCCAGGGGAAAACCTTTATTGATGTCGAAAAACTGACGGGAGCCAGCTCGGCCACGATCAGTCGGGTTAATCGTTGCCTGAAACACGGTAAGGGCTATCGCAATATCATTGAAAAAATGAAAAAGGATCATACCTTGGAGTAATCTGGGGTCTGTTAACAATTGGTCGGTACGGTAAGTTTGCAGGAACCTGAATTTTATCAAAAATTTAATATTAAAGGAGTTGAGTGTAGTGATGAAAGCTGTGAAAAAATCGAAGAAGTTGGACAACGTTTGTTATGATATTAGAGGACCGGTGGTTGAAGAGGCGGGTCGCATGGAAAAAGAAGGCATTGACATTATTATGCTTAATACCGGGAATACTGCCCCCTTTAATTTAAATGCTCCAGATGAAATTATTCAGGACATCAAATATAATATGAAAACCGCTGAAGGCTATTGTAATTCGCAGGGCATTTTTTCGGCCCGGAAGGCTGTGGTGCAACATTATCAGACCAAGGGTTTGATGGACCTGAAGGTGGACGATGTTTTTCTTGGCAACGGCGTTAGTGAGCTGATTCTTTTTTGTATGCAGGCGCTGTTGGATAATGGCGACGAAATTCTGGTTCCGTCACCAGACTATCCGCTGTGGTCGGCGGCAGTTAACTTAGCCGGAGGAACGGCTGTATATTATACCTGTGATGAAGACGATGACTGGAATCCCAATCTTTCTGATATTGCCAGCAAGATTACCGCTAATACCAAGGGGATCGTGGTCATCAATCCCAATAACCCCACTGGCGCGCTTTATCCCAGAGCGATTCTAGAGGGAATAGTTAAGCTGGCGGTTGAAAATGATCTGATTATTTTTGCCGATGAAATCTATGATCGGATTCTTTATGATGATGCGGTTCATATCCCGATGGCAACACTCACTGAAGAGGTGCTGGTGGTGACGCTCAACGGTTTGTCAAAATCCCATCGGATTCCCGGTTATCGGGTTGGTTGGATGATTTTGACCGGTAACAAGGAAGGCGCCAGGGATTATATTGAAGGGATCAAAATGCTTTCTAATATGCGGATGTGCTCCAATGTTCCCGGACAGCATGCGATCCAGACCTCGTTAGGTGGATATCAAAGCATGAATGATCTGCTCAAACCCGGGGGACGGCTCTACGAACAGCGGGAGATTGTCTGTAAGCGGATCAATGCCATTCCGGGTCTCTCCTGTGTGAAGCCCAAGGCAGGATTTTATGTCTTTCCTAAAATTGACACCGAGATGTTTAATATCACCAGCGATGTTCAGTTTGCGCTGGATTTCCTGAAAGAAGAACATGTCCTGATGGTTCAGGGAAGTGGCTTTAACTGGCCTCATCCGGATCATTTCAGAATTGTGTTTTTACCCCATCCCGAAGATCTGATCGAAACGATGGATCGACTGGAACGGTTTATGGCAAACTATCAGCAAGAAGAGCAATCCGTTTAAATAAGAATTATGATTGGTTGTAACCAGAGAGGTTTAAAGAATTGGTAATATGATGAAGAAACAATTAATGAAAAGTAAAAAAAGGGCAATTCTGGCCGGTGTTTGTGCTGGGCTTGGCGAATACTGCAATATTTCGCCCTGGGTCTTCAGAGGTTTGTTCTTACTGCCCTTTGTGCTTAGATTAGTGCCGGGGATTCTCAGTATCATTGTCTACATTCTGTTGGTAGCGGTACTCCCTGGTAATCGGCGAATCGAGGATCAGGACGTGGTCGAAGTAGATTATGAAATTATCGATGACGATGGAGAAGCCACTGATTTCAGTGGCGAACAGACAGAACCTGACAAAAAGGTTGATTAAGATGCTGGAAAAAAGAATCATTACAAAATCAAGTCAGGAAACCTTTGATTTTGGAAAAACTCTGGGGGAAGCCATCGACTTCCCTCTGATTATTTTTCTGCAAGGCGAAATGGGTGCCGGAAAAACCCTTTTTTCAAAAGGTTTTGTGGTCGGAAGGGGTCTTACTGACGAGGTCACCAGTCCGACCTATACCATTGTCAATGAATACGGCAATCCGTCCCGGATTTTTCATTTTGATTTATACCGACTACATAACCTCGATGAACTTTACGAAATGGGTTTTGAAGACTATCTGGATCAGGGTTGTACCCTGTTGTTGGAGTGGCCGGATCTGGTGAGCGGAGATCAGTTTGAGCCAAAGCTGGAAATCAGTCTGGAATTACATTGTGATACTCCAGATGAACGGGAAATTGTTTTAAGAACAAATAATGAAAAGGTCGGGCAAATATTAAATTCCATTTAATAAAGTGATAAGGTGGTAAAAATGAAGAAATATTTAACCAGTGTCATTATTCCGGCCGCCGGAATGGGGCGCAGGATGAATGCCTCAATCAATAAGCAGTATCTGATCATCAACGGAAAACCGATCTTAGCCCATACCTTGGCGGTTTTTGAAAAATGTCCCCTGATTAAAGAAATTGTCGTGGCTGTTAATCAGGACGAGTTCAGTATCTGCCAATTACAGGTGGTCAAGCCTTATGGCTTAACCAAGGTAAAATTGGTGATGGGCGGGAAAACCAGACAGGAATCGGTTTATCGGGGGCTTAACGCAATTAATCCGCAAACGGATATTGTGATGGTTCATGACGGTGCCCGGCCAATGATACAAGAATCGGTCATTATTCAAAGTATTCATGAAACCATTGAACATCGGGCCACCACCGTAGCAGTGGCGGTTAAAAACACCATCAAAGTTATCAGTAACGATGGCTTTGTTGAGCAGACGCTTAACCGCGATTATCTGGTCGAAATTCAAACGCCGCAGACCTTTGCCTACAATCTTCTAAAAGAGGCTCATGAACAGGCGATTCAGTTAGGAATCGAAGGAACCGATGATGCCTTTCTGGTTGAACGACAAAATGTCCCCGTGAAAATCGTCACCGGTCACTATACTAATATCAAGATTACCA
>Ga0265295_1005559_pt1 | contig 15923 bp, 19 predicted proteins | sample Munlansysbiofilm_FD_192503 | JGI IMG/M metagenome (GOLD analysis project Ga0265295, IMG submission 192503) | Leachate microbial communities from a municipal landfill in Southern Ontario, Canada - Methane capture system biofilm | ecosystem: Engineered > Solid waste > Landfill > Unclassified ... | reverse complement strand
GTAAACATCATGATCATCCTTTCTCCGTCTCAAACATAAAAAATTATAGCATATAAAGAAGTGAAAAACAATAAAATACTGATGCCTTTTCTTTTAAGAAACTTAAATAATTTTTATTTTAAAAAGGTTCATGACTTGTCCATGTGAATGGTTTAAGTGTTCTAGGGTGTATGAGTGTAACTTTTTTAAAATGTAGCATCAATCTATCTGCATTTTTTCTACCATAAAGCATGTCTCCTAAAACTGGATACCCAATGGATTCTAAATGAACACGAATTTGATGTTTCCTTCCACCTTGGATGAAAACATGAAGTCTTGTAGATTCTTCTTCATAATTCATCACTTCATATGATGTTTTCGCATCTTTTCCTTGGTCTGATATGACTTGTTTATTAGAATGTCTATCGCCACTAATTGGTTTATCAATCACTTTATTTCTTTCATCGATGTGTCCATAAACTAAACAGGCATACATCTTTTCAATATCTTGTGATTCAAATAAACTCGATAAGTAACTCATCGAAAGCGGATGTTTACCAAAGATAACCATGCCACTTGTATCCAAATCTATTCGATGGACTGGTAAGACAGGATATGGATAACCTAATTCCTGATAATATGCAGATACACGATTGGTTAAAGTATCAAAATTCTTTCCATCTTCATGGACTAATAACCCTGATGGTTTTTCAAATATTGCAAGATCATCATCGTCATATAAAAGTTTTACTTCCTTTTTCATTGTCAATGGAAAATCAGGATGAAGATTCTTCCAATCAATTGAGATCTTATCTTCTTCTTTTAAGATATGATTAAATTGAAAAAATTGTCCATTCACTAAAAGTTTTTTTTGCATTTGTAATAAGTGGATGATTTTTTTAGATACATGAAAAAAAGATAGAAAATCTTTAATTGTCATTTGATTAAACTCTGGTAAAACGATCATTTCAAACATGAGACCACCTATTTTTCGTTGTTACATCACAAAATGATTATACCAAATTATATGTTTTTTAGGGCTGTTTCACGATATTCATATAGCAAATATATTGCACGCTTCATAAAAAAGATTATAATATGAGTAAAAGTGATAAAAAAGGAGACATTCATGCCTGCCAAATTACGTAGTATTACAATTCTAGGAATTATTGGTTTAATCCTTATTCTAGTCGCAATCTTCATGATTACGACTTATAATGGCTTAGTGAATATGGATGAAGACATTCATGGTAAATATTCTCAAATTGAAAATCGTCTTCAAGAACGAAGTGACAAAATCAATCAAATCGTCTTTTCTGTGGATGGACTACAAGAACATGCAGAATCGATTTATAATGCGATTACTTCTGCAAGAATGGCTTATCAAAGCGCTGATACTATGGAAGAATTGATTGCTGCTGACGCAGCTCAAGCAATTGCATTTACAAACCTTTTAGCAGTTGTTGAAGATAATCCAAACATTACTGCAACTTCTGCTTATAACGAACTGATTTATGAAATATCCATGATGGAATCGACATTATCAGTTGCACGTCGCGACTATAACCTAGCTGTTCAAGATTATAATGCATCGGTTAGAAAATTCCCTCGAGTATTCTTTGCTAACTTATTTGGTTTTGATAAATCTTATGATTATTGGAAGATCAACGATGGTGCCGATGAAGTACCAACCATTGATTTTAATGACTAGGAAATATTTAACTCAATCTATCTATTTAATCGTGATTAGTTTTTTTCTAATCACGCTTTTTGCATGTCAAAAAGATGAAACTTTAAACCCAACGAAAGAATTTTATGTCAATGACTTTGCTGACGCATGGAGTCCTGCGACAAAAAACACAATTTTAGGCGAATCAGAGCGCTTGTTTGATGAAACCGAAGGTATCGGTGAGGGAGGAACACAACTTGTTTTTACGAGTATTTTAGTTGAAAATATTGAAGATATTAGAACCTATGATAAAACCGAAATTTACCGCGATTGGGAGATCGGTGAAAATGATATGGGCATACTCGTCTTATTCTTCTATCAAAACGATGAGTCTATTCAAACATTAAAAGAAATCCAAATTGAAGTTGGTTATCGCATGGAACAATTTATCACCCCAGGAAAGTTAATTGCTTTAACAGATAATACGATAAATAATCCAGTATATAGAGATCAAGAACCGATGGCAATCGCTCATTTCCTCTATGAAATACTAACACTTATCTACGTTGATATTTATGATTATGAATCGTTTAATTATGATATGGATCAATATCAAATATACTTAGAAACGTATGAAGAAAATGATGACACATTACTTACCATTTTATTTGCCTTGCTCATTTCATCGGATAATGATTCATGGTTAACTATTTTAATTACGATTGGAATTGTTGCATTACTTGGTGGTTCATTCTCATTTGCACGACATAAAGGTGCAGGAGGTTCATCTGGTGGTGCAGGCATTTTTCGAAGAAAAAAATAACTATATCCAAAGATATAGTCACTTTATGAAGCTTTTGCTTCTTTTTATAGCGCTTTAAATGTAGGGATGACCTCAGGTTCAGGAAGTTCTTTCAAGATATCATGATGATTGATTAACCATTGACTGCTTGCATAAATATCTGATAAACTTGTGTAATTTTTACATGCATTACCTTCAAAATTATCCTTTGTTAAAAAGTCAGTTTTCTTGATGATTTCTTCTTTCGAGGCATATTTATTTAATCCTATCACTTTCAAAGCTTCCATTGCTTTTTTTTGTTTCCGATTCATCTTTATCACTCCCACTTCTATTTTATCATATGCGTTTTTCTTTTCTTTGACTATGCTTTATTTATTGCGTTTTCTAAATAAAAAGAGGGTCTCCCCTCTTAAAAGACGTTAAAGATAAACATGAAAACTAAAATGATCAACATCGAAACAGTATAGATTAATGCATCCGCTTGAATGATACTTCGCTCATATCTTCGATTTAATACATTTAAGGTCACTACAAATCTTTCGATGAACCCAATGTTTTCATCTCGACTCGTTACGGTATTCATTTCGATATCATCGATTGGACAACGATCTCCATAAAGTATTTTACACGTATTTCTCATGAGTAAATAACCCGGTAAGAAAAATAAATACTCAAGTGATAACCATTTCGGTATTTTTAAATGAAACCAGTTAAATTTTGTGCCTAAAACAAAGATGAGTGCACCACCAATTAATACATACAGCATAGAAAGTAAATCTTCACCCGTGAAAAATTTCATATGTCCGATGTAATGATCAATAAATTCAGGATCATAAGTCGTTTGATTCATTGCTGGAATGATGAAATGTTCTAATAAAAATCTTGGAAATAGTCCAATTAAAACAATAAATAATCCAATCGTAGCTAAAGCAGAATCTAATGAAGTATAACTTCTTTTCAAATCAGGGTAAGTATTATCCGTTTTTTGAATAAACACATAATAAAATAATTTGATAAATGAACAAACCGTTCCAGCACTCACAATCATAAACATGATTTCTGCAAATTTAAAGCTTGGATCACCATATTCAAAAGCTTCGATTAATCCATGATGCAAGATTGATTTTGAGATAAAACCATTAAATAAAGGAATACCACTAATCCCAAAACATGCAATCAGACATACTGTAGCGGTTAAAGGTAGTTTTTTCCATAATCCTCCGAGTTTATACATATCGTATTCATGTGTATGATAGTATACGACACCAACCACCATGAATAATAAAGACTTAAATAGACCATGATTGATAATATGATAGATGGCTCCAGTGTAGCCCATCGCACCACGATATCCTAAATAGACCGCAATCCCAATACCCACAATGATATAACCCATTTGACTCACTGAATGGTAGGCAAGCATTTTTTTCATATTTGATTGTTGAAGTGCATAAAATACACCAATAGCCATCGTAATAATCCCAAACCATATGATGGCTGCACCTATATTTTCCGATGTTTTCCAAATTGGATCAAGATAATCTGTTACTTGATTTTTCGGTGGAAAATAATAACTGGTTGCAACTCTCAGTATACCGAAAGCACCCACTTTAATCATCACACCTGATAAAAGTGCTGATGCTGGCGTGGGAGCAACTGGATGAGCTCTTGGAAGCCATACATGAACAGGTGCCATTCCAGCTTTAATTCCAAACCCTAATACAAGTAAACCAATAATCCAATATCTTAAATTCCCGAGTGCACCTAAACGGGTGATTGCACTGACAAAGCTTAGATCTCCAATATTAAAATAAATGAGTAATAAAGCCGCTAAAATTAAAAATCCACCAATTAATCCCATAACAATGTAGTTTTGACCAGCACGATATGAATCTTCTTTTTGGCCATGAACAACTAGCATATAAGAGGTAAAAGTCATGATTTCAAAAAAGAGAAACATCGTTAGTAAATCACCACTCATGATCGTTCCTAATACGGCACTATATGTCAGTGCAATAAAGAAGAAAAACCGCGTACAGTGTCTTTCTTTTTTCATATATTCATGTGCATAAACCATGACTAAAAACCATATGATGGAAGAAAACAATAAGACTGTATATCCTAGCATATCAATATGAAAACTTAAACCAAGTCCTAAAACTTCTGGGATTTTTAGTTTAAGACCTGTGGTGGATGCTGCTGGATACATCATAAAAATCAAAACAATCGTTAAAAATGTCATGAAAATCACAGAACGATCACGTCTAAAACAAGATCTTTCACCATAAAGTAATTGAATCATTGAGCCTAAAATAGGAATACCTATTAAAATCAATGGTAAAAACTCATAACGGCTCACTGCCATAAATGCTTTGTAGATCACGCCTAAATTTTCTGCATTTTCACCAAGTCCAAACACATTTTCTTTGATTAGAACAAATGCTAAGACCATCAAAAGCATGATGATGATTAAAATGGTAGATTGAACAGTAAGATATGAGAAAAATTTCTTCTTACCGTCAATTTCAGGTATGTCACACGTCATATGAACTCCTCATTATATTAAACCAAACAGTTCTGCTGCTTGAGTGATCATATTCATGATTAAATTTGGGAAAATACCAAATGTTAAAATACCAATTCCAAGTAATATCACGGATGTTAACATTGGCCAAGGCACTTTTTCAATTTTAAATGGATGATAAGTATTCGGTTCGCTCTTTAAAAATGATGAAATAATAATCGGTAAATAATAAATCACATTCAGTAACCCACTTAAAACGACAATGATGATTAAATATCCTTGTCTATGATCTAATGATGCCATACCGAGTGTTAATTTCGAGATGAACCCTGAAGTTAATGGAATACCGATCATGCCAAGTGCAGCAATTGTAAATACACTCATCGTGATTGGCATTTCATAGGCAAGACCTTCAAAATCATTCTTCTTCTTAATCTTTTTCTTATAAATCACGATACCTACCGATAAGAATAAGGCAGCTTTCATTAGGCCATGGGAAATGATATGAAACATTGCTGAAGCTAATCCAAGCGATGAAAACATCGCAATTCCCATCACGATATATCCAATTTGTGAAATGGATGAATAACCAAGCATGCGCTTAATATCTTTTTGTGCAATCGCAAAAATAGATCCCATAATCATGCCGGTTGCAGCTACTATCACTAAAATGGTTGAGACATGAAAATGATTTAAGATATCTAATTTAAAGACTTTGAATAATAGTTTAATTAAAACGACGATATAAACTTTTACAATAATTGAAGATAGTATCGCTGATGATGAACTAGGAGCTGATGCGTGGGCATCAGGAAGCCATATATGGAAGGGAAATATAGCTGCTTTTATACCAATTCCAACAATCATAAATCCTAATGCGATAATGATATTGATCGAATATAATTGCCAAATAGATTGAATGGATTGACTGACCCAATCGATATTGGTATAACCTGTCACCATGTAAATGAGTGCTACACCAAAAAGGTAAGATAAAGATCCAATCTCATTTAACATCACATAACGGAATGAGGCAGCATAAGTTTCTTTTTTTCGCTTAATCGAGATGATACTACAGGTTGTAATTGAGATGATTTCCATAAATACATAGGCATTAAATAAGTCATTTGTATAAATAATACCTAAGATGGCAAAGAGGATAATAAATAGCAATATATAGTATCTACCGTATTCCTTTTGTTCAACACCTTCGGTTTCATCACCACATGAATAGATATAGATAATGGTCGTTAGACCAACGACGAATAAGCCGATGATTGCTGCCATTAAATCGACTTTAAACTCAATGCCAATCTTCGAATCATGACCACCAAATTGATACAAAATGGCACCATGTTCTGCAATATGGAAAATTAAGAAAAATGATGAAGTGACCACACATAGTAGCATGATAAAACCAAAGATCAGTGTAATCTTAAAAGTTCTTTTGCTCAAAAGAGGAATAATCAAAGCAGTTGCTAAAAAGATGAGCATATTGATAATTGGCAATTGATTAATCATGGATTTCTTCCTCCCTGATTAGATAGGTGAGTTCATCTTGATTAATCGTGCCATACATTTCATAGATTTTAATCGTTAGACTCAAACTATAAACTGTCATCGATACAACAACAACAATTCCAGTTAATATGAGAACAGATGGGATGGGATTAATATAATTCACATTAGGATCTTGTTGTAAAATTGGAGGTACACCACCGGTGACATTTCCGATCGCAACCAAAAATAAGAAGATCGATGTCCCCATGATATTTAGCCCCATAATGCGCTTAATTAGGTTCTTTTTAGTGACAACTGTGTGAAGACCAATGAGAAAAAGCGCGACTGCACCGATGAAATTAATGTGATCAACGAATGCCTGGATGATCTGCATCTAAATCCCCCTCAATTAATAAATGAAATAGTGATACCATCGTTGAAGCAACCTTAATCCCGATTGTGATCATCAGTAAAGGTATCATCCCTGCTGAAAATAGTTCGCCAGGTTCTCCGATTGGGAATCCAGCATCAAGATTTGTTAAAAACTGGCCAGATAAGAAAAGACCAATTAAACCAATTCCAACATAAATCACTATGCCACCGCTTTCTGCGATTTGCGACATACGGTGACTAAACTTTTTTTTAGAAGGTAGAAGTCCAAACACGAGTGTATATAAAATCAGGCTTGTCCCAATAAGTGTTCCACCCGAAAAACCACCACCTGGTGTGATATGTCCATGTAAAATAATGAAAATACCATAGAGTTGGATAAATGGAATCACTAGACGTGTGATTGATTTTACAATGCGATCATCCATTAGTAATCCTCTCCTTCTTTTTTCTTAACGGTACGTAGAACTGAAGCAACCGCAATCACAGATGTAAATAAAACAATCGTTTCACCAAGCGTATCAAAACCACGATAATCCGCTAAGATTGCTGAAATGAAATTCACTGATCCTGTATCATTTACAGCATTTTTAATATAGTATTCCGTGACTTCATTGTATGAAGGCGCTTCTTGATTTTGCATCGTTGGCATTTCCATGATGCTATAGACTAAAATACCAAAAAAGATGAGAAATAAAAGACTTAGTAAATGTTTTTTCATTTTTCATACCTCTTTGTTCTACTAATTACGGCAATAAATAAAATTGAAGTAACACCAGCACCAACTGCAGCTTCTGTTAACGCAACATCAGGAGATTTTAAAATAAGCCATAACACAGACATCATGAGTGAGTATGCTGAAAAAATGATGACTGCAGATAACAAATCTTTTGTTTTTTCAACAGCAATTGCACAAACGATTAGAAATACGACTAAAATGACATTAAAAACAATCATAAGCTTGATCCCTCCATCGTTTCATCTTTTAATTTTAAGAGATAAGCACTTTTCGCAATATAATGCGCAGCTGTTGGGTTTGTAATCCAAATAAACACCAAAATTAAAAGTATATTTAATGTGGTAAAAGTTAATCCTTGCCAAGTGATTAACCCAAAATAGATTAATCCAGCTCCCATCGTATCGCACTTAGTCGTGGCATGCATTCTTGAAAAAACATCAGGCATGCGAATTAACCCAACGACACCAACGAAGAAGAAAAATGTTCCTGAGATGATTAAAATTGAACTTAAGATTTCAATGAACAACGCCATAATTAATCCAATTTTCCTTTCATCAAATATCTTGAAACGCCAATCGTTGTTACAAAACCAATGAGTGCATATACAAGTGCTACACTCACATAAAGTTCTTGAGCAGTGACTAATGCAATCATGACGATGATTGTTGTCACTTTGGTTGTAATCATGTTGATAGCTACCATTCGATCAGCAGCTGTTGGTCCAACATAAGCTCTAAAAAGACCAACAAATGTCATAATCAAAAGTAATATTGTACAAATTACTGTAACGGTTATGATCATGATTTAGCCTCCAATTTTTCGAATGCTTTCTGCATTTTACTATGTTCAATATCATCAATATGCTCCATTTCTAGCCCATGCACGAGTATAAAGTCCTGATCCATATCCACGGTCAATGTCCCAGGCGTCAATGTAATTGCATTTGCAAATAATGCTTGATTGAATTCTTTTTTCAAGGGTTGTTTAATCTTTTTAAACCCTGGATTAATCTTCATTTTAGGACTTAGTACGATGATCATAACATGAATATTTGACTTAATAATCTCAATTAAAACAATGAATAATAAGTGAATGAGTCGGCCAAGATATTTTATAGTAAATTTTGATGTTTCAGCATCGTTAAAAATCAAATCATAGTTATAAAAGATGACAAGTAAAGATGCAAAAAATCCAACCAAGAGTTGGATCAGAGTGATTTTAGATGATAGAACAATCCAAAAAATGAATAAGAGTACAAACAGGATGATGACACCTTGTCGTTTTTTCATACGTCTCCCTCATTTCATATTGATCAATTTGTTAAAACCAAAGGTATTCGGTTTGTATTAAGTAGATTATACCATAATAAATTATGATATAAAATAATTATTTTGTATGTCAAAGTATAGGGATAAAAAAATCAAATGGCCAAGCATAGCCATCTGATTAGGTTCGTTTTATGATGACTGCATGATATGGGTTAATATTTTTTTGATTCAAATTAAATGGTTGATTCGACCAAAGAATTTCTCCACTAAGTTTGATGATATTAGGTTTAGTTTTGCCTGTTAGGTTGATGATAATATCAATGGCATCATTTTCTAATACTCTTTCATAAATAAATAATCCTTTTTTATGATATTTCACATCAAAGTTTCCATAAGACAGCGTTGGATTAGCTTTTTTGATCGCAATCAATTTTTTTGTGTGATGCCAAATGGAATTGTCATCTTTCATTTGACGATCGATATTAATTTCTCCCATTAATGCGTTCATTTGAATCCAAGGTTTACTATCACTAAACCCATCATCTTTTGTCCAAGGGATTGGCATGCGTGCATGATCTCGACTTGTTTTATGAATTAAAGAAGTTCTTAACTTTTTTGGGAAATGGAGTTTACGCATTAAAGCTTCGATTCTGTGTGTTTCGGGGTCTTTATAATCATCCATCGTTTCAAATATCCCATTTTTCATACCAATTTCTTGTCCCTGGTAGATAAAGGGTGTTCCTTTGAGTGTGAGTAGCATAGAGATGAGCGCAGTTGCACTCTCATGATGGTATTTTTGGTCATTACCAAATCTTGAAACTGAACGTGGTTGATCATGATTTTCCAAATAATTCGCATTCCAATAAGCACCCTTTTGCCACTTAATTAGAGTTTCAATCAATTTTTGTGGTTTGAATTTCGTTTTAAACCACTTATTATTAATTTGATCGGTTTCCATGTGCTCAAAACTGAACACCATGTTGAGTTCTTCCCTTGATGGATGGATTAAATCGTTGGCTTGATCAATAGTAACAAGCACGGTTTCTCCAACTGTGAAAGCTTCATAATGATTCATTACATCACGTCTAAGAGTTCTTAAAATCTCATGACAACCTTCTTGTGAATGATAATGTTCTTTCCCTGTTAAGGCAATACTTTTTTTACCATCAGCTAAGCTAGTTTTATAAATAATATTGATGACATCACACCTGAATCCTGCAATGCCTTTTTTTAACCAAAAATGCATGATTTCTTTGATTTCTTCTAAAACTTTAGGATTGTGCCAATTTAAATCAGGTTGTTCTTTTAAAAATAAATGAAGATAATAGGCATCTTCATATTTCTCCCAAGTTGTTCCGCTAAAAAAGCCAGACCAATTATTCGGCTTATCTTTCCATATATAATAATCACGATACAAAGGATCGTTTTGTTTACTTTTAATAAACCAAGAATGTTGATCTGATGTGTGGTTGATTACAAGATCCATGATGATTTTGATATCTCTTTTTTGACATTCATAAAGAAGTTGATCCATATCATCCATGGTTCCATATTCCGGATTGATGCTTAAATAATCACTAACATCATAACCAAAATCAAGATTTGGTGATTGATAAACTGGTGATAGCCATAAAATATCAACACCTAAATCTTTTAAGATATCGAGTTTTGAGATAATTCCTTGAATGTCACCGATTCCATCACCATTGCTGTCACAAAAACTTCTTGGATAGATTTGGTATACAACACTTTCTTTCCAAAATTCACGCATGAATAAACTCCTTCTTATGGATAAATCTTAAATTGAACTAATCCTGAATCTCGTTCTGGAAAAAACATTTCAACTTGGATAAAATAAACGATAGTTTGATTGAATTCCATTGACAATTTAAAATTTTGGTTTTCTCCAAAATCATCTTCTGCTTCTATTTGATAAAGATCATCCCACGTAATTGGTTCTTCATGTGGGACTAGTAGTTGGAATACTTTGACATATGTATCAAATTCACCATATGACTCAAGCGTATAAGTCCCACTATTTGTCGGTTGGAATCTAAAAACGATGGATTCTTCTAAATCGATAAAGACCTCATAGAATGTATCTAAAGTGACATAAATCGCATCGCTAGGTTCTGATCCTGTATAAGTGACTTCTTCCCAAATGGCATATAGAATAAGATCATACCCAGGCATTCTATGAAATTCATAGATGTCATTCGAATTTTCATCTAAAGTCCAACCTAAAAATTTATAACCATTTTTAATCGGCTCATTAGGTTCTATAATCGTTTCACCATATAAAACTGTCTGTTCTGGAATGTTTGTACCACCCATACTTTGATATATAATTTTATAACTATTAACGCGCCATTTTGCATATAAAGTAAATGAATTTCTCACTGGTTCTAACTCATTATATAAAGGGCTATCATTACTCAACGAAGTAAACCGACCTAAAAACTGATGACCTTCTCTCACTATATCTGGTAATTCCAACAATTCACCATCATTAATCTTCATGGGCTCAATGATTTCTTCAAATCCAGTTTCAAATTCAATGTCATGAATTTTTTCTTGACAACCACTGAATACCATCAAAACAAATATAACAAAAACAAACTTTTTCATATAATCTCCATCTATAAAGAAACAGATCAATATATGTGATTTTTCACACCTTTAAATTGTTATAATTTGCTTTAAGTATAATTGAAACGCTTATGAAATACAATCAATCATTCGTGAAATATTTAATTATGCAAGAGATTTTTTTAAAACCATATCATTAAAGATTATTTTATATTATACTATGAATGTCAAAGAAACTAGGAGGACAATAAAATGCGTATTGAATTTGATGAAAAACTCGATTTTAGTGATGTATTAATTCGCCCAAAAAGGTCAAAACTTTCCAGTCGTAAGGAAGTAGATTTGAACCGAACTTACCATTTCAAGCATAGTGGACAAGAATGGAAAGGTGTACCAATCATGGCATCCAACATGGATGGTGTTGGTACCATCAATATGGCTCTTGAACTTCAAAAATCAAATTTGTTTACATGCTTAGTAAAAAATTATCAATCTGAGCATTTAGCCCCCTATATGAAAAAATTAAATCCAAATTTGTTTGCAGTAAGTACAGGAACATCTAAAACTGATTATGTCAAACTACAAGAAACGTTAAAGAATCATCCTACTATTCAATTTATTTGTATTGATGTAGCTAATGGTTACTCTGAAGCATTTGGAACCTTTGTATCGATGGTTAGAAAACAATATCCTAAACACACCATTATTGCAGGAAACGTCGTTACAGCTGATATGACACAAGAACTTATTTTACGTGGCGCTGATATTGTAAAAGTCGGTATTGGTCCAGGATCTGTATGTACTACACGCATTCAAACAGGTGTTGGATATCCTCAGCTTTCAGCCATCATTGAATGTGCAGATGCTGCGCATGGTTTAGGTGCTCATATCATAAGTGATGGTGGTTGTACATGCCCAGGCGATGTCGCAAAAGCATTTGGTGCTGGTGCTGACTTTGTCATGTTAGGCGGTATGTTTGCTGGACATGATGAAGGTGGTGGATCAATTATCACTGAGTATCACAATACACTTCAACGAAACCAAGAAACCCAACAACCAATTTATGAAGAATTAAAATTTGTCGAATTTTATGGGATGAGTTCATCGACTGCCATGATCAAGCACCATGGTGAGGTAGCTGAATATCGAAGCAGTGAAGGACGGACAGTAAAAATTCCCTATCGGGGAAAAGTTGATGTTACCATCAAAGATATTTTAGGTGGTATTCGTTCGACTTGCACCTATGTGGGAGCTCCTACATTAAAACAACTTGCTAAATGTACCACATTTATTCGCGTCCATCGGCAATACAATGACATTTTTGTCAACCAAAAACATTAAACACGAGATTGCTCTCGTGTTTTTTTATGATACAAGTTCAAGATAAACATACTTGTTTTCTAAAGCTCTAAAAACTCTAATGATGATATAACTAATTAATAAATAAAAGATTGAGGCCAAAATGAATGGAGATATTGTGAAATCTCTTGACACAATCTCTTTCACATTACGCATGAGATCAGAGATGGCAATAACCGTCACAAGTGCAGTATCTTTAATCAATGTGATAATTTCATTTGTAATCACTGGAAATTGCGTTCTAATCGCTTGGGGTAATATAATATATCGATACGTTTCAAAAGACGATGCTCCCATGACTTCAGCACTCTCAAATTGATCTTTTGGTAAGTTTTCAACACCAGCTCTAATAATCTCAACAAAATATGCACTGTAATTGATGATAAACCCAATATATGCCACGGTCATTCGATCAATATTAATTCCGATAAAAGGCAAGCCATACATAATTAGAAATAATTGTAACATCAAAGGTGTTCCTCTAAAAAACCATGTATAAGAACGAATCATGAAACGAAATGTTTTATTTTTTCGTATACCTATCGATAAAATAACACCAAATGGAAATGATATGACCAACGTTACAGCAAATATACTTAGTGATACTAAAGCTCCTTTTGATAAATAGGTAATAACTTCGATCAAATAACCATTCATCTAAGAAAAATGTCCTCATTAAACCATTTCATTGAGATTTCAGCAGCTTTTCCATCAGTAATCATTTCATTTAAAATCAAATTAATTTGATCACGAATTGAATCCGATTCAAGTCTAAATCCAACACCATAAGTTTCTTCTGCGAAATTTTCAGATGCGACTCTATATTTACCAACCAATTGGCTGATGACGTAACGTCCCATAATTTCATCGATGACGACAGCATCAATCGTACCATTTTCAAGTTCTAATAAAGCTTGATTGTATTGATCATATTTAACGAGTTCTAATAAATCATCAACAATCGGATTAGCACTCACTGCATCAAACGCTGCACTACTAATTTGCACACCAACTTTTTTACCAACTAAATCATTAATAGTATCAATTTCAGAATCAATTCTAACCATGATCATTTGTGTATTTGCGATATAAGGATTTGAAAATAGCATTTCTTCTAGTCTTGCCTCTGTGATGGTTAAACCATTCCAAATCATATCAATATTGCCACTATCTAGTTCTAAAACCTTGGCATCCCAATCAATCGGTTGAAATCTAACTTCAATTCCAAGACGATTGCCAACTTCTTTTACTAAATCAACATCAAATCCAACGAGATCACCTGCATTATCTCTAAACTCCATGGGTGCAAATGTGTCATCAAGCCCAACAATCACATACCCTCTTTCTTCAATCTTTTCCCACGTATTGATAGGACCACTTGTACAACCAATCAGTGGGAATATTGTTACAAACATTAAAATAAAACCGATTATTTTTTTCATTTTCATGTTCACCTCATGCTCATTATAAATTTAATAATTTATCATAGTAAAGTTCTAAATTTTAGAAAACGTTTGCATAAAAAAAGCACTGAAATTCAGTGCTTAGTCAATCGATTATTTTTTCTTATTAAAATAGAGATGATATCCTTCTGCGCCATAGATTAATGACTTGTTTACTCTAGAAATTGTAGCTGTTGAAGCTTTCGTCTCATGTGTGATTTCTAAGTATGGTTTTTTATCGACAAGCATTTTTGCAACTTTCAATCGTTGAGCCATATCAAATATTTCTTTAACCGTACATAAATCTTCAAAAAATCGATAGCATTCTTCTACTGAATCTAGCGTTAATATCGCTTCATATAGATCATCAATATCCTGATTTGCAAACTTAGACTTGTACATAAAAATCACTCCTCACTTTATTACATTATAACACTAAACTAATGAAAAAGTGTTGATATGTTTGGTCTACGCTTGCATTTTAGCAATTAAAGGTTCACTGATTTTAGACATCCAAAGATAACTTGATAATGCAAATAAACCGTTAATTAGAACAAGAATTAAAAGTATCAGATTTAGTGCTAACATTTCTTGAAGAAGATAATAAATTACCCCATTCATCGCTAATACTGCAAACCCACCAAATACACCAAGCATTGCTGATGCGCTTTGCTTGATGACTTCAACTTCGTTTTTGAAATCAAATTTTGGCATATATAAATTAAATATTGCATCCAAAAATGACATTAAACTTGCAAATCCTAAGATGAGTAAAAGCATCAATACGATGGATAATCCACTAATCTTTAAGACGAATCCAAGCATGAATAAACTGATCACTGCGATTGGGACAACTAATAATAGGTTAAATAATACTTTGGATAGCATCAATGTCTTAGCTTTTATGGGTAGACTTTTAATGATCCAAAAGTTTTTACCTTCTAAAGATAGACTGATAGCTGGTGTATAAGTCATTGAGATTGAAAATCCCATGACTAATAGTAGCATCACTTCAATATCGAGTCCTACACCTACAACCATCGCTAAAGTCGAAGCAATCTTATCTTGATAAAATAGGCTTGCAATGGATAACACTATTAAAATGACAGGACCTAATCCAGAGTTTACAGCATATAAGGTGACACCAAAAAACTTTCTAAATTCTTTATTAATTAGAGTTTGATAGATCGATTGTGATTCGTATTTTAATGTTTTTTTATTCTTATAGGCAATGATTTTTGTTTGATTTTGATTTGTTTTATAGACTAATGGTCCAATCAAATAAAAATATAATCCAAAGATTAGAACGTGCGATAATAATAAATAAATAAAATCTAGGATTTGTCCATCATGCACAGCATTCATGTACCATTTGATTGGTATATAATATTTCGAAATACCTGAAAGTAAATCGATTTGGCCGGTAAATGGATTTTGTTCAACATCATTCATTGAAAAACTTACTGCAAAAATACCAATAAATAGTGCGAACAATAAAATGATACTGACAATCTTGCTTGCTCTAAATTTTTTCGATATGGTTGCAACCAAAAGTGAAACAAATGACATAATCACCATCGGAATTAAAGGAATAAGAAGTAATCCTAATAAGTAGAAAATAAAGCCGATGAATGAAAAACCATTCCAATAAAAATATCCAAA
>Ga0265295_1005557_pt1 | contig 15924 bp, 10 predicted proteins | sample Munlansysbiofilm_FD_192503 | JGI IMG/M metagenome (GOLD analysis project Ga0265295, IMG submission 192503) | Leachate microbial communities from a municipal landfill in Southern Ontario, Canada - Methane capture system biofilm | ecosystem: Engineered > Solid waste > Landfill > Unclassified ... | reverse complement strand
GTGCCGGTTCAAGTCCGGCCTCTGGTACCATATTATTAGCGGGAATAGCTCAGTGGTAGAGCGCAACCTTGCCAAGGTTGAAGTCGCGGGTTCGACCCCCGTTTCCCGCTCCAATTATTTATGAAGATAAAAGCGATAATATTCGATCTTGACGGCACTTTGATAGATTCCATGGGTTTATGGCGAGAAGTAGATGAAGAATTTCTCAGCTCTCGTGGCGTAGCTGTGCCGGAAGATCTCTTTGACAATCTGCCTTCGGGCAATAGTTTCATCCAGACAGCAGAGTATTTCCGTACGCGTTTTGCGCTTAAGGAAACTAACGCCCAGATCATGAAGATCTGGACTGAGATGGTAGCGGAGCATTATGCCAATTCTGTAATGCTCAAGGATGGTGTGGCAGAATTGCTCCCGCGGATCAAAGCTGCGGGACTGAAATTGGGTTTGGCTACTAGCAATTCTTATGAACTGGCGCGTAGCTCACTAACGTTCAACACGGTATGGGACTATTTTGATGCGTTTTCCACCGGAGATGCGGATGTCTTGGGCAAGCCCTTCCCAGACATATATCTGAACTGTGCCAAAGACCTGGGTCTTATGCCCGCTGAATGTATAGCGATCGAAGACACCCTAACCGGCGTGCAAGCGGCTCAGGCTGCCGGCATGACGACCATTGCCATCTATGATGAAGACAGCAAAAAACACCATGATGCGATCAAAAAGCTTGCGCATGCCTTTTGTCTGGATTATCATGAAATCATCCAAGAACTTAGAAAACAGAGAGTTGAAATATGAATATGTATATAATAATCGGTGCCTATGGCAGCGGGAAAAGCGAATACAGCATACATCTGGCCCGCAGCTTGAAAGCTGAAGGCAAGAACGTATCCCTGTCGGATCTGGACGTGGTAAACCCCTATTTTAGAAGCCGCGACGTGCGCGATGAATTTGCCCAGGAAGGCATTGAAGTGATAGCCCCCGAGGGGCAATTTTCCCATGCTGATTTACCGATGATATCGCCCCGGGTGAAAGGCGCGATCGAAGACAGCAGCCGTCTGGTGATCCTGGATGTAGGCGGCGATCCTTCCGGTTGCAGAGCTTTAGGACGCTTTGAAGATCCCATAAAAAACCGAGGTTATCACACGCGTTTGGTAGTAAATACCTCCCGGCCTTTTACCAGCACTGTCCCCGAAATACTGGTCATGATAGACATGTTGGAGTTTTCTTCCCGTCTCAAGGTGCATGAACTGATCTGCAATACCAATCTCATGCAGTACACCGAACAGGCTTTGGTGGAGGCAGGAATCAGGATCGTGGAAGAGGTGGCAAAGCAAGCGAGCCTCAGCTTTGATACCTATCTCGTTTTGGATGAATATGCAGACAGAGTGCCGGACAATCTTTTGGGTAAAAAGCGTTTGGTGATGAACTACAACTTGAAAAAACCCTGGGAAGCGCTGGTCATGAAAGGGATCTGAACCCAAGTCTGACAGAACAAGATTTCGAAATAATCCGAAATAAATAGCAGTACCCTGTATAAAACCAGAACCCTTCCTTGATGTTTTGTTTCGCTTCTAAGCTGTCTTCGACTCGAGGTGACTCGAATATTCAAGTGAACTCGAGTCGAAGACAGCTTAGAAGCGAGAGCGTTGGGAAAGCAGGCAAGGCGCACTTTTCTGGCTTTGATGCTGAGCAAGCAGTGGAAATATCTCAACATAAGCCAATCCAGCTATCTGACACGTTTATAGGTAGTTATCACCTCATATCCATTTTTTTCAAATTCCAAACAAGAGAAAAAGTGCTGCGGAACCTGAGTTTAATAGAGTTTAGAGGGAAAGATTATTGACAGAAACTGCCCTTGCTCAAGATTGGAACACATAGCTAAAAATGCATGGAGAATTGATGAGTAAAAAGATAAGGACCGCGATAGAGCCCACTCGCGAGCAGAATTATGCGGAGTGGTACCAACAAGTGATCAAGGCAGCTGATCTGGCTGAAAATAGCGATGTACGCGGATGCATGGTGATAAAACCCTGGGGTTATGCGATTTGGGAGAATATCCAAAAAGCGCTGGACCAGATGTTTAGAGACACAGGGCATCGTAACGCTTACTTCCCCATTTTCATCCCGAAAAGTTTTTTTGAGAAAGAAGCTGAGCACGTGGAAGGCTTTGCCAAAGAATGCGCTGTGGTGACTCACTCGCGTTTGGAAGATGATGGTCACGGAGGACTCAAGGTGGCCGGAGAGCTTACCGAGCCCTTGATCGTGCGCCCTACCAGTGAAACTATCATCGGTTCTTCCTTTGCCCGGTGGGTAAATTCCTATCGTGATCTGCCGCTTTTGATCAATCAATGGGCCAATATCGTGCGCTGGGAAATGCGTACCCGGCTCTTCCTGAGAACCTCAGAATTCCTCTGGCAGGAAGGGCACACTGTGCATGAAAGCCAAGATGATGCCATGCTGGAGACCCGCAAAATGCTGGATGTATATGCAGATTTTGCGGCTGAGTATTTGGCAATTCCGGTGATCAAAGGTGAAAAGACCGAAGGCGAGAAATTCCCCGGAGCGGTAAATACCTATTGCATCGAAGCTATGATGCAGGATAAGAAAGCTTTACAATCTGGCACTTCGCATTTTTTAGGACAAAATTTTGCCAAAGCTTCTGAGATCAAGTTTCAAAGCAGAGAAGGTGGGCTGGAATACGCCTGGACTACCTCTTGGGGTGTATCTACCCGTTTAATCGGGGCTCTGATCATGGCGCATAGCGATGACGATGGCCTGGTTTTGCCGCCCAAAATTGCCCCTTCCCATATAGCTTTGATCCCCATCTACCGTAATGAAGAGGAAAAAGCAGAGGTGCTAGCCTATTGTAAGAAGGTTGAGGCTCTCTTTCATAAAGAATATTTTGAAGATATGCGCCTTTATACCGAGCTGGATGAGCGCGATCTCACTGGCAGTGAACGCAATTGGTATTGGATCAAAAAAGGTATACCCCTGCGTGTGGAAATTGGCCCCAGAGATATCGCTTCCGAAGCTGTGATGGTGGCAAGACGCGATAAAGAGCCCAGAGATAAACAGAGCGTTCCATTAGCTGAACTGAAAGCTTATGTGCAGCAAAATCTTAAAGAAATGCAAGATGTTTATTACCAAAGAGCTCTGGAGTTCAGACAGGCTAATACCATTAAGATCGACGATAAAGACGAATTTTACCGCTATTACACTCCCAAAAATCAAGATCAACCGGAGATTCATGGCGGTTTTGCCCTCGCTCATTGGTGTGGGGACACAGCCTGCGAAGAGCAGATAAAAAACGATCTCAAAGTCACTATTCGCTGCATTCCCTTTGATGCGAAAGCAGAAGAGGGCAAATGCATTTGTTGCAGTAAGCCTTCCTCGCAGCGCGTGGTCTTTGCAAAGTCTTATTAAATATGATTATTCGCTGCGCTATTATCAGTATCGGCAATGAGATACTCTTGGGCAAGACGGTAAATACGAATCTTGCCTGGATGGGCTCCGAGCTGGCTCTGATGGGTTTTGAGGTGAGCGAGGCCATCGCCATCAAGGACGAAACAGAAGCCATCGTAGAAGCCCTGGATCATTTCTGGACGCGATATGACGTCGTGCTTTGCACAGGGGGCTTGGGCCCCACCGAAGATGATATCAGCAGAGCTGCATTCGCGGCATATTTTGGCAAAGATCTGATTTTTGATGAAGAGATTTGGACTAAAATAAAGCAAAGGTATGCCCCCCAGAACATTAGTATTCCCAATTCAAACCGCTCCCAAGCCATGGTGCCAGAGGGATTTATTGCCCTTGATAATCAACGTGGAACAGCTCCGTCTTTGCATTTTCAAGAGGGGAACAAGAACTTTTTTGCCCTGCAGGGCGTTCCCCTGGAAATGAAGCACAATTTTGACACCCATATCCGCAAGATCCTGGCGCAGGCCTATCCTGGGGTTGAAGCGATTATTCAGAGAACCTTGCACTGCTTTGGAGTGTCTGAATCTGCTTTGGCAGAGATGCTTTCGGAGCAGGAATTACCCAAGGGCGTGAACCTGGCCTGGCTCCCGCAGACAGGAAGATTGGATTTGAAGATTGCCGGAACTGATGCAAAATCCAGAGACAAAGCCGAGGCGCAGATCATGGCTAAGATTGGAGGGCAAATCTGGGGCACAGATGGCGACACTCCAGCCAATGTCTTACTAAAGCTTTTGCGAGAAAAACAGCTCACGCTGGCCGTGGCGGAATCTTGCACCGCCGGACTTTTACAAGCTTATATCGCTACTATTCCCGGAGCCTCCGAAGCGCTATTGGGCGGAGTTGTGAGTTACGCAAACCGCATCAAAGAGGAACTGCTTGGTGTGGATACCATCGAAGCGCATGGCGCGGTGAGTCCGGAAACTGCTTTGGCTATGGCCAGGGGAGTGCAAAAACTATTCCACAGCGATGTGGCGATAGCTATTACAGGCATTGCCGGACCAGATGGTGGCAGCAAAGACAAGCCGGTGGGAACGGTGCATTTTGCTTTTGCCGTATGTGATAAATATAAGCATGTGCAAATGTATTTGCGTGGCGACCGTGAAAGCGTGAGACACAAGGCTGCAGAAGCTGGCATCATATTGTTAATAAATCTATTACGGGATACAGACTTTTGAAAGTACTGATAATAGGAAGTGGCGGACGTGAACACGCGATAGCGGATGCGTTTAGCCGCAGCTCAAAGACAAAAGAAATCATCGTAAGCCCCGGCAATGCTGGTATGGCTGAGGTTTTCCGCTGTCTTCTGCTGGCGGGACAGGATGAGATTGTCCAATTTTGTCATGCCGAGAAAGTGGATATGGTCTTTATTGGACCAGAACAGCCGATCAAAGACGGACTTTCCGACCTGCTCAGAGCAGAGGGAATCAGGGTGCTAGCCCCTTCGCAAGACGCTGGCAGACTGGAAACTTCAAAAGCTTTTGCCAAGCAGCTAATGCTGGCAAATCAGATCCCCACGGCTGGTTATAGCCTGCTCAGGGACGAATCACAGGCCAGGGAATTCTTGGCAAAATGCAGCTATCCCATCGTGCTCAAAGCTGATGGACTGGCAGCAGGAAAAGGAGTAATAATCTGTTCAAATGAGCCCGAGGCCATTCAGGCTTGCGCCAGTTTGTTTAGACAAAGTGCAGGTGAAAGTGGAGTATTGGCTGAAGAATATTTGCAGGGTTGGGAGGTATCTCTCTTTGCTTTTTGCGATAAAGATGCTTTTCAGACCAGTCTTTTTGCTCAAGATTACAAGCAGCTCTATGATCAAGATAGAGGCCCCAATACCGGTGGGATGGGCGCTGTATGCCCAGTTCCTGAAGCGGAAAAATACCGCCAGGAGATCGAGGACAAGATCCTCGCACCTGTCCTGAAAGCGATGAGAGAGCTCGGCTGCCCCTATGAAGGGATTTTGTATCTGGGACTGATGATTACAGCTCAGGGACCAAGGGTGGTGGAGTTTAACTGCCGCTTTGGCGATCCTGAGACGCAGGCACTGTTGCCACTTCTCAAGACCGATTTTATGGAGCTCTGCCTGGCAATCACCGAAGGCAGGATGAAAGAGCTGCAGCTTGAATGGATTAATAAGACAGCAGTGGCAGTGGTATTGGCTGCGCCAGGCTATCCATCTGCTTACAAAAAGGGGATAAAAATCCACATTCCCCAGCTGAATTCAAAAGTATTCTTTTCCGGAGTACAAAGCGGCCGGAGCGGTTTGATCAGCTCTGGTGGCAGAGTCTTGACCGTGACAAACATGGCGGATACTCTGGAAAAAGCCAAAACAGCAGTTTATCGTGATATCAAAAGCATAGATTTTCCTGATAATGTGTATCGCAAAGACATTGGCCTTAGAAAAAACGTTCTACCGTAATGGAGAAATTATGAGACTATATATATGTGCTATTTTGTTGGCATTGCCGATACTTATCTTTGGCAATCCCATCAGCCTGATCAGCGAAAGCAGTGATGCGCTTACCCTGAAGTTTATCCTTCCGGATTATGAATTGGAAGAAACCAAGATTGAGAATGAAAAATATCATCAGATCATAATGGATGAAGGCTCGTTTAGCTCCGAAGAGGGCTATCCTCAGCTGAAAGTATTTTCTGTGGCGGTGGCAATACCCATTGATGGGCAGGCTACGGCCCGGGTGCTTTCTAGTGCAACGCAGAGCTTGCGGGACATCAAGATCGGCCCAGTAGCCAGCATGAATGTAAATGATGGTGAAGTAAGCTATAGCTATGAAAAGGATTATGCTGCTTATAGCAAATCCAGCTTGTACCCGACTCAAATAGTTACAGTATCCGAGCCCGCTTTTATCGGAAATCGCCGCTTTGTGAGTGTGAGAGTATATCCCTTCCAATACTCTGCTGCAAATCATCAGCTTACAGTGCACAATGAGATTGAAATAGCAGTGTCCATTAGTGGCAGTAAAAGTGGTAGTCCAGATTGGCAGCTCAGCAAAAATCCTCTGGACCCAACGGCCGATAAGTTCTTCATCAATAATCTTAGCTCAAAATCCTGGCGCAAGCCCAAGGAAAAGGCTGATACTTATGAGTCTCCCAGGAATTCTACCAATCAGATTTCTGAGATTCAGTTTATCGTAGATAGTGAAGGGATTTACAAAGTTGGCTACCAGAAGCTAAAGGATTTCATAGCTCTAATGACAGATTCCCTGGGCGTAGAGATGGGTTGGGATATCGATAATGTGGATCCCAGATATCTGGAGCTCAGCGATGAATATGGGCAGATCCCCATCTATTTTGCAGGAGAAAATGACGGTAGTTTTGATAATGGAGATTACTTTGAGTTCTTCGGCGACCGTCACTATGGAGATACTACTTATTACGATGATTATACCGCAGAGAACGTTTATACCTTGGGGCTCAAAGATGGTTTGGGTGCGCGGATGGTGGTGGAAAATGGTGGACTCGTTAATAGCAACCCTTTGCAGTACATTCTTGCGGATGCTTATGAAGAGACCGTGCACTTTGAAAAGCAACTCGTAAGTGATAAGCTGGGACTGGGCTGGAGCTCTATCAATCCAGATTTTTATCGGGAAGATCTTTGGTTTTGGAATAAGATCACTGCTCCCAATCTGGAAATTGTGCCCATTGAACTGCAATACCCCATAGATACTGTGGTCCGTAAAGCAGCCGCAAAGATCGTGCTGCAAGGACTTACTTACAAAGAAAACCTTGGGGCAGGCGAGTATGATCATGATGCATCTATCCGCTTGAATCAGGCTATGGTGAATAGCCACAGCTGGAAGGGACAAACGGAAAAGATCTTTTACAATCAAGACCCGATCTCAAATTCCTTTCTTAGGCACGGGACGAATAATCTCTATATCAGCTTATCTGGCAATACGGAATCCGGCGATAGAGAGCAGGTGCTTTTGGATTACATAGAAGTTACTTACTGGCGCCAGTACAAGACAAATCAAGACTTTATGAAATTCAGCAAGCCCAAGGATCGTCCCAATGGATTGTTTCAATTTAATCTGGAGGGATTTTCCTCTCCGAACGTCTCTGTATATAAGATTGGCTCCAGCAAGTTTACCAGTTTGCAGATAGAACCTTTTAATGTGGGTGGGGATGCACCCTGGACGGTGAGCCTGCAAGATGTCGTATCCTCTCAAGCGGTTCGCTATTATGCCGTGGAAGAAGGCTCCAAAAAAGTGCCTCTGCAGATGCGGCTGAATATTCCCTCAGACCTGCGCAATCCTATGCACGCGGCTAATATGATCGTGATCACTCCTCGCGAGTTTGTGCAAGCTGAAGGCACTTTGCTGCTTTCCGACATCTGGCAAGCTGAAGGTCATGTGGTGAAGATTGTGGATTTACAGGACGTATATGATGAGTTCAATAGCGGCATTGTTTCCGCAGAGGCGATAAAAGACTTTCTGAAATATGCTTACAACAATTGGAGCGCACCCCAGCTATCTCATGTAATGCTGTTGGGAGAAGGAATAGCGGATACCCGAGACAATAGCCCCAGCCGTATGTACAATGTGATCCCGGTCAAGAAAACCTGGACTTATAAACACGGCGCTACCGCCAGTGACACTTGGTATGGCTGCATTGTGGGTGAAGATACTATGCCGGATATCACAGTGTCCAGAGTATGTATCTGGACTTCAGAGCAGATTATGGATTACGCCCTCAAAGCTCAGTCATATCGTGAAAACCTGCTCACAAACAGATTATGGAATAGTAATTTAACCTTTGCCTCCGGCGGTAAAATTAACGATGCAACTGACTTGTTTTCCCAACAGTCTGAACGCATCCGCCGACGTTGCGTACCCCGAGACTATAGGGTCAAAAGAGTATATACTTCCGCTCAAACTGTAAGCCCGGGTTATTTTGGCGGTACTTTTAATCTCAAGGATGCCATCAATAGCGGTACTCAATATGTGCAGTTTATGGGTCATGGTGGGGGACGGGTCTGGGCAGACTATAACCTCTTTAACTTCAATGATGTGGCCACGCTGAACAATCAGGCTTATCCGGTCTTTTTGTCTCTGGCTTGTTATGCGGCAGCCTTTGATACAAACGGGGCGAATTCGATCTCCGAAACATTGGTAAACACGCCCAACAAAGGGGCAATAGCGGCCTTGGGTTTCACAGGTCTCGGCTATTTGTATCAGGATGAAGATTGGGGGCTGGCTTTTAATGAAGCAGCGTTTTCTCACGATTTTGACAATCTGGGAGAGGCCTATCTTTATGCCTTGGCCAGGTATTACACCACTACAAATTCATCGGCTGCGCGCAAGGCCTTGACGGATGGATCTGCGTATATCGGAGATCCGCTGATCAAGCTGAACAAACCTATTTTAGATCAGGCTGTCAATGTGCTAAATACAAATCCTGCTGCAGGAGATACTCTCCGGGTCCGGGCAGAGTTTCCCTCGGATGTTTCTGCGGCCAGACTATATATTATGGACTCAAATGAGATCGTCAAAAACGTGCCTTATGATCTGCCAGTGATAAATGGAGAGTATAATGCTACATACGTCCTTCCTGCCACAACGACAAACTATACCCGTAGCATTCTCGTGGCTGGTTATTCTCCCACCAAAGAATATGTAGGACGCAGCTTTTTTGGAGTGGGACGTCCAGCAATCCAACATTACGAATACCTTCCGAGTTTGCCAAGCTTTGCAGATTCCACTGGTTTTAGCGCCAAGGTTTTTAGTATGGATACGATAATAAAGATGCATTGTTCGGTGCGTACAGATAGCACGACGAACCAAGCCGGCGTGGTTCAAACTACCTGGGTGGATTTGCCCATGCAGATGAGTCAGGAAGATAACAGCATCTGGATTACCACCCAAAAATTGAGAAAGTTTGCAACCAGCAAGGAACTTTATTTCAAGTATTACTTCACTACAGCGGACAGCATGCGCTATCAATCTCCCATAGAGACTTTTCAGATAGCCGGCCCCGATCTCTTTTTGCGCGATATCGTCTTTGATCCTGGGAATGGTCAGCCTAAGCTGAGGGTAAAGAGCGTAAATATCGGCAATACGCCTTCCATCACCACAGATCTGAAATTGTATGCAAAAGTTAATAACGCAAATTCTTACTCGCTTTTTTCCACCCAGGATTTTGCGCCTTTGGAGGTGAATGAAGAACGCTGGGATGTGATTGATCTACAAAATATGCCCAATGGCTACCTTGCCCTGGAGGCCAGGGTTAATACAACAAGGACTTTTACAGAGTGGCATTTCTTTGATAATTTCGACAACTATATCTCGATCACTGTGCCGATGAACTATTACAGCGTGGATTCCTCTGGAGCCAGCATCCAAAGTATAGACAACAATCTTGTCTGTGAAGTTCCACCTGGTTTTGTGAGTTCAGGTACTGCTGGAATTGCCTTAAATGGGTTAGCTCAGATCTTGCCAATCAATCAACCGGATGTGAGGCCAATACTGATGCAGTATCCTGACCTAACCGGGGAAAATCAGTATTCCACGCCCTATGAGATCAAACTACTGGATAGTACCTTGGTGGATTCTTTGGGATATTTTGTGAGTGGCAAACGGCTGAATCTTACTTTCTCGTACCACAGTACAGACGAAGGAACACAGGCCAATGAATCTGATAACAGCTACAAGATTTATCGTTATAACAATGAATATCAAAAGTGGATATTGCATGGCGGACATGTATCGGTATCCACCAACAAAGTGAATTTTGAAGTGAGCCGGGAAGGTGTTTTCGCAATCTTCAGAAATACCGATAAGCAGCTGCCCTTAGTGGATGTGAATGTGGAAGATCAGGAGTTTACCGTGGGTGGATATGTAGCAGGGAATGGTGTGATATCACTGCTCTTGTCCGATGCCAATGGTATTGATGTGATAGACAATTCTATCCAACTATTTCTTGATGGCAATGTCGTCCCTGAGAGTGACTATGTGATTAGTGTCAACAGGGAAAATATCAACCGGATTCCGATCAAACATCAATTGGATTTGGGACGAGGAAATCATGAGCTCAAAGTGGATTGCCGAGATCTCAATGGCAATTTTATGACTCGCGAAATACAATTCATCGTGAATGATCACTTTGATATAGTAAATATCGGAAACTATCCCAATCCTGTCCTCGGTCATGCTGAGGACCCCAAAAATGATGGCAGAACCCGCTTCACCTATATTCTCACAGATTCGGCAGACGAGGTATTTATCAAGATATATACCATCAGTGGACGTTTAGTAAAGACAATGCGGCATCTGCCTACTGGGGTGGGATATCACGAATATCCGCGTACTGTGTATGCTTGGGATTGCAGGGATGAACAGGGATTTTTCCTCGCAAACGGAACTTACTTTTATAAGGTCGTTGCCCGCAGGGGAAACAAGAAAATTGAGAAAATTATGAAAATGGCAATCCTGAAATAGGGAAGAGAAAGATGAAAAAGATAATTATCCTAAGCCTTTTCACCTGTATAATGGTGATCTCCCTTCACGCTGGCAGATATGCCGGAGATTTTATGATGATCGGCTCCGGGGCTCGAGCTCTGGGAATGGGGGGAGCCTTTGCGTCCTTGGCAGACGATGGGTCTGCCATTTATTGGAATAGTGGTGGTCTTTCGCAAATTCGGGATTCTGAGGTCAGTGCCATGCATGCCTTTTTGTATAAGAATTTGGCAAGTTATGATCATCTTAGCTATGTGCAACCCTTGCCCAATGAGGTATCCATCGCCTTTAACGTTACTCGCTTAACTGTTAGTGATATCCCTCGTTTTGAGGAGAGATATCTGATAGGCACCAATGTCGATGAAAGAATAAATAATATAGCCTACCACTTGCCGGGGATACCAGATGGTACTTTCCGCTCTACAGATGATCTTTACCAATTTGCCTTTTCCAAAAACATCAAGTTTGGTGCGAATATGGGCTGGCAATTCTTTGAAGTCCCGTTTGAACTAGGCTTGGGCGGCAATGTCAAATTCATTCAGCGTAAGATCATGGACAATCTGGGCACCGGCACAGGCTTTGATCTGGGTTTGAAGCTACGCACAGATTTGGCAGTGATTTTTGATGAAGAATCTTTGGGAGACCTGCACTTTGGCATGAATTTTCAAGATGTGGCCGGCACTTCCATCAGTTGGGATACAAACAGTGAAATAAAGGATGAAGTGCTTTTCAACACCAAGGTGGGTGTGGCTATAGAACAACCCATAACGTCGTTAAAAAGCAAACTGATCCTGGCCTATGATTATGATTATATATATAGCGGAACCAGGCACTATGGCCTGGATTGGAATTATGATGATCGGGCAAATATACGGCTCGGATATTACGATAAAAGCTTCAGCTGTGGAGCCAGTGTCAAAGTATATGGCATATTCCTGGATTATGCTTTGATCACAAATCCTATCGGCTTAAGCAATAGACTTGGGCTACGGGTCAGGTTTTAGGAGAAAAGATGAAATACCTTGGATATATTGTGTTGCTACTGATATTACTAACGGGCTGCGCTGGTGAAGATGATTCCGGCAAAGACAAAACTCCTCCCACCCGGCCTGTCTTGATCCCACATTTGGGCGATCCGGGAGATCCTCCCATTTATATCAATGGGGCTTCGGTGGAAATTACTGATGAAAACAACGGCATTGATACCGTTCCCGAAGGGCAGATGATGAGAATTTCTTGGGAGCCTCTGGTCGATACAGATCTCAGTCACATGAAAATCTATCGCTTTTCTGATATCGATCTTGAACCCGCAGAAATTGGCGAGATTCAGGCTAATCGGCTCTACTATCTGGACCAGGGCCCTCTCGTGGAAAGAACCTGGTACTCATATTTTGTGGAGCTTTTTGACGCCAGCGGCAATAGCGCGGTCTCAGATACAGTGTCTTACGCTATCTTGGCCAAACCATATCTCATCAGTCCAGCTCATGGCTCAACGCAGGATATTAGAGACCTGAGCTTTATGTGGAACAGGGCGGATGATGGCTCAGGCTTTTATCGGATTTTGGTTTGGAATGAAGATCGGAAATTGATCTGGCACACAGATTTTAATCTGGCCACAGAGGATGATCCCTTATCTATACCCTTTCCGATTATCACCTCTGAGGAAGACCCTATAGTGTCTGGAGATGCGCTGCATTGGCGCATAGATTATTTTGATTGGGATGAGCAGCATCAGATGCATATGGGTTCAGAATCTTTAGAATATATGTTCATAGTGCAGTAGTTATGGGTTATATTCTGATTGATATCAACCCTGCTCTAAGAAAGAGCTTGACTATAAAGCCGAGCTCAGGATTTTTACATAAAATGCAAAAGAGGAAAATGTGAAGAAGATTCTGTTTGCGATCCTATTGATCTGCGTAAGTTTATCATTATTTGCTCAAGGCACGGTTACCTTTTCGCCTTCGAGTAATATATCGGCATACACTTTTGATGGTGCCCGTAGCGGTGTGGAAAAACTAAAAATGAATACCTACATTCTCGGCCAGGTAGCCAAGCCGGGACTTTATGTGGTTCCTGATGACACCGATTTTTTAACCCTGCTGGCTCTGGCTGGCGGCCCCAAAGAAGATGCCAAGCTTACTAAAATACGTATTGTACGTCCTATAGCGGAAGACGATAAAGTGCTTTGGGTAAATTTTAAGCAATATCTGGAGACTGGTAATACCGAATTGATTCCCGCTCTTCAGCCAGGAGATACCATTGTAGTTTCGGGAACTATCTTCTATGCTTTTTCCCGGGTTGCAGATTTCTTGTCTAAAGCTGCAATCGCACTCAGCGTGTATAACATAGTATCTGGATTATAAATCAAGGAAGGCTTAAGTGGAAAATCAAGTACAAAATCAACAGCTTCAAGATGAAATAAGAATCGCAGATTATTTACGCATATTACTGCAATATCGCTATCTGATCGTATTGATCTTCGTCCTCGTGCTGGCAGCTACAGTATTTTATACTGCCAGACTGCCAAAAATATACTCTGCTTCAAACAGAATCCTTTTGGAAGATCAAAAAACTGGTGCAGAATTTATGCTAATCGCAAGTCCAGGAGGGGGACGAAACTCAATCAATAACCAGATTGAATTGATCAAAAGCAAACCTACTTTCACCCTGGCTTGGGAGATCATGAAAAAGTACCCTGATTGGGACCTTTTCCCCATTGCGTCAATGGAAAACCCTGCAAGCAGTTTAGCTAGAGTTCAGGTAGAATCAAAACGCGAGACTGATATCCTCACCCTTAGAATGGAATCAACCAGCCCCACGGAAGCTATGGCCTCGGTAAACGCCATAGCTGAGGCTATCCAACAGCAGAATACTCAGCACGCCCGGCTGGAATACACTACGATCCGCGAATTTTTGGAAACCCAACTGGATGCTATCAGCAGACGCTTGCAGGCCTCTGAGAATGATTTAAGAGAATTTAAAAACCTAAACAAACTCACCGAGCTTACCACAGAGACCAACAGGCTCATACAACAAGCCACAGAGGTGGAAGCCATGCTGGAAGCTGCTCTTACCGAACAGGCCGTGCATGCGAAGTCTCTGGAAATTCTTACCCGGCAAGTGCGCGAGCAGGATTCCCTCTTGGTGGATATTGAAAACATGACCAAGGCTCCGTATATTGAAGAGCTTAAAAGACAGGCGGTGGAAACTCAGGCACTGATAACCAAGCTCATCACCAAAAACGAATACCGCTTGGATCACCCCCAGATTCTTTTGCTAAACCGGGAATTGGAAAATACCCGCATCAATCTGAATCGAGAAATACGCAAACTCGTGGCAGTCTCGGCAGGCGGTGATCCCATGCAGATCAGAAATGATATGATAAGCCGCATGATTCAAGCAAAAATCGATCTGGAACTTGCCCGCACCAGGGTCGATGGCCTGGGGCAAACTCAACAGATGTATGATAAACGCCTCATTTCTTTGCCAAATACCGAGCTTGAATTGGCCAGGCTTTCCCGAAATATGCTTTTGGATAGTAAGATTCATGGCATTATGATGGAAAAGTATGAAGATGCCAAAATCGCCGAACAGGCCAAGATTGGCAACGTTCGAATCATAGACTACGCCACAAAACCTACTGTTCCGATCAAACCCAAAGTCTCTATGAATATTTTGGTGGGCCTCATTCTCGGTCTCGGTTTGGGAATAGGAGCAGCTTTTTTAGTCCACTCGTTGGATAACAAGCTGCGCACTCTCGAAGATATGGAAAACTATGTACGTCTTCCCATTATGGGCACCATCCCCACCATCCGTGAAGCGGAAGAAAAGCTGGCAGAATTCAACGACATGATCGAGCAGGCAGAGGGTGAAAACCGTGAACAACTCACACGCTCCATGCACTATGTGATGCAGCAATTGGTTTCGCACTATGCACCCAAATCCCCTATTGCCGAAGCTTACCGTACTTTACGTACCAATATTCTGGCTCGTAAGCCTGAAGGCAGCACCACTCTCTTGATTACTTCATCCGGTCCCAAAGAGGGTAAATCCACTACTATCGCCAACCTGGCCATTACCTTGGCGCAGATGAATACCAAAGTAGTATTGGTGGATATGGATATGAGACGTCCTACCATTCATGTCAAGTTTGGTTTGAACAAAGAAAACGGTTCCAGTGACTATTTGATCGATCCCGAAGTTACAGTAGAGCAGGTCGTCAAAGATTCTGGAATCATGAATCTTGATATCATCAGTAGTGGTTTTGTGCCGCCTAATCCTTCAGAATTGATCTCTTCGCCCAGATTCGATACTTTCTTATCTGAGCTCAGGAAACGCTATGATTTTGTGCTCTTTGATACTCCGCCTATCATTGCTGTGACTGACGCCCTGATTCTGACTAAAAAAGTAGATATGACCTTCGTCGTGGTCCGCTGTGGACAGACCGACAAGGGCATCATCAAACGTACCAAGGAATTGATGGAGAATATCGATTCCAAGATTGATGGTATCATCGTAAATGGCATTTACGTGCAGAAGTATTACAGTAAGCAGAATTACTACTATTATTATTACTACTACTATTACTATTACGGAGACGAAGTGCCAAAGAAACAGAAGAAGAATGTTAGCCGTTTCTTACGCAAAAATAAATCTATTTCTTGAGGTGCTCTCAGAGCTCCCTGATCACTACCATGAGGTCAATACCGTGTTATGCGGTATTGACCTTTTTGATAAGATCAAATACTCTTTGACAAAAAATGGCTCCATAATACTGTGGGCATCAGTTGCTGAACTAAACGGCAAGAATAATCTTATTTACAAGGTTGCCAGCTACTTACAGAAAGAGTATAAAGTGGCCTCTGGTGTGGAAATCCACTTGGACAAGCGGATTCCTATCGCTTCCGGCCTGGGTGGCGGCAGCTCAAACGCAGCGAATGCGATTATGATGCTGGATAGACTTTGGCAATTGAACCTGAGA
>Ga0265295_1005555_pt1 | contig 15929 bp, 12 predicted proteins | sample Munlansysbiofilm_FD_192503 | JGI IMG/M metagenome (GOLD analysis project Ga0265295, IMG submission 192503) | Leachate microbial communities from a municipal landfill in Southern Ontario, Canada - Methane capture system biofilm | ecosystem: Engineered > Solid waste > Landfill > Unclassified ... | reverse complement strand
TTCAGTTCCACATGATAATACAGTACTATGTTTATAGTTTGGGGAGCAGGCATCTTTGGTTGGAGGCTGCTCCCCTCTCCTTTCCTATGATGCGAACATGTTACTATATAATGTAATACTTAGTCTAAGACATCTTGATAATATCCAGAGATACGTAATTGTTTAATGTGGAAGCCAACATAAGGTCACTACTGGTCACTTGCAGGGGTTCAGAACAGTGCTGTCTGATCTTACTTTAGCGATAGGTAAGTAGAGGCTTCTGAACAACCCCTGTTTTCAGGTTGAAGGTATTTCAGCCTGTTTCTACACCAAAACCAAGCGAATATTCCTGTAGCCAAACAGCCACAAAAAAGAGACAAAAAGATCCTTTACGATCTTTTTCAGGTTCATTGCCAGGATAACCATGGCAATGGTGCTTCCACTGGTACTGTCCAGCTTGGCCCTTACCCTATCGAGTGTATATGTACGCTTCGCAACCCCAAAGACCCCTTCAATCGGAATCCTGTCAATCTCATCCTGTCGTGATTCCCTGAGCAGTGCCCTATACGCTTCCTTGTCCTTGGGAGGCCTTCCAAGCGGAGGGCCTCCAAGGCGGATGCCAAGCTTCTTGCAGTAGCTGAGATTCTCTCTGGTCCGGTAGATCTTGTCAGCATGGACCGAGACCGGATAATAGCCGAATCTTCTCTTGTATTCTCCAATGTGCTCTTTGAGCTTGCCACCTTCATTATATGGTTCCCATTCCAGGGTTTCCAGAAAAGTATAGCCATCTGCCTTCGACACTGATATCTTTGCACCAAACTCCACAGGGGCCGTCACCTTCCCCCTGATGATGGGACGGACATGGGGCTGGGAGATGCTGACAATCCTGTTCTCAATCTTGTGCTTGCGCTGGGAGAACATCTCCTGTTGCTGGCGATACACCTCGTGTACTACCAGCAGGTTGCGATACTGTCCCTTGCCAAGGACTGTGAGCCCTGCCTTTTCTGCAAGGCCTTCAATATGGAGGATATCACGCCTGATATACTGCAACTGCTGCCTGATCCCTTTGCGTATGGCATTTTTTCGGGGTTTCCGGTTTCTTGATACACGCAAGAAATCCTTCCTTGCCCGTACCCGGTAGGTTCTGGGTTTCTTGACATGCCCTTTCATCGAAGCGTGGAGTGCATCGATGATATCCTCCAGCTTTTCCCGTGCCTCGTTGAGCAGGCTCAGGTCGGTTGGGTAGCGTATGTCTGCGGGTACACAGGTTGCATCAACGAGAAGCTTGCCCTTGTGTGCATCTGCCTCTCCAGGGGCTGCAGGCTCATCATCCTCACTGGAGCTGGGCGAAGCGTCACCTGCATCTTCTTGGGCATCATCATCCCCAGCTTTCCTTGCTTCGAACTCCATCATCCGCCTGACAATCTTCTCGTTGATTTCACCTAGCATCTCCTGGGATATCCGCTTGCGGAAGTGCACAAGCGACGAGGGGTCGAACGGCGCCTCATCCTGGAAACTCTCCAGTCCCAGAAGGTATTGGTAATAGGGATTCTCCCTGATGTCCTCAACCAGCTCCTCATCTGTGAGATTCTTCATCTCCTTGATAAGGAGTGCTCCCAAAGCCATACGGAAAGGCTTGGCAGGGTTGCCTGTCCTTGAGGGGAAGTGCCTGGTGTATTCCATCTCAAACTCTTGCCAGGGTATGAGCCTGGCAAGCCGTACCCAACGGTTCCTTGGGTTCAGCTCACCACCGAATTTCATATGGAAGTCAATGAACTCCAACTGGCCTGTATTCTCTTTTTTGCGGTACACAACAACTCCAGGTGCAAGGGTTTTGCATGAAAAACAGGGGTTTCTCATGCATTTGTTATCCCTTATTATACCATTTATTACTTTCAATGTATACAGTTATTTGTTGTTCAGTAGCCTCTAATTTAGACTACTCAATTTCGTCAATTTTTATCCAAGGTACACTCGTATTTTCAACAATACCGTTGATTCTTATGTCATTTAGTTTTGGGGTTCAGAGGTTTTCTTCGTCCTAGTCACAGCCTTCTTGAATCTGTAATGGGTGCTCTTTCTGACCTTGTTTCCGTGCTCATCGAGCTCGATGTTGAATCGTCAAATCATAATCCTCTCTTGCTTGGTCAACTCAATCGTCCTATTATGAGACCGTATCAGAAATATCTTGAGGGAAGTACGAATTGATGAGCCAAGCAAGAGTAGAAATGATTGAAAGGATGAAGTCTGACCTGTTTAAGCAGGTTGATGAATGGGTCGGCATGCATAGACCGGTTGAGGGCTCAGAGGATTACGAAACTTGGCAGTGGAAATTGGACACGATTAAAGCAATTGAGACTATTGATGATGTTATCGAGTATGTTGAATGCAATTTCCTAGATCTCAATGATTTCTTTCTGACTGGAGAATACGAATTGATCACTGCTGGACTCGCCCCTGAAAAGGTTCCATCCTCTATCGTTTCCGAACTTGGGGAACTCATCGCTGAGCGAGCATTACCCAGTGATGCAAAATGTGAAATTTTCTTTTTTGACGGGAAATATTTTGTATTTGATGGAACAAGAATCCAAATAGTCGACTCGGAAAATGAAGCCCTCACAATTGCCGGAATCGAAGAGGACTCCTCCGATGACTTCATCGACGACCAGAAATCTTCGACGCATTCGCATAATTCTCAAACGGTATCACCACCCAAAATAGCGAAGCAGCATCGCCGGACAGTACTGATTGTAGTCCCAAGTTGGCCAAGCGGGACGATAGCGATGAAGTTTGGATCAGCTCTCCAAAATGCACTTAAAGTTTCAAAAGTCAAGATGACTTTATTACAGATGGCTCCTGAGCGAATCTTTCGAGTTGAGACGGATGTGAGCGAAACAAAGTTCCGGAAAACAATGAAATCCCGAGGTTTTGGACCTTCTTATACTGTACTTTTTATTGAGATTCCTGAAATATAACTATGACTATCTCACTCAAGCCACCCCGAAGTATTCCTCCACAATTGCATTCAGCTGGTTAGCGATAACTTGGAATTCACCGTTCAAATCTAACGTCTTCACACTGATTCTATTCCCACTCATGCGATATTCAGCATCTGGCTGGATCATTTCATCGGTTCTAGCGTAGAGAAGCATCCCGGCCACTTCGTGAGATGTATCACGAATGCTAGCAGTCCTGTTCTTCACGTACGTGAATATCTGATAGAGGTTACCTGAGTGGATGGTATGTTTATCATATTGAGACTGGGTGGAATGCGCCCAAAATTTGGCATCGATGATAAGAATCTTATCTTCGTACGACAGTGTAATATCGCTTTGCATTTTCGGGAGCATGGTCTCGACTCCGTCATCGAGCGCCCAGGGAATTTGAGAAGCGTTCGCCTTCAATTGAGGAAATTCCTTGCTGTAATATTCAAGGATGAATTTCTCATATAGGTGGAACATTTCCTTTTGATCCACGAAGGAGGCTAGTTTGTATGCTCCCCTGTCAGTTGTTAGGAGCATGCCCTCGATGATAAACTGGCAAACCCCTAGCAACATTCGATACGTGTTATTGTTGCGATGGAACCTCAAGGTGGCCCAGCGTATCGATGCGGGGTCGATAGCGTCCACATTCGAGAAAAACAACATCTCTTTTTTCAGCTCATTCTTGAATGTGGCTTCCACTTGGGAATGGTGCAGGAGGATCATAACAGTAGTTTTCAGGATTTGGTTGAGCAGGTTGTTTTCTGACAGCTCATCGTACTCGCAGGTCAACACCTGTTTGTGCGCCACCCTGTTCCTGACAGTTCCGGGCATCTCGATCTTTCCACGCATCACGGTCAGATCTTCCGTGAGATTCAGGTACTCCCGATACAACCCTTGTTTCAATTGCAGTCCGATCCCCTTTGCCAAGATGGAAGCAAACAGGTTATGGATGTTGTCGAATTCCTCTTTAGCGATATCTTCGAAGTTTTCCTGGCGTAACGCGGTGAATGCGTACGACAACATGTAGTAAATGTTCTTTATAAAAACATTCCCATACTGTTTCATTGGAACACACCGAGCAGTAAACTTTCCCATCGCTGTAGTTTATTTGAATCATCGAACCAGTATTCACTCAGCATGGGAAGTATCTCAAACTTGACTACAGATTCAAGCCACTCCTCTGTACATTCATCCTGACCACAAAAATAACTATGCCCAATTGAGAAACCCTTTCCTAGTGATTTATCCAAAGCGATTTCCTTATTCAATTCCTTTACCCTGAGCAGAAGCTCATTAAGAGTCTCATCATCAAGGGATTCCTGATACCGTATAAACCCATCCGAATCAAAACCAGGTTCGAGCTCGAAGAAACTGAAACGACGGCGAAGGGCATAATCGATCATAGCAAGACTACGATCGGCCGTATTCATCATGCCTATGATATACAGATTCTTCGGTACAAAGAACGACATCCCGCTATAAGCCAACGACACCTTCGTACCCCGATAATCACGCTCGAGCAACATGAGGAGCTCTCCGAAAATCTTGCTCAAATTCCCGCGGTTTATTTCGTCTATAATGAAGAAGAACTCTTTGTCCGGCTGGTTGGCAGCCCGCTGGCAGAATCGGTAGAAAATTCCGAACTTCAGTTCGAATCCATCATCCACCGGCTTGTATCCCATCATGAAATCTTCGTAGGAGTAGCTCTGGTGGAATTGTACAAACTCGATTCGGTTATCGTCCTTCTCTCCGATCATCGAATACGCGAGGCGCTTGGCTGCGAAAGTCTTACCCACTCCCGGGGGCCCTTGGAGTATGATGTTCTGCTTGTTCTTCAGGACTGCAACCAGCATGTCGTATTTGTTTTCAGACATGTATACTTCCTTCAGGAAGTCATCTCTACCGTAGGCCTCGACATGGTCCTTTGCAGCAACCGGATTCTCCTCGCGTATAAGATCCATTATGAATTCAAATTCCCCGTTGGTAAGCTTGAACAGGCTCCCTTGGGCATTTCTGAAATATTCCATTCTCTCAAGCTCGGGACACTCTTTCAATGTTTGGTAGTCAATTGGTACGGAAAGGCCTTCGACCTTTTCAAAATAGATCTTCTCACCATCCTGCTCAGCGACAACTTTCCCCAGCGCAACAATCTTCTTGATCGGATTAGATTCATACCCGATGATTAGATCTCCCGCTTTTGCGTCCAAGAAGTTCTGAAAAATCCGACGTTTATTTCCATTGTCGTTATAGAGTGTATATGACTGTTCCTCTCCCACAGCGATGTCTGAGAAACTCCAGATCTTGGGATTTGCATTCAACCACCAATATCCGTGTATATCTTTACCATCAGCAGGGGTGGCATATAATGCTACATTGCTCAAATCGACTTTATCGAGGGCAGTGGCTAGCTCATCCCGAAGTTTCCACACAAAACTACCTTGATCATCCTTGCTTGCTTGACGTCCAACATATAGTATCGGCCACCAGCGTGAGTTCTCATGGTCGTCCTTCCTTCGAGGACAGCCTGTTTTTTCGGCTATACGACGAGCGAGGGATACAGACCCACTATTGTAGAAATTTTTGTTCTCCCCATATTTAGTCTCAAGTTGAGTACATGTTGCCATACCACCGTAATCCTTGAATCTCTTCATAATCTCAAGGCTGCTAGGGGTAAAAATTTCTTTATCATTGAGAAGCTCGATCCATTTTTCCGTTGAAATTTCTGGCGAGTAGTCTACGGGGATCCAGGAATCATCTGAGATCAAATCCTTCTTTGAATAATAACGGCTGATGTAGAAACCCACATCGATGGTTAATGTTTTCAACTCTGGATCGGGATAGAAACTGGGAGTCAAGTGCTTCTCAAGAAGATCTACCAATTCCTTATCTTTATGCAGTTCGTTGCAAATTTCGTTATATAGCAGAATGCTGTTGCGAATATTGTCGGCATATGCACCTTTTTTGAATCGATAGTCACTGGATAACTCGCGGGAGACGGTCTTCACCTCACCAAATTTATAGATGTAATACTTGTCCGGATACCTAAGCCATAAATACGTACTGATTGCGTTCTCATTCTGGTAATGCTGCTTCGCGCCTTCTCCATATTTTTCAAGCAGGATGGCAGATTGTGTCTTGAAAGCTTCAATGCGCTCAAAGACTTCTTCGTTTTCATCGAACAGTGCAATGAACATCGCCCGAACTTCCTCAGGAGCCCGAACAGCAAATTCTTTAATCATGTTGGAGGGAAGAAAGTTCATTGAGGCGAGCAGGTTCTCTGTCTTGGCAAGCGAGTTTGTCAGCATGGAGGCAAAATCTACTGAGTTCACCTCCCAATTGTCTTGGAAGCATTTTACAGCTTCCCATTTATATTTCTCATCAGCCCATTGGGTAGTTGCGAAATCCTGTTTATACTTCTCCAGTACAGTTTCCAAGTAAAATTTGTCAATCATGCTACGACTCCTTCTTCTATACGCTTACAACAGCCATTTAGAAATTGGGTTCCTAAAAATCCAGAAATCTACCAATGTATCGTCATATCGCAGTAGAGCAAGGATGAAAAACCTAAATATGGATACACCTCCTTATTACAAGTGACTCTTTGGTCAATCATGTCAAATTAAGTTTTGAAAGAATCACTCCAGCATCCCAAATCGTAGCAATTCCGAGAGGCTTCTCATCGGGTTTCCCATGCTCAGTAATAATTACAGCCTGAACCCGCTTTTTCGGGGAACCAATGATATCAATAAAAGCAAAAACATCAGTGGAACGATTAACATACTTACAATTTGTAATATCCTCATGAGGAAGAACATCTTCTGCTCTCGTTTCAGTGATACTTACTAAATCGTTGTCAATATTTGCTTCAACCCACTTGGAAACCCCTTCCCTTGAGAGCAGCCGATATTCACCACAACTCTCTACTATCACTTGGGAATAATCATATTCGAACATATTACGTAATACCTCTGGAAGCGATATTTCTTTCGAAACGCATGGCGGATTTTTTGAACAGTATTCCAAGAGCCTTGGGGATTCTAAAATTGATTCTACTATCTTGCGAAACTTAGCAACCACATCACTATTGGGAACAGCGATGATGGTTTCATCATAATTCTCTCCGTGAACGATTACATTTCGAAGTTGCCCCATCTTCTGCAAGAAATAAGAATTTGAACGGATTAGTCTATTTGATATCTCCAATTTTGCAATAGATAGGACAAAGTGCTTCTTGATAAATACATGGAATAAAGCACCTTAGCGTCTATTGATAACCCTTTAAATTTCTCATCTTCTATAAAAACTATAGGTAAACGGATAAATCTAAAACTTTCAGAATCTCTTCCGTAAAAGTAATCAAAATCCATTCACATCACCTCATCTCAATAAAAAAGACACCTAAGATTTCTCTTAAATGCCTGATCCCCTTATCTCTCATGTTCATGACGTTTTTCCTTAACCTTGTCTTTAACTGCCACATCTTTCACCCTTTCCTTAAATTTATTCAGGATTTCTTTTGTAGAATCCCTTTTATTTTCTTTCCTTTCTGATCTTTCTATAGCTTTTTTAAAGGCTAAATCCATAGCCTTAGTATCCTTGGCTTGGAAGAATACAGAGTAAAGCCCTGATTCCTTGTTCTTCATAACAGAAAAATTGACACCATACCTATTAAGCTGCTTCTTTAGTTCTTTGGCCTCCCCTTTCTGTAAATCAATATTTTCAAGTTGACCCTTCTTTACCATATCCTTAAGCTTTCTCGAATTAGTTTTTCTTTTTTCACTAAGATAATCTGCAAGTGGCTGGCTTTTTTCAGCAGCATCTTCTATAATCTTTTTCATTGCTTTTAAGATAGCTTTTGCAGAATACTGTGCAACCTTAATTTCAATATTTATAGCCTTGTTATTGACATCATCATTTACCATCTAGGCAACCTCCTTTCTGAGGGAAATAAAAAAAGCGGCCCAGATTTTTAGGTCTGAACCGCTAAGATTTTGGTTCTATGATTTTTTTACATTATCTGAATAACCGATAAGAACTGTTCTTCATTTTCACACAAATAAGCAACTATACCAGATGATAGTTTATATCAGAGGAATTAAAAATAATAATAGCATGCATTTATCAATTGAATAAGATTAGGCGTTCTCTTATAAATTAGAGAACGCCTAATTGTTTAAATTATTGAAACAATTTGTAACTATTGAAAATAGACAAAAATTGTTCATTGGATAATTTATCGAGATTATTGACATTCGCATGCTTTAGTGCTTGCCTTAGTTGATTCTTAGTAAAAAGAACGTGATATTCCATGTTTACCCATTTGTAAACAAAAGATTGATACTTTTTATAGTCTTCTTTCAAAATCAATGGTCTATGTCGTTCAAGAACAATTAATACAGAATCTACACTAGGTTTAGGGTGAAAGTATTCTCGTGGTACCTTTTTAAGGATTTTTACGTCCATTTCTACCATCAGCAATAAACCTAAAGCCCGTTGAGTGTTTTGCAACCTTTTGGCAAAGCCCCACTCTACAATAAGGTAGCTATATTTCGTTTGACTATCAAAAGCAATCTTTTTTACAATATCAGTACTTATATTGTAGGGAATATTACCAAATATTTTATAGCTTTTATTTTTAGGAAATTTAAATTTTAATATATCCTCATGGATAACCCTTATATTCTGAAAAGATTCCACTACTTTTTCCGTAGTTTGACAAAGTCCTTTATCAATTTCTATAGCATCGACCCACTGGCACATTTCCACAAGTTCCTTAGTAAAATGTCCTTTTCCTGATCCAATTTCTATTATATTATCTTGTTTATTAATATTCGTATATGTCAATATTTCTTTTACATGCTTTTTAGATGTAATGAAATTTTGTGAATCTTTTGGGTTTTTCTGTTTCATTATAACCTACTCCTCATATAATCAAGTGTATTCTTTAATATTTATAAGGTTTTTTAAACCTATTGAACATGATATCTCAGTGAATAAGCCAACAGTTATGGAAGATTCCTTTGTATCTAGTACGGAAATAGCGGTAAATGGGTACACTAAATAGAACGTCTTACTTTTCGTTCTAAATGGCCTTGTGTATACCCTTCCCTCTATGGTAGCAAACCTCCTATATCCAACTGGATCTCCATACTTTATGCATGGGTCCTAACTTCCTTCGTCCTGCCTATCCATAACCAGGGTGTCAGCTCTGCTCCTTTACAGGGTCATGCCCCATGGAAAATATTCCTGCCGACTACTGGCTCATTCTTTGTTTTTGATTACTACCATCATCGCTGGTGGTATTTAATTTGTATCCTGTAATAGCGCTATTTCTAGCGGACGTTTTACTATTACTTTCTGACTTTACTTCTTATAACTATGCAGCTTGCATATGGTTAGCTGGGCGCTTAATATCACTTAACATCTTCTGGCCATCATAATCCACACCCTTAGTTAATATCGCGTAGAATATCCGAATCACTTTACACCCTATGGCCATTAATGACTGCATTTTCTTAAGTGGATTTTCACTTCGTGTTGTATAATAGTGATGAAGTTCTCTAAACTCTGGGTTCTTCGATACTAAGGACATGGACACCTCAAATAACAAATACCTCAGTCTTTTTCGGCCACGTTTGCTTATTTTAGTTCTACCCTTATGTTTTCCAGAACTATCCTCCACCAGTGCCAGCCCTGCCAGTTTTTGTAGTTGCTTCGGATTATTAAAACGACTAATATCACCTACTTCGGCTACAAATCCTGATACTGTTTTTATGCCAACACCATTAATTTCTAGTAGTTTTTCTGTCATTGGTATTTGCTGACACAACGCTTCTATTAAATCCATAATGTCTTCTAGTTTTTTCTGCTTTGTCTCGTATTCCTCAACTAGGATCATAATTTCCATCCTGGCAGCTATTAATCCATCTTTATTACCAATACTGCGTTCAGCTGCTGCCACTAGTTCTTTCGCCCTTTTCATACCAACTGCTCTTACTTTAGCATCTCGCCAAATTTGATTAATGGCTTCTGATCCTAAAGATATAATGTCTTCTGGCAACGCCGCCTCTTTCAGAATCATTAGGCTACTAACAGCATTAAAGCTTCCGTAAACTTCTTTATGTTCAGGAAAATAAATGCTAAGCCATCTTTGAATACGATTTGATAGTCTTGTTAAATCTGATTGAATCTGAAATCTCATGTTGGACGCTGTTCTTAAATCAGCATAAACACCTTCTGGCAAGTATGGATATGAGTAGCGTCCTTTGTTAATTAACCCTGCTATTACTTTAGGGTCTTTGTAGTCGTTCTTTGTTTGACTATTATCATCTAATTCCTTTGATTTCTTTACATGGTGTGGATTAACTAGCACAGGGTTTATCTCATTATCCATTAAATATTTGCCAAGATTAAACCAGTAGTGCCCTGTCGGCTCCATACCAGTAAGAATTTCTTTTTTCTTAAACGCATTTTTTATGGTAAGCATCCATGTCATAAAATCAGTGAACCCAGCCTCGGTATTACTGAATTTGAAGGCCTTCTTTGAGTACTCATAACCTCTCCAGTCAAATGCTCTGGCATAGTGAATTTCACTTCCCACATCAATACCAACCACTAATGTTGTTTCTTTTACTTGTGCAATCTTTTCATTTTGTGTATAATTCATTTATAGATACCTCTCTGTATTTTAAGATTTACCAACCGGTGAAAAGTCAGTAATCTTATTTTACTCTGAGGTATCTTTTTGTTCAATCTACTTTTTTATTATACAGGAAGCTCCTTGCTGGTTATAATGAACTAATCTTAAGAGCTCATTATAACCAATTATTTTTGATTTGGTTTATAATGAAATCTCTCAATAACAAATATAGAAAATATACCCATACCTTTACCTCCTTTAATTCTATTGATTATAAATGAGATAAAGTAATATCTACAACTGCAATACATGTACACATATTTAGATCCTCCTTTTTCAACTAATTATATCACCTTTGATTCCTCTCTTCAACATAACTCTCCGTAATTTTAAATGTAAAAGGTATTGCACCCTTTAAAATTTAGTAACAATACCTTGTATTGTATTTCGTTAATTCTCAAGCCCTCTACTATACATAAAATTACATATACGCAACTGATTACCATCTCAAATATAATTATACTAGATAATTGTAAATTATTAAAGAAACAGAATCCTTACCTCTCATGCACTGCTTACAACAATTAAATCGTAATCGCTCTAAGCAATGCATGAATTATATTTAGTTAAAGTTCCTGAAACCCTTGATACCAAAACGTTAATGCACCCTGTCACTATTATGACACGCTCCCCGGTTTCCATCTCAATCGTGAAGTTGAGACCATCCAGCCTGTTGCTGGTTTTCAAACTCTGCTCTTTCTGTATGGTTTGTACATTCCTCAAGATATCAGCATCAGTGATTTCCAATTTCTTATTAGAAAAAATTTCCTCCACCCTGGTCAGTTCGGCGCCAAATAGCCCATTGTCGAGGATATCTCGTCCAACTATTTCCTTTCTGATACCTTTGCCTTGTCCCTCAAAACAGCGAATTACCGCCATGGTGGCATCAGCTTGATAGGGTTGTTGTTTGAATTTCAGCTTCATATTAGATTACCGTTACCTTAGTTTCTGGAGAGAGCCGTTTGAATCGCTCCTCAACATTGATGCGATCTTTATCGTCAACAAAGCTGGCATCTCTAAACACGACCCTCAATGGTTTGTGATCTGCTATATGATCCACAATATTAAAATCTACATTTTCATCGAAGCAAGCTACCAAGGCATTGGTTTGAACGAAATACACAGTATTACCTAAGATTTGATTGATTTCGATTGGCAGAGTCAATTCCAGCCCAAGATCAAGTATCACTTGGGTGAGAAGATCTTCCGGGGTGCGATTCTCCTTTATGTTGCTCTCAAGAGAAGAAAGCATCTCCTGATCAAGCTCGGAAGGATGATAGAAAACGTCTTTCAAATTGGAAGTGTCACTTTTATATACACGGAACCCAATATCGAGTTTAGTCAGATCTACTGGGACTTCTCCTAATTCCAACTGTTGGTTCTTGTCCTTCATTTCTTCTACTATCTTTTTTCCGGCACGCCGTATTCGTTCCTTGCCGATTTCTGCTATGGTTTTATACCCAGTTTTGTAGGCTTCGCTATTTTGGTCGCAAGATTCAGGAAGCTGCACCATAATGAATTTACGATTGCCACCATCTTCAGCATTTAATTGCATAACGGCATGAGCAGTAGTAGAAGATCCCGAGAAAAAATCAAGGATTATATCATCAGGATCAGATGCAATCTTCATCATTGCAATAATTAGCTCTTTTGGTTTTGGTGTATCATATACTTGAATACCATCAAACAATTCCTTAATCACTGCAGTAGCCTGACGTGTAGTCCCAAAAGAAACACCCTCCCATAAGTTTTCGGGTGTTCTGCCAGACTGATCAGCAAGATATATTTTTCTAATAATTCCACTGCCATCATTTTTAAAAATTATCTCACCAGTTTTAATCTTCTCTTTTATACTTGCTTCTGACCACCGCCACCCGTTAGCAGGTGCATTTATGACTTTACCATTCGGAGCGATAATATCAAAACAAAGTGTTCGTCGATAATTTGGGCTTCGAACATCACCGCTGCGCCAATACCCCTTCGGATCATTGTCTGGATTTGCATAATTCTTATTATCTTCTTCGGTACGATCAAAATAAAAATCAGGGAGATCAAGGATGTTTTTTGCATAGACAATATTATAATTGAACTGCCTAGAAAAATGGCGCTCATCATTTTTACTTTGTTGTGTGTGTTTCCAGACGATAGTTGCTATAAAATTGCTTTCACCAAGTATTTCATCACAAATCTTTCTCAAGTTATGTACTTCATTATCATCAATACTGATGAAAATCACGCCATCATCACTAAGAAAATCCCTAGCCACAAGTAGCCGCTCATACATCATGCTCAGCCAATCCGAGTGGTACCTTCCATTTGTATCGGTGTTTTTAAATAGTTTTCCACCTTCTTCATCGGTAAGCCCTAACTCCTGTTCATATTCATCCTTATTCTTGGAGAAGTTGTCTCTATAGATAAAATCATTTCCTGTATTGTAGGGAGGATCAATATAAATCATCTTGATTCTACCTAAATAACTTTCCTGCAATATTTTAAGAACTTCAAAATTATCGCCCTCAATATACAAGTTCTCTGTGGTATCAAAGTTGACACTTTCTTCTCTGCAAGGTCTTAGCGTTTTGGTGATTGGAGTATTGGCTTTAAGGAGGGAAGCTTTTTTACCCGGCCAATCCAAGCGATAGCGTTCATTCTCATCCTCCACGAGGCTCTTTGATAAAGCCTGTTTCAATAGATCAAAATCAACCGCTTTTATTATTTCTCCGCTTTCATTCCTTGTTTCCGTAATTATGTTTGGGAACAGCGCTCCAATTTTTTCTATGTTCACATCAGTCAAATCAGGCGTACTCATCTTCATCTTTTCCATTATTCTGACCCTCCAGTAATATCTGTAAGCAGCGTTTTTTTCTTCAATAAGATCTTATGAAGCTCAACCTTCCGGTTGAATTGCTTTTCCTTTTGGATGCTGCTCTCCAAAGAGACAATCTCTGTTTCCAGGGTTCTGATCTTCTGATCTGTAATAACTATATCATTAAAATCATCTTTATCCTTTGCTTCATATCGGAGAAAAGCTTTTACCAGTTTCTGATAAACCAGTTCAAGGTCAATTCCTGAAAAATCAAATGCCAGATTTGTATTCCAATCTGAGAAGTAGTAGCTGCCAACATTATCACCATTTTTCAGCGAGATACCATATGTCACATTTTCCTCATACACAAACCGGTATAGGATTTGATAGGGAATACTTTTATCAATGATCTTCACAACATTCTTTGGAATTTTTTGCTCCTTCAATTCGATCTCAAAAATTTGTATCTCAGTTACAGCTTCTGTCTTCGCAATCCCGAGGGTACTTTCCGCGAGCTTGTACTTCCAGGTAATCCTCTGAACCTTATCTACAAATTCTTTCTGAAGTTTTGAGCTCAGTTTTGACCTCTCATAAAATCGAGATTTAGCAACAAACTTGTTCACTAGTGTTTCCTTGGGAAGTTTAAAATCATCCTTCATCATCGAACCACCACAAATGCGAGTAACTCAAAATCTTCCAACCCCTTGATACTATTCACAAGAGCGGTCGTTCCTCCACCAGTGAAAAGACTATCCACTTCGTTCTCGTCCTTCACGTTGAGAATTGCTTCAATGGCTTTGTTCAGGAGGCTTGAATACCGTTGCATATTCTTGCCGTCATCAGTCTCGTCATTGAATGGCTCATAGACTTCCTTGATCGGTTCATCTCTGTCCTTGCATAAGGCTCGAAGGATATCAAGAGTGTTCTTCACATCAAGATGGGTGGAAAGGACGGACCCATCGGTTTTCAGATAGACCAGGTAAAACGGATGCAGTTGGTTGGTGTTATCAATATTGACCCCATTGTTGATATTTCTTAAAACATAGATGACACCTTCCTCAATACCACGCTCCACATCCTTCTCGCACACAGTGTGCATGCCGGTTGCCACAGATTCAAGCGATCCGTTTTCTTTGATGTAGTTCACCAAATCCATGCGGAAGTCATTCAGACCCAAATCCGTTATGGATACCCCAGAACCCATATCCTCGATATCCACAACTTCTTCCTGCAGCTTTTCCAGTTGCTTTTTCCTGAACAACAGATCCGATGATTTGTTGGTGAGCACATTATCTTCACCCGTAGCGGTCGCATCCACCATGAACATTTTGCTCTCAACCCTGCTCTTAAGATTTATATAATCATCTAATGAGAGCTGCGGCCAGAAATTTATCAGCTGGATATCTTGGTTGATGGAACCGATGCGATCGATCCGCCCAAAACGCTGGATGATACGCACCGGATTCCAGTGTATGTCATAATTGATCACGGTATCACAATCCTGGAGGTTCTGCCCTTCCGAGATACAGTCCGTGGCTATCAGCACATCGATCTCGGGAGCTTCCTTATTCCTGCGTTCCTTTGAACGGGGCGAGAAATTGATCAGCAAGTTGTTGAAACTGGTATCTATCTTCAAGGTACATTTATTGTCATCCGATCCAGTTATCTTCGCGCATTCAAGCCCATATGTATTTTTGCAGTATTCAGAAATATTCTTGTACAGGTAGTTAACCGTATCGGCGAATGCGCTGAAAATCAACACCTTCCTGTTGCCTGGATTGATGGGGTTGGACAACTTACTCTTGATAAAGCCCTTCAATTCGTTCAGTTTGGTGTCGTGCTGAGGACTCACCCTCGCCATCTCACGGAAAATTTCTTTTGCAACACGAACATCTGCTTCGAGATCTTGTTTCCATCCGATTGTATTCATATCGGCAAGCCTGACTCTGATTTTTCCCCCTACACTCGATTCATCATTCTGCCAATCATCACTATCAGCATCCAGATCGATATCACTTAGTCGCACGGCCTCGGCATATTCGCCATCACCATTCGCCTCAAAATTTGCAATCTGTTTAATTGTTGCTTCATTCGCTTGAATGAATTTATTCAACGTTATCCGAAACGAATCAACTGAACTCTCTAAGCGCTTGAGCAAATTGACCCGCATCAGCGTCTGCAAGCTCTTCTCCCGGTGGGATTGCTTGAAGCTTACTTTTTCACTGATATTTGTATCATACAATTCGCTGTAGAACTGAATTTTGCTATCGAGGATGTATTCAGTCGGAGAATAAATAGCCAGATTCAATCGGGAAAGTTCCCGGTACAGTTCCGATATCTCGATGAAATCTTCAAGGTCAGTGATATCCGCATGATGAGTGATGGGTTTCAGTCGGTTGGGAAATCGGCCAATCTTGTTCACATCATAGTACTTCTCGATATGCTTCCTGCTTCTAGCGAT
>Ga0265295_1005553_pt1 | contig 15932 bp, 11 predicted proteins | sample Munlansysbiofilm_FD_192503 | JGI IMG/M metagenome (GOLD analysis project Ga0265295, IMG submission 192503) | Leachate microbial communities from a municipal landfill in Southern Ontario, Canada - Methane capture system biofilm | ecosystem: Engineered > Solid waste > Landfill > Unclassified ... | reverse complement strand
AATGGGAAGTGGCAATATCGACAATGCCGGATCGATGGGGGAGTGGTGCATGGAAAGAATCTGACCGCTGATCTGGATGCCACCAAGGCAATGCTGCTTGATCTGTTTGCCCACCGGGATGATATCGTAGGCAGGGAAACACTATGGCTAAGACAGGAAAGAATTGATCTGGTTATCTCAGATATTCCTTTCCTGGTGATTGAAGCGGCTGGATATGCACAGATTCCAGTGTTTGGCATTAGTAATTTTGATTGGGCATTCATCTATGCTGATCTGTTTAAAAATGATCCCCAAATGCAGGTCGTGATCAACACGATCTATGGATTATACCGGAGGATGGATAGAAGCTATCTTCCGAGTTTGGGCACTTCACAAAGCGTTTTAGGTTTTAGAAATCCAGTGGAATGCGGATTGCTGGCACGCAGATGCATAAAACCAAGACCTGAAACTGAAGCAAAAACGCTTAGCATCATGTTTGGTGGGGAAGGCAATATGGATCTTGATTGGCAACAAATCTGCGAGGCTTGGGATGGACTGGTGTATTCCACTAATACCAGTTGCACCGCTCATAATCATAGATTGATGCAAGCCAGTGATGATTTTCTTGCGCAAATCCAGATATCGGATTTGGTGCTCTGCAAACCTGGCTACAGTACCTTTGCGGAAATCCTGAGCGCAGGCAAGCCAATGCTTTATATTCCCAGAACGAGTTATCCGGAAGAAACAGTGTTAATTGATGGTGTTCGGGATTATCCGGCAGGGAAGTGTCTGGATCAAATACCCACCAGTGTTAAGTCCTGGAAAGAAGTGTTCGATTCCATGCCCAGAGTGGGGAAGAGGATTCCTGAGGATAACGATGCGATTGTAGGAAGGATGTTCCAGGATTTCCTGGATGTGCGCATCGATAACGCAAATCTGATGAGTGTCTTTGATCTGGGATCAAACAATTTGAACTACTGTCTGTGGGATACTCAAAATCGGAAAGTGCTGCATCGCTGCTGGATCAACACGTATCTGGCACGTAATATGAAAGGCAATGAACTGGACTATACAAATTTGAGTAATCAGATCCCGGCACTGAAATCGCTATTGGAATGTGACGCTCAAATCCGATCCAGAAAGTACTTGATTGCCACAGGAATATCCCGGATTGCCGATAATGCAGCTAGTTTAATCCGAGATCTGGCAGAGGAATGGAATCTGAGTGCAAAGATTATCTCGGCCAAAGAAGAGATGAAATATGCCTTGCAAGCTGCATCACACCTGATCCCCAAAAACAAGCAAGCTCTAATTTTTGATATCGGTGGCACAAGCACGGAGTTGGTCTGGCGCAAAGCAGGACGCGGATTTGCGGGGATTTCTCTGCAACTGGGTTTGGTGAGCTTAGCCGGACATTCAGAGCCGGAACAAGCGATGCAGGAAGCTCTGCAGGAATTGACTTGCGAAACCTTTGATGTATTAATTGGAGTGGGACTTACGGCTACCTTGCTGGTGAGTATGATTTGTAATGAGAATCCGGAAGAGATTCTTGACAAAAATGACCTGAAGCTTAGTAGGGATGAACTTCAGGCTCTGGCTCAAAGAATCAGTGAGGATATAATGAACAAGCAGTTTAGCAGCCATGATGAGCTTGTTACGCATCGTTCCATGATGATGGCAGCTAAGTTTGTAACTCTATTGCTGGACAGATTTGGTCAGTCTGATTTCTTGGTTTGTAATGAAGGAATATCAGTTGGATTTGCTAGATGGAAAACATTATAGATAAGTGGAGCTTTGGCGTTATCGCTGGCCCTTGCTCCATTGAAGCCTACGAACCACTTTACGCAACAGCGCTGGAGCTTAAAAAACGCGGGATAAAAATGCTACGTGGTGGTGCTTATAAGCTGAGAACCTCGGTGCATTCATTCCGGGGTTTGGGCGATGCCGGGATTCATCATCTATCAAAGGTGGGGAAGGATTTAGGTCTTATCACTGTATCCGAATGTACTCAGATCGACAAAGTTGAATTCATGGCTCAGAATATCGATATTCTGGTGGTGGGAACCCGCAATATGCACAACTATCCGCTGCTGGAGCGTTTGGGTAAGATTGGGGCTCCTGTTATATTGAAGCGCGGTATTGCTTCCACCTATGATGAATGGCTGGCAGCAGCGGAGTATATCATGGAGAGTGGAAACGAAAGGGTGATACTCTGTGAAAGGGGCATTCGCACATTTGAACCAGAAACCCGTTATACTTTGGACATATCGGCAATCTCAGTAATGAAAAAGAAATCCGGGTTACCAGTAATCATTGATCCTTCTCATGCAGCCGGAAGCCGTTACCTGGTACCGTCTTTGGCGCTGGCCGCAGTTGCAGCGGGGGCGGATGGATTGATGATCGAATGTCAGATCAATCCCTGTGAAAGCATCTGTGATGCTTCACAAACAATAGAACCTGAAATGCTTAGCCGCATTATGGAATGTGTTCCACATCTTCAACAAGAGTATTTGAAGATTCTATCATGAGTGGGATAGCAAGATGAGACAGCTACTATATAGATCCTGCTGTTTAGGACGTTAAACATGAAGTACTACATCGAAACCTATGGCTGTCAGATGAATGTGTCGGATAGCGAACTGGTAAGCTCCATCCTGAGAACTGCAGGGCATACTGAAGTAAATAGCATAGACGAAGCTGATCTGCTGCTGTTTAACACGTGCTCAGTTCGGGAACATGCGGAACAAAGAGTGTTGGGACGCATTGCCAATGAAAGACATCGAAAGAAACACAAGCCGGAACTAAAGATTATCCTTCTTGGTTGCATGGCTCAAAGGATAGGGCAGAGCTTGCTAAATGAAAATTGCGGAATTGATTACGTTGTTGGCGTAGATCAATATCGGGCATTACCGGCAATCATCAATCAGGAACCTTCCGCTCTGATAGATTTTGACTTTGATGAAGTGTATGAAGAACTTATGCCCATCCACTCAGGCTCTAGATGCGGATTTGTTACTATCATGCGTGGATGCAACAATTTTTGTTCTTACTGCATCGTACCTTACGTGAGAGGACGCGAACGCAGTCGCCCGTATCCGGAGATTCTGAAGGACATACAGCTTGCTATTGATAATGATCTGAAGGATATTACCCTGTTGGGTCAGAATGTCAATTCTTATCAGTGGCAGGATCTGAGCTTTCCCAAGCTGTTGCTGAAACTCAATGATATCAAGGGTTTGCATCGTTTACGCTTTGTTACTTCCCATCCCAAGGACTTCTCAGATGATTTGATCCTGATAATGCGGGATTGCGATAAAGTATGTGAACATATACACTTGCCCATGCAAAGTGGTGATAGTGGGATTCTGGATATGATGAACAGAGGTTACAGTTATGAACACTATCTCAGCCGGATTCTTAAGCTTCGTGATGCAATCCCCGAGGTTTCCATAACCACTGATCTCATTGCAGGCTTTCCCGGTGAAACTGAAGCACAGTTTGAATCCACCTTGAGTGCGATGCGCGAGATCGAGTTTGACTACGCCTTTTGTTTTAAATACAGTCCCAGGAGCGGAACCGCAGCAGCCGATAGTAAAGATCAGATACCGGAAGAAATACGTCTGGAAAGACTTCAGCGCATGATTGATCTTCAACGGGAGATTACATTGAAGAAGTTTAGGGCTCAAATTGGTAAGACCGTGGAAATATACATTGAAGACTTCAGCAAGAAGAGTATGGCACAGCTAAGCGGCAAGACGCGCGATTTTAAGATAGCAGTTGTCAGTGGTAATGAATCCCAGATTGGGAAAATGGTAATGGCAAAAGTAGTGGATGCTACAGCGGGCACTCTAATCTGTGAGTGAGCGGGAGATGTTACATTAAGACATGTTATGTAAACTTGTGGGTCGGCAGACAACTCGCTGCCGCACAAAGCCCTGTCCCCCGCATCCAAATGAGTCTTTTTTAAGTCTAAGGAGTTCTTATGAAAAGCATGACCGGTTATGGAAAGTATCGGGTTGGCAGAGAAAACATCGAGTGTGAGATTGAGATTAAAAGCGTCAATGGCAGGTATCTGGATCTCAAGTTATATCTTCCCCGTGAGCTGGGCTTTTTTGAATACCACCTCCGTAAGACTATCCCGGAATACATATCCCGAGGTACAGTGGAACTCAGGTTGAATATCAGTGACAAACGAGAACCTATGTTGCATCTTAACACATTGAAACTAAAGAAGTACTATGATATCATTGTCCAGGCACAAAGAGCTCTGGAACTCTCATCTGAGGTATCGATGGAGTTTTTGCTGGCAGAACCTGGAGTAATTGAGACTCAGAACAATTTGGACGAAGACCCACTACTCAATGATATTCTAAATGAATGTCTTAGCGGAGCTTTGAAGCAAGCTCAACTATCCATGTTCGCAGAGGCAGATGATATCAAAGAAGTCCTGAAGAACTCTATGAATAGCATTTTACCAGCCATAGGAAATGTGGAACAGTATATTGAACCATTCAAACATGAGTTATATCTGGCAATGCAGAAGAGAATCACTGATCTGGTAGGGACTCAAAAAATTGAGAACATGGAACAAAGAATATTGCAGGAATTAGCCATGTATGTAGATAAATACGACATTCAAGAAGAGATCAGCCGGTTACGTTCGCATATCAGGACTTTTCTTGAATGTCTTGATTCCAGAGAGGGCGATATTGGGAAATCCTTGAACTTCATTAGCCAGGAGATGCAACGCGAAGCAAACACTCTAGGTTCTAAGTTCTCAACCAGCCAAACGTTCAAAGATATCCTGATCATCAAGGAAGAAATTGAGAAATGCAGGGAGATTGTTCAAAATGTCTCGTGAACCACTACTAACCTGGCGATCCTGGCCCTTTGTTGAGCGGCCAACCCACTCCATATTTCTGGTATCATTCCTCTTTTTGCTATCGATTCTGTTATTCAAGATAACTGTTATATCTTGGAGCATGCCTGTTTATTACATTTTGGGCATGCTCCTGGTAATCGGTAATCTTTTGCCTTACTTCGTCCAAACCGAATATGAGATGTACGATACTGAGATTGTAGTTTACTACGCATTTATCAAGATTACTCGTCCCTATTCACAGTTTGGGTGTTTCTACAAGGACAAATACGGTGTGATGCTTTCCACCTTTAAACTGCCGCGCAGGCTTGATCCCTTTCGAGGGCAGAGTTTGAGATTCAGTAAATCCCGAGCCGAACAAACAGCTTTGATGGAGTTGTTGCGAGATAAGATCGGAAAGGAATATTAACAACATGGAATATAATAACATAGAATCCAGGATAATAGAAACGCTCTCAGTTACATATCCTAAAGGGCTTACCTATAGTGAGTTATGTGCACATGTTGGTTCAACCAAGAAGAACAAACATGAAGTTAGTCAATATCTTGCTCAAGCCTGTGAGCAAGGAAAGATAATCAAGAGAAACAAGCGCTATAGTCTAACCAGAGAAGTATCCCAGGAGCAGCCCTCTTCCCCACTCCCTTCCAATCCTCAGAAGACCAGTGCGAAGCTGATAGAGGGCATTTTTGATGCAACCTCGTTATCCCGTGATCGGTCATTTGCGTTTGTACGCAGTGAAGAGAGGGATTTCTTTATTGACAGTGAAGATACCATGAATGCTTACCACGGGGATAAGGTTTTGATTGAACCTCACAGCCGAAAGGGTCGGGAATATGGTATTGTTCGGCGTATTGTAACGAGGGCAAACACGCTTATTCCAGGTGATATTGCCAAAGTCAAGAATCGCTGGATATTCACGGCTTCAAATCCCAAGATCCATAATTGGTTTGAGATCAACGACCTGGGAGGAGCGGAGCCAGGACAGAAGGTGATCCTTTCCGTTACAAACTGGGGCTTGCCTATGGAAGGTAAAATGCCCCGGGGTAACATAACTGAGATATTAGGATTATCAGGTGATCCTCAGGTGGAGCTTCTGGCTGTGATCCGACAATATGATTTGCCCTTAGTATTTCCAGATGAAGTTTTGGAAGAGGTAAAAGTCCTGCCTGTTGAACCCATAGCCTCCGAGATAGCCAGACGTAGAGATTTACGGGAACTCTTTACCTTCACAATTGATCCGGCCTCAGCCAAAGATTTTGATGATGCTATCTCCATCCAGCGTATCGATAATGGATGGCGATTGTGGGTACACATTGCCGATGTCGCTCATTATCTGCCGGTGGAGAGCAAGGCATTTATTGAAGCTTCCAAGCGTGGAAATAGCTTTTACTTTCCCAAAAAGGTAATCCCGATGCTTCCAGAACGCCTATCGAATCTGATCTGTAGTCTGCGACCTGAAGAAGACAAACTAACAATGACTGTAGAAACTGCCTTTGACTTTAACGGCAAGGTGAAGCAGCAAACCATGTATGAAAGTGTGATCCGATCCGATCACCGTCTGGCTTATGAGGAAGTGGATGATCTGTTCGATGGCAAAGCTCATCAGCTATCCCCCACACTGGTTCAGGCATTACAGGAAGCCCGAATGTTATCAAGGCAGTTAAGCCGGATTCGCAGGGATGCAGGATATATCTTCTTTGATCTTCCAGAGATTGAATATGAGTATGATGAAGAAGGATTTGTTCATCATCTGGGAATCGCTGAGGAGACCGAAAGCCACAAGCTTATTGAGAACTTCATGCTGGTAGCTAATGAATATACTGCCGAAATGCTTTCCCTCAAGGCACCTTCTGCGATCTATAGAATCCACGATGATCCTGATGAGCGCAAGATCGAAAAGTTGATTGAAATCCTCAGCTTTTATGGGATTGGCTATATAGAGCAAGAGAACATGAATAAGAGTGTGCAAAGGCTTTTGGATTCATTGCCTGATCAGGACTATCACAGGGTTTTTGATCGAATCATTCTGCGCAGTATGAAGAAGGCTAAATACGCAGTGGAGCATGTTCGGCATTTTGGTTTGGCCTTGGAAAACTATACTCATTTTACCAGCCCCATTCGCAGGCTCTGTGATCTGGTTGTGCATCACCTGTGTAAGAGCTATGTAATGAAGACTGGAAAGTCAAAACTGGATACAGCTCAGATCAAGCATTGGGCAGCAGTGGCGTCAGAGCAAGAATTGCAAGCTGATTCAGCCGAACGAGATATTGAAAGGGTGTACAGCGCAACCTATATGAAAGACAGGATTGGTGAGCTTTACTCTGGTTTGGTGATCTCGGCTAATAGTAGCGGGGTGATTGTGCGTTTGAACGAAATGCCAGTATCTGCAATCCTGAAGAAGGATCAGTTCGGTCGGGGTAGATGGGAGTATCGGGAATGGGAAATGCGTCACTTGAACCCAGCCAATAATCAATCATTTGAGCTGCTTGATACGGTTAAGGTACGCATTATGGAAGTAAGTGACGATATTTATCTGGAGCTGAGCGGCGAAGCCGATGACCATAGGCATTATCACAGAGTGCAGAGGCCAGCTAAGCCAAGAAAGGCAAGAAATAAGGTTGACGCAAGACCTACTATAAAAAAAGTTGCAAGAAATCCCAAGAAAACAGGCAGGAGATAATGAAGAAACCCATTGGCATCTTTGATTCCGGAGTTGGTGGCCTTACTGTTTATAAAGCCATTCGTGCATCATTTCCGGAAGAGGACTTGATCTATTTTGGTGACACAGCAAGAGTTCCTTATGGACCCAAATCGCCAAACACGATCGTTGAATACTCAGTTCAAAATGCCCGGTTTCTCATTCAACAGGGGATAAAGACTTTGATCGTGGCGTGCAACACGTCATCAGCAGTGGCATTGGATGCGCTGCACGAACTAACCAGCATTCCAATCATCGGAGTGATAGCACCAGGAGCTGAAGTTGCAGTTCGCACGTCCCACAATGGCCGCATCGGAGTAATCGGAACTGAAGGTACGATACGTAGTGAAGCATACAGCAAGGCAATCAAAGCTTTGAGGCCAGAGGCTGAGGTCTTTTCCTTTGCCTGTCCCCTATTTGTGCCGATAGTAGAAGAAGGATGGCAAGATCATCCGATTGCCTTTGAGGTTGCTCGGCAATATCTACAGGAACTGATTGATCTGGAAATTGACACGATTGTTTTGGGCTGTACTCACTATCCCTTGCTATCGCATATAATTGCCAAGGTACTGGGGCCAGGTATCAGTCTGGTAGACAGTGCCGAGGCCATAACTCAGTATCTGGGTATGCTGATACCTGCAGAGCATGACGGCATTCAAGGGAAAGACAGTTTTTTTGTAAGTGACAACGAACAAAAGTTTGCCACTTTGGCAAGCAGGATCCTATCCAGCAATCCAACCACGCTTAAAAGAGTCAGGTTGTTTGAGAGCTGGTTCATTGATTGATCTTGAAAAATAAGAACATAGAGGATTATTATGGAACCGATCATTTTGACCGCAGCTATTACGGGAGCTGAAACTACCCGTAAGGATCAACCCAATTTACCCATTACTCCTGCAGAACAAGCTCTGGAAGCAAAAGCTTGTTTTGAGGCAGGAGCACGCGTTATCCATCTGCATGTACGTGAGGATGATGGCAGTCCCACACAAAGAATGCAGCGTTTCAAGGAATCCATCGATGCTATCCGTCAGGCCGTCCCGGAAGTAATCATCCAGATCAGCACAGGTGGAGCAGTTGGAGAAGCTTTTGAGAAACGTCTGGCTCCCCTGGCTTTAAAGCCGGATATGGGCACTTTGAATGCTGGTACACTGAACTTTGGGAATGAAATCTTTATCAACCATCCGAATGACATTATCCGCCTTGCAGAATCCTTCAAGGAGTATGGTGTGGTGCCTGAAGTTGAAGTCTATGAATCGGGGATGATCGATGTGGTAGCCCGACTTGTAAAAAAAGGGATTATCACGCATAGTCCTCTGCATATTCAGTTTGTACTGGGTGTACCCGGAGGGATGAGCGGTAAACCCAAAAACCTGATGTATATGAAAGAACATCTTGCTGAAGAAATTCCCAGCGCAACCTGGGCAGTTGCCGGCATCGGTAGATGGCATATACCCACTGCGATGATGGCGATGGTGACAGGCGGACATATCCGTTGTGGATTTGAGGATAATATCTTTTACCACAAAGGAATTGTAGCAGATTCAAACGCTCAGTTGGTAGCCAGGCTTGCTCGCATTGCAAAGGAGATCGGACGCCCAATCGCGACCCCGGAACAAACTCGTCAGATCCTCGCTTTACCGGCAAAATAAGGAGCTATGATGCATCTTAGTGATAACGCTCTGGTGGTCTTGGAAAAGCGTTACTTTGCCAAAAATGAAGCCGGTGAAAGCATTGAAGATTGGGAGGCAATGATTAGGCGCGTTGCTTCAAACATCGCAGGTGGTGATGATGAGCTGTATAAACGCTATTATGATTTGCTGGATAGTGGATACTTTTTGCCCAATTCTCCCACCCTGATGAACGCTGGTGGTGATCTACAACAGCTCTCAGCATGCTTTGTGCTTCCCATTGAGGACAGTATGGACAGCATCTTTGAAAGTATTAAAAATGCCGCTCTGATTCATAAGAGCGGTGGAGGAACTGGTTTTTCCTTCAGTCGGCTTAGAGAAGCAAATGCCAGGGTTCGCTCCACAAATGGTGTTTCCAGTGGACCGATTTCCTTCCTGAAGGTATTCAATGCAGCAACTGATGCTGTGAAGCAAGGTGGAACCCGTCGGGGAGCCAATATGGCGATCTTGAATGTTGATCATCCCCAGATCCTGGATTTCATAGTGTGTAAACAGGATACAAAAGAACTCACCAATTTTAACATCAGTGTGGGTCTCACCGAGGAGTTTATGCGTGCTGTTGCCACAGACAGCGAGTATGATCTGATATCCCCTCATACAAACAAAGTGTCTGGGCGTCTGAATGCCCGCAAAGTATTTGATTTGATTGTTACCATGGCACATCAAAATGGAGAACCTGGGATTATTTTCCTGGATCGCATCAATGCTGCCAATCCAACTCCAGCTCTGGGAACGATCGAATCAACCAATCCCTGTGGCGAACAACCATTGCTGCCCAATGAAGCCTGTAATCTGGGCTCCATAAATCTTGCTGCTATGATTGATGATGGTGATATCAATTGGGGATTGCTCAAAGATGTGGTTCGCGACAGTGTCGATTTTCTGGATTCCGTGATAGATCAATCCAAATACCCTTTGCCTCAGATCGATGAAATGGCCAAAGGTAATCGCAAGATAGGTTTGGGCATCATGGGCTGGGCAGATATGCTTTATCAGCTAAAGATACCATATATGAGCCATGAAGCAGTGGAACTAGCCGAGCAACTGATGGAAACCATTGATTATGAAGCAAAGCTGCGTAGTATTGAACTGGCCGTCATAAAAGGCAAGTTCCCAAATTATGAACAAAGCATATATTCCTCCGGAATCCTGGAGCGTGAATCACATCACTGCAATTGGGAATCCCTGACCAAACAAATCCTGGAGAAGGGAATCCGCAATGCTACAGTCACAACCATTGCTCCCACAGGGACAATATCCATGATTGCCGATACTTCCAGCGGAATCGAGCCACAGTTTTCTCTTGTCTACGTGAAAAACGTTATGGATGGGGAGAAACTGCTCTATGTCAATAAGTGGTTTGAAGCAGCATTAGAAGAATGGGGCTTATTGACCCAGGATTTGCTGGAAGAGGTAAGCCAGACCGGGAGCCTTGCTCATATAGCAGACATTCCGGATGAACTGAGAGATATCTTTCAAACTGCCCATGACATCAGCCCGGAGTGGCATATCAGGATGCAGGCAGCATTTCAAAAGTACACAGATAATGCTGTAAGCAAGACCATCAATTTTCCCAATAGTGCAACAGTCAACGATATTCAGAATGCTTATGAACTGGCGTATCAACTTGGATGCAAAGGCTTGACTGTATATCGTGATGGGAGCAGAGAGAATCAGGTTTTGTCGGCAGGATCTACCACAGACTCATCAGTTCCGGGAAGTACAGAAAAGAAGGTAGCTCCCCGCCAGCGCCCAGAAATCACTCACGGTGTCACACAACGCTTGGAAACTGGTTGCGGACATATGTATGTCACGATCAATACTGATAACCAGGGAGCTTGTGAAGTGTTTGTTCAAATGGGCAAGGTGGGAGGATGTGCGTCTGCTCAGCTTGAGGCAATAGCTCGGCTTTCCTCATTGGCCTTACGCTCCAGCATAAAGATTGAATCAATTATCCGTCAGCTGAAAGGCATCCGCTGCCAATCTCCCATGTGGTATAAGGGAAAGATGATTACCTCCTGCGGGGATGCTGTAGGTCAAGCTCTGGAGCAGTTTTTGAGCCTGCACACCGGTGGGGAAATCAAGAGTGTCAAAGTAAGCAGTAATACTGATTACCCAGTAACGATAAGTACTCCGCGAACAATCGCGGCTCTATGCCCGGATTGTGGAAGCACAATTGAGCATTTGGAAGGATGTTTAAAGTGCCCTTCTTGCGGCTGGTCAAAGTGTTAAGGAGATCCAATGCGTTGTAAAAAATGTAATGCCAAACTTGCAGAACATGATATCTGGTGCATGGCTTGTGGAAGTCCAAGCCCTGTGCTAAAAAACGAGTTAGCTTCCATGCCTGTGCTGAGAAGCACCTGGAATGCAATCTCAAGTCATTGGAGTGAATATGTACCGGTGGTTGGAATTGCAATAATCTTGGGGATCATCCCAATGGCTATAATAACCTATGTGCTAAGCTTTGTCATAACGCTTGATAATGGATCAGATATGAGCTATATCATGAACATGATTATAAAGTCTGCACTCTATAGTATATTTATCCCAATGATATTGATACCATTTAGCCTGCTATCCAAACCCGGTGAATACAGCTTAAAACTGCAATCACTGGGTAACTTATTCAGGCATTATGGCAAGTACTTCCTGTTCGGTTTGATCAACACTTTGTATTTCGTGATCATCCATTTGATATGTTTTGGTTTACCCAGCTTTGCATCAGATCCCATTCTCCGCTTGGTATGGATTGTTCTGGTAAACTACTGGGTGGCCATATGTCTGCCTGTGCCGATATTGATGGAAGAGAAGCAGCTTAATCCATGGAAAGCAATCAAACTAAGTTACCGGCATCTGCACGATTTACGCTGGAATATCTATCTTCTGGCTCTGGTGCTAACTTTGATAAATGCCATAGCTTTCAGTCTTGCCTTGTTTCCATTACTCTTTTCGCTCCCCTTCTCTTATTTTGCGATCAGAGACTACTGCAGGAAACTGATTGATTTTGAACTTCTTGAATACAGGATATCCTGATGACTCGCAAAGAAATCCTATCTCTGCTGATCCTGATCCTGGTGCTTTCCTACGGAGCTTATAAGTATATCACCAGAGAGTATAATGATACACACAGCCGTTATTTACTGGATACGATCGTGGAAATATCCGCTGGTTCAAACAACAAGAATGTTACCACGCATATCTTCTCAATTTTCGATTATATTGAGGGTTTTGAGAATAAGTTCAATGAGTTCGATTCTCGAAGCCTTATTAGTAAGATCAATCACTCCGAAGAAGAAGAGTTCGCGATGGATGAGGATCTTTATGCAATGCTGGTAATAGCTGATAGCCTCTATCAAGTCACAGATGGAGCTTTTGATATTACTATCAAGCCTGTTTGGGATCTATGGGATTTCAATTCCGAAAATCCAATTCCACCTGATCCGAAACTGTTGAAATCTGCTTTGGATATGGTAGGTTTTGATAAGATCTATTTCGATAAAGAGAAGCTTATCAAGCCGCGCGGAATGCAACTGAGTCTTGGGGCGATTGCCAAAGGATATATCTTCGACAAAGCTTCAGCCTTGATGCAGGAGAAGGGGCTTAGCCATGGCTTCATCAATAGTCGCAGTTCGATTACCTTTTTTGGTGATCAAGTTCATCCTCTAGTTTATATCACGCATCCCAGAAATGTGGATGCCACCATTGCCAGCTTTCGGCTGGATAATCGTAGTGTAGGCACCAGTGGTGATTACCAGCAATACTTTGAGCATGAGGGCACCCGCTATCATCATATAATTGATGCTCACACTGGATATCCAGTGGAAGACATTTTTTCCGTTACCGTGATTCATCCTTCTGCGGCTTGGGCAGATGGACTCTCCACAGCTTTGTTCCTGATGCCGCCTGATGCAGCGATGGAATACATAACCAGCTTGAAGGATACCAATTGTGTGATATACTACCTTCAGGATGATGCCATCGTTTCGCTCAAATCATCCGGGATGAAGGATTTGGAGTTTAGTGAAAATCTATGAACATTCCAGATATTCAAAGCCAGAATGATCTCCGAAAGATTGTCATTGATAAAGTAGGCGTAAAGGGTTTACGATATCCAATTGTTGTTGAAGATCGCGCCAATGGTACTCAGCATACCGTAGCAGAATTGAACATCTATGTGGAACTTCCTCACTACAAGCGGGGCACCCATATGAGCCGGTTTATCGAGATCCTCCATCATTACCACACAGAAGCACTGATTGGCAATCTACCAGATTTTTTGCAGGAGCTGAAGATATCTCTGGAAGCCAAGGCTGCCTATATCGACATCAGCTTCCCTTACTTTGTAACCAAGAAAGCCCCAGTATCTGGCATTGAATCGATCCTCAGCTATGATTGTGTGTTCAGTGCTTCCTTACAAGAGGATTTTAACCTACTGATCGGAGTCATCGTTCCAGTAACCACTTTGTGCCCCTGTTCTAAAGAAATCTCAGAGCATGGTGCTCACAATCAACGTAGTCTCATCACTATCAAGGTCAGCTATACTGGGTTTGTGTGGTTGGAGGAGCTGATTGAACTGGCCGAAAGCACAGCTTCCTGCGAGATCTATTCTCTACTGAAACGAATTGATGAGAAACACGTTACTGAGAAGGCATACAACAATCCCAAGTTTGTAGAGGATATTGTTCGCGAGATCACTATCAAGCTGCAGAATGATCAAAGAATCACTAGCTTCTTTGTTGAATCCGAAAATGCAGAATCCATCCATTTACACAATGCTTATGCAATGATATCCCGGCCACTTGAATGACATTTCGCGACATCACAGACATCCAACTCGAAGAGTATCAATTAGCAAATTCTATGCGTTTGCTTGCCCATCCGGATTCAGCAAATCCCATTATCTGTCTGCAGCTATACATAAAGACCGGATCAGTTAATGAAAGCTCACAGCAATATGGTTTTTCCCATTTTTTGGAACACTTGGTATTTAAATCAACTCGCAAGTATCCTGATAACCAGATAAGCTCAGTTTCAAGTTCTCTGGGCTTTGTTCTAAATGCCTACACTGATTTCGATACTACCTGCTATTATCTGATGCTGCCCAAGGAACGCTTGAGTGAAGCAATGGATATTCTGGTTGAAATGGCATGTTATGCCAACTTTTCAGAAATGGATGTTCAGGGAGAGAAAGACATCATTATCGAGGAGATTAATCAATACGAGTGTGAACCTGAGATGAGTTTCATTGAGTACATTCAGGCCACATCATTTTTGAAAAGCCCTCTGAATCATCCGGTACTTGGCACTATCGCTACTGTCAGCAAAGCCAGCACAAGAGCGCTGCAAGCTTTCTATCATCAGCACTATCGCCCCTCCAATGCCTTTATGGTAGCCTGTGGAGATTTCGATCCAGACCTGCTGTTCCGGCTTTTTAGCTCTGCTTTTTCAAATTGGCAAGATGCTGAAATGAGTTCCAGAGACTTCCTCATTAAAAAGCATAATGCTTTCCGTTTCCACAATCGAGAAAAGCAAGGCCCTGAACTGCTTGCCTTTGTACTACCAGAACTGGCTGAGAAACATCCTGATAGTGAAGCTTTACATATAGCCATTCGCCATTTAGCAATCGGCAAATCATCTCTACTTCACAAAGAACTGGTGGAGAGGCGAAAGCTATGCTCATTTGTCAAAGTTAGCTCAATAAGTGGCTTGATTTCTGGAGTAAGTGTAATCCTGCTGGCGCCTACAAAACCCAGTAACAAGGATGCCATCATCAAAACCATGTTCAAATATTGGGCACAGATTCTTAGCCACGGAGTATCAAGCCAGGCTATGCAATTGATCAAGAAAGATATCATCCATAGTTGGTTGTATAGCTTTGATGGCGTGGAGCATAAGGCAAGCTTAATTGCTAATGAAGAGTTCAATCAAGATCTGGGGCGCATTCGCGGCTACGGCTCTCTGATAGAAAGCATTAATGGTTCTCATATCCTGGAAGCCGTAAATAAGCATTGGCAAGCCAGCAGCCTCGCAGTTTATTATCAGGGAATGGGAGATTACAAGCTCTCGGAGCCACCCAAATTGAACGCTCAAAAGCACAAAACCAGCAAGCAAACAACCGCAGCAGTAATTCTGGAATCCCAAGCTCTTGACTTGTATCACCAGGATACTCCGCAATACTATCAGTATTCTATTCCCGGAGGAATGCAATTTGTGTATAATTACATTCCCAATCGTCTGATTTGTGGCTTCGCCCTCTCTTCCCCACTTTGTCAGTTAAACGAAAGCATTGCCGGTCAGAACTATTTTACCAGTGCATTGATGCTTTATGGAACACAAAGGCACAGCCATGATGAGTTGATGAGGATTTCCCGGGAAAGCGGTTTCAACATCCGGGTGCAGCAGCATTTGGATAGCACACTGTTTCGCGGCAAAAGCCACTATCAGGATCTACCTCTGGTTCTGAACATCCTCGCGGAGATAATCAGCTATCCTGCTTTTGATCCCCGATATTTAAAGATGCTAAAATCCGCGGCTCTGGACAACCTGCGCCGTGAAAAGTCATACCCAGTTTCATACGCCTATACAAGGTGGTTCAACAACGTTTTTGGTAAAGATAACAACCTCCTTAGATCTACTGGAGATGCTCACGATATAGAATCAATCAGGCTTGAGGATTGTCGTGACTGG
>Ga0265295_1005552_pt1 | contig 15936 bp, 16 predicted proteins | sample Munlansysbiofilm_FD_192503 | JGI IMG/M metagenome (GOLD analysis project Ga0265295, IMG submission 192503) | Leachate microbial communities from a municipal landfill in Southern Ontario, Canada - Methane capture system biofilm | ecosystem: Engineered > Solid waste > Landfill > Unclassified ... | reverse complement strand
GCAAAACGTACTTGTTTAGCGTGTAAATTTAATTTATAGTTATTAATTATTATCGATTCAGTAATTTGGTCCTTTTTATAATCTGGTATTAATCGATTAAGTCCCTCTTCCCATTTAATTGTATTAGAAACTATATTTTTTAGAATAAATTTATATTCAGTAAAAGGGGGAATTTGGCTTTTCTTAAATGAAGAAAACCAGATACCGCCTTCTAATCTTTCCATTTTAATTGAAGACTTATCATTCCAGTTTCCCAAATATTTGTTGCTTCCCGATATATAGATGGTATCCTCCTCATTTAAGTTATTAGCAGAGCAAGTAATTAAAATTTCGTCATAATATAATTCTGATGTATTTCTACTTTTAAAAAAAATATTTCTGAATGGATTTGTAAGAAATGGAGTTTCATTATTATATGGTCTCCACTGATCAATAATTCGGTATGATTTAAAGGAATTATCTGAAAAAAGACGGGCAGGACCTGCTTCTGGAAAAATCCTTCCAAAATCATCTTTGATTAAATATGAATAAGTGAAATTATATATTTTATTTAAGGAGATTTTTAAATGCCACTTTCCTTCACTTAACGACATTTTTGAAGAGAACTCAATTTTATTTAATCCAAGCTCTGGAATAGAGCCTGTTATATATAAATTTTCACCATATTTAGTATAGTAATCAATTTCAAATGTTATCTCAATTTTCATTGGAAATTATTAAACCGTATTATTATCAAACAAACCTAAATGTTTTTTATATCATTCGCAATAAAACATTTAAATAGCATTATGAACTTAAAAACCAGATATAAATATACTTCCCCATTAAGATCAAAAAAAGAGTTAGAAAAAATGCCCAGATTTTGTAACTTGCATTAATAAATATTTAGAATGAAGATTGCCCTTTGCAATATACCTATTAGATGGGAGAAACCAGAAGCCAATATTGAACTTTGCAGTTTAACTTGCAAATCTGTAAAAGAGAGCGATTCCAAAGTAGAGTTATTGCTATTTCCGGAATTTTTTACATATGGTTTTAGCGTGAATTCAACTCAATTTGAAGATAAAAAGGGAGAGTCCTTAAAGAGTATACAGAGATTAGCTATTCAATATGATTTTGCTATTTATGCATCTGTTCCTGTTAAAGATGGGGAAAGCATTTACAATAGAGGATACTTTGTTAAACCTGATGGTACATACAATTTTTACGATAAAAGACATCTTTTCTCCTATGGAGGGGAAGACCTCTTTTTTACTCGAGGGAATAAGAGAGTTATTGTTAAATACAAGGAGTGGAAGATACTCCTTCAATTATGTTATGACCTTCGTTTTCCCGTTTGGAGCAGAAATATTGAAAACGACTTTGATTTAATAATCAACATAGCTAGTTGGCCATCTGTTAGGTCAAATGTTATTAAAACGCTAGCATCTGCCAGAGCGATTGAAAATCAATCATATTATGCTTTTTTAAATAGATCAGGATCAGATTTAGATATTAATTATTCTGGCGAATCTTTTGTTTTTTCCTGCGATGGAACTCCTATTAATCACACTATAGCAAATATCGATTCCAACTATTCTATATTTGATCTTGATAAAGCCAGCTTATTGTCATTTAGGGCTAAGTTTCCGGTATGGAGAGATTCAGATAAATTTAAAATTTTATATTAAATAAAAAATGAGGTACAGAATTTTACTCACTTTATTATTATTAGTTTTCTTAACTTCCTGTAATAATAGAAAAGTTGAAGATGGTATATACGAATTTTCAATATTTTCTACTAATGATATTCACGGAAAAATTTTTCCTTTTGACTATATTGATTCACTGCCTCTGAAGTTCTCACTCTCTTCAGCTGTTACTGTTATAAACGAAAGGAGAAAAATTTTAGGAAAGAATAATATTATATTAATTGATAATGGTGATCACCTTCAAGGAGATAATTCCGTTTTTTACTATAACTATATTGATACGTCATCAAATCATTTATTTAGCGATATTGTCAGTTGGCTAGGTTATGATGCTGTGGTAGTAGGGAATCACGATATAGAAGCAGGGCACTCTGTATATGATAGATTATTCTCACAAGAGGGAGTTCCGTATGTTGCTGCAAACATTATAAACCTTAAAAGAGGACTTCCATACTTTGAACCTTATAAAATCATTAATAAGGGTGGGATAAAGATTGCAATTATAGGAATGACAAATCCTAATATAAAAAAATGGCTTTCAGAAGATCTATGGTCAGGGATGGAGTTTGAGGAGATATTACCCTCTCTACAAAGGTGGGTTGATTTAATTAAGAGAAAAGAGAAACCTGATATAATTATAGCAGCCTTACATGCTGGATTAGGAGAAACTGAAGTATATGAGATTGAGAATCCCTCTAGGTACGTTGCTTTAAATACAAATGGTATTGATCTGGTATTTGCTGCTCACGATCATAAAACTACCTCTGAGATGATATATAAAGGAACAGATTCTGTTTTATTAATGGCTGGAGGTGGAAGGGCATCTGCAATTTCTAGAGCAGATGTTAAGGTTGAGTTTAAGAATAATGTTATTATCAATAAAAAAATTGAAGGAACTGTAATTTCGCTGGAGGGCATTGAGCCTGATTCGGGATTTTTGAATGATTTCAAAGATCAATTTAACTCAATTAAAAGGTTTACAACGGCTAAAATTGGCAAATTACTGAATTCAATTAAATCAAAGGAGGCATATACCGGATCTTCATCGTATATTGATATGATTCACTCTTTGCAACTTTCTAACTCTGGTGCAGATATCTCATTTGCAGCTCCCCTTTCTTACAATGTTATAATTGAACCTAAAGAGCTTAATTTTCAGGATATGTTTAATATCTATCCCTTTGAAAATCAATTATATGTAATTAACCTTACAGGCTTTGAAATTAAAAACTATCTAGAGTTCTCATATTCCAAGTGGATTAATAAATTCCCTTCTGAATCTGGACATCTACTTAAAATTAATACTAATGGATATGGAGAAAGAAGTAAGTTTCTTAATCCCTATTTTAACTTTGATTCAGCTGCGGGAATTCTTTATGAAGTTGATATTAGAAAAGGAGATGGGGAAAGAATTGATATTATTTCAATGTCTGATGAAAGTCCCTTTGACCTGAATAAGACCTATACTGTGGCTCTCTCGTCATATAGAGCTAATGGAGGAGGTGACCTTCTTCAAAGGGGCTGTAATCTTACAAAGATTGAAATGGAACAAAGGATTGTAAAAAAGATGGGGGATATTAGAGAGTTATTATATAATCAAATAAAAAGAGATGGCTTTATTGAGGCCACCCCTTTAAATCATTGGAAATTTATCCCGGAAAAAACTGCTTCAAAATCATTTGCAAACGATATGAAACTATTGTAAGACTATTTTGCAAAACTTACTGATCTTGTTTCTCTGATTACGGTTATCTTAACTTGACCAGGATAAACAAGTTCCTCTTGGATTTTTTTCGCAATGTCAAGTGATAATCTTTCCGAGTCTTGGTCACTAACTTGCTCACTACCTACTATAACTCTTAGTTCTCTTCCTGCTTGTATTGCGTAAGTCTTTGTAACTCCAGGGTAGGAGAGAGCTAGGTCTTCCATCTCTTTAAGCCTTTTAATATAAGATTCAATAACCTCCCTGCGAGCACCTGGCCTTGCTCCTGATATAGCATCTCCAACAAGAACTAAAGGGGCTATTAGAGAATTCATCTCTACCTCTTCATGATGAGATCCAATTGCATTGCATATTTCTGGTTTTTCCTTGTACTTTTCAGCTAATTTCATTCCTAGTACTGCATGTGGTAATTCTGGATCCTCATCTGACACTTTTCCAATATCATGAAGTAAACCAGCTCTTTTAGCAACTTTAGGATTAAGGCCAAGTTCTGATGCCATCGTAGCACAGATATTAGCAACCTCCCTAGAGTGTTGCAAAAGATTTTGACCATATGATGAACGATATTTCATTCGTCCAATGAGTCTGATTAGTTCGGGATGTAATCCGTGAATACCTAAATCAATACAGGTTCTTTTTCCTGTTTCCATAATCTCGTCATCAAGTTGCTTTTGAACTTTAGTAACAACCTCTTCAATTCTTGCTGGGTGTATTCGTCCATCTGTAACAAGTTGGTGAAGAGCTAGCCTTGCTACTTCTCTCCTAACTGGGTCAAAGGCTGACAGCAAAATCGCTTCAGGAGTATCATCAACAACAATTTCTACACCTGTTGCTGCTTCCAAAGCTCTAATATTTCTTCCCTCTCTGCCTATAATTCTTCCTTTTATTTCATCGCTTTCAATATTAAATACTGTAACAGCATTTTCAATGGCTGTTTCAGGTGCAATTCTCTGAATTGTATTTATTACAATTCTCTTAGCCTCTTTGCTGGCTGTCAATCTCGCTTCATCCATTACTTCGCTTATATATGACAAAGATTCTGATTTAGCCTCAGATTTCATAGTCTCAATGAGTTGATTCTTTGCGTCGACAGCTGAAAGACCAGCAATATTTTCAATTTTCACAATTGCCTCTTGCCTAAGTTTTTCGTAATCATCCATTTTTCTCTCTAAAAGTTCTTGCTGAGCTTTTAGAAGATCTTTTTGTGAGTCAAGCTCCTTATGCTTTTTTTGAAGCTCTTGATTTTGCTGGTTAAGAGAAATCTCTTTTTGCTTAATTCGATTCTCCTGCTGACTGATAATATTGCTTTTTTCAAGAATTTGTTGCTCGTGTTCAGTTTTCAGTTGGAGAAATTTTTCCTTGGCCTGGAAGATTTTCTCTTTTTTAATATTCTCACCGTCTTGTTCGGCACATTTGAGAATATCTTCTCGTTTTTTCTTTAGTACAATATTGTTTCCCACATAATAAGCAAGGCCAAATGCCGCTATTGCAGGTAAAATGATTGAAAGTATTATCTCCATTTGTATCTATATGTAGTTGTGTGTCAAAAAAAGCCGTTGGTTGCTGTTTAGACAAAACCTTAATAAATTAAGATTTGAGCTCCGGCTATGTGTCGCAAACTTCCAACGTCCTGCAAGCAGAATCCCCCGTAAGGTAACCTAGGCCTGTTTTTGACTGCCGAGTAGGCTCGGTATTGTTTTAATGTTGATTTTGGCAAAGAGCTAAACCAACGGCATACTTTTTTGCTGTGTCACGAAAGATTGACACTGATATATTCATCAAGGAGATTGCTAATATTTTGAATTTCTTCAACGATGTGAGTTGACTCTTCTCTCTGTTCTGCTTCAATCAGCCTAATTACAAACTGAAGAAGAGTTATAGAAAGAGCATCCTGTATGTCTCTGTTAGTAAAACGCTTTCTGTAAAGATCAACTTTTTCATTAATGATTTTCACAGCAGATCTGATTTTTTCCTCATCTTGCAATGCAATTTTAAGGGGATAATATCTGTCAGCAATACTTATTTGTATGGACTGTAGCTCACTCATTTTATTAGTCGTTCAAAAGCGCAATACATTTGTCTATCTCTTTGACTATCTTGCCAATCTTCTGTTTTGCCTCCTTAACATCTGTTGAAGATGTTTTGAATGCTTCAGCAAGTTGTAAATTACTTATTCTTAATTCTAATTCTTTTACTTTATTATTATTAGTATCAAGTGCATTTTTGGCATCTGCAAGTTCCTTTGTAAGACGAATGTTCTCAGAGGAGGTATGTTCATATTTTGAGATAATAATCTCAATTTTCCTCTTCAAATTATTTAACGCCGATTGATAGTCCTTACTCATAATATTTATGCACTATTGCAAAGATAATAATTTATTAAAATCTCTAACAAAAAAAGAACTCACTGATTTGAATCAGATGAGTTCTTTAAGTAATCTCAACTATAGATATTGTAGTTCTATAATGAATTATGAATTACAAGTCTCTCCATTCCAGCGGCTATAGCTTTTTCATTCATCGGAATAAGTGAATGATGCCTTTCAGGTATTGATTTTTTTAAGCCTTTAATAACATTATCTAAAGTAACAACTGGTCTAAGTTTTAAATAGGCTCCCAGGACTACCATATTATATCCTTTTGAATTTCCAATTTCAGCAGCTATATCAACTGCTGAAATGGAGCAAATGGTAATATCCTTTCTTTCCGGGAGACGAGTGATCCCGTTTGGATCATAAATAAGTAATCCGCCTGGTTTTACACCCTCTTCAAATTTATCTAGAGACTGTTGATTCAGTATAATAGCTACATCAAATTTGCTTAGAATAGGGGAACTAATTTTTTTATCGCTTAATATTACAGTTACATTAGCTGTTCCACCTCTCATCTCTGGGCCGTAAGAGGGCATCCAAGTTACCTCTTGACCTTGCATAATTCCGGAATATGCAAGAATTTTTCCCATTGAAAGAACGCCTTGTCCTCCGAAACCTGCTATAATTATCTCTTCTTTCATAATTTATTCAATTTTTATCTATCCTTTAAGTCTCCAATCGGATATTCTGGGAACATATTTTCGACCATCCACTCATTAGCCTTAACAGGAGAGAGTTTCCATCCAGAATTGCACGTACTAACAACTTCTACGAATGAAGTACCTTTACCAAGTGCAGAGTTTTCAAAAGCCTTTTTAATCGCTCTTTTTGTTTTGCGTGCAGCAGCGGCAGTTTGTACTGATTGCCTGGTAACATAGCAAGTACCATCCAACTGTGCAATCAAGTTTGTAATTTTCAATGGTTGTCCGTGAAGTTTTGGATCCCTTCCATAAGGACTTGTGGCTGTCTTCATCCCAATTAAAGTTGTAGGAGCCATCTGACCACCGGTCATTCCGTAAATTGCATTATTAATAAATATGACAACTATGTTCTCGCCTCTATTACAAGCGTGCATAATTTCTGCTGTTCCAATAGATGCTAAATCACCATCACCCTGATATGTAAACACATATTTTTCTGGGTGAAGTCTTTTAGTAGCAGTTGCTAATGCAGGTGCTCTTCCGTGAGCAGCTTGTTGCCAATCAATATCGATATAGTTGTATGCAAAAACTGCACAGCCAACTGGCGATATGCCAATGGTCTCTTCTTGAATACCCATCTCCTCTATCACTTCAGCAATAAGTTTATGTACTGTACCGTGAGAGCAACCGGGGCAATAGTGCATTATAGTACTTGTCAGAACAGGCGATTTTGAGTAAACCCTGTTTTCTGGTTTGATTATATCTTTTACATCCATAATTGCTAAGTTTATTTATTGATAGACTTTTTGAATGCCTCAAAAACCTCTTCTGGTGATGGCACAATTCCGCCAAGCCTTCCGAAGAAGTTCACTGGTAATCTGCCATTAACAGCAAGTTTTACATCTTCAAGCATTTGTCCTGTGCTTAATTCTACTGACATCATTGATTTTAGTTGAGGCACCATTCTGTCAATTTCATTTGTAGGGAAAGGGAAAAGAGTAATTGGTCTTAAGAGTCCTAATTTAATGCCTTCTTTTCTAGCCATTTCAATAGTGCTCTCACATATTCTTGACATACATCCGTAAGCAACGATTACGTGTTCTGCATCTTCACATTGAATACTTTCAAACCTGACATCCTCATCTTCCATTTTCTTATATTTTTCAATAAGAGTATGATTTAGTCTTTCGTGAACTGCCGCATCAAGGGCTAGTGAAGTAATTACATTTTGCTTTCTGTCTGATGTTTTGCCAGTTGTTGCCCAAGGCATTTTTTTAATAATCTCTTCATTTGTCCACCTTGGTTTCATTGGCCTCAATTCAACCTTCTCCATCATCTGACCAACAACCCCATCAGCAAGAATCATCGCTGGATTGCGATATTTGAAAGCTAATTCAAATCCAAGATCAACAAAGTCATACATCTCTTGAGCTGATGAAGGAGCAAGAACTATCATCTTATAATCTCCATGTCCTCCGCCTTTGCAAGCCTGGAAATAGTCACCTTGACCAGGCTGAATTGTACCAAGTCCAGGACCACCTCTTACAACATTAACAACTAGACAAGGAAGTTCAGCACCTGCTAAGTAACTCAATCCCTCACACATAAGACTTAAACCAGGGCTACTGGAGGATGTCATTACCTTTTTGCCGCAAGATGCGCCACCATACAACATATTAATTGAAGATGTTTCGCTTTCTGCTTGTAAAACGACCATTCCTGTAGTTTCCCAAGGTTGTTCATCCATTAGAGTCTCCATAACCTCTGATTGTGGAGTAATAGGGTAACCGAAATATCCATCACATCCGCATCTAATTGCTGCGTGGGCGATGGCTTCGTTACCTTTCATCAAAATTTGTTCTGCCATATTATTTCTCCTTATATTTTTACTATCAGACTTTGATCCTGTAAACAGTTATACAGGTGTCAGGACAAACAGTTGCACAATTTGTACATCCGGTGCAACTCTCCGGAGACGCCATAAAAGCGTAGTTGTATCCTTTACTGTTGACCTCTTTGGACAACGCAATGGTTTCTGTAGGACAGTTAACAACGCAAACACTACAGCCTTTGCATTTTTCTGTGTCTACAACAATAGCTCCTCTTAATGCCATATTTAGTCTATTTTTAGTTTTAAATATTATTTACAAATTTAGTTGAAAATATTTTAAAGTGAAAGAAAATAGTTGCAATTATTATTAAATTAACTTGAAAAGTAACCAAATCCTTTAATTATGTTATCAATAATATATTTCCATCTTAATATTATTCCTATTACCAGAAGAATAATTAAAATAAAATATCCTTGTTGAATTTCACTCAACCCAGTAAACCATTTTATTAACCTACCAGTAATCTTCATAATCTATTTTTCAATCCTTATTCTTGCATCTACAGCTACAACTTGTTTAGCATTACCAAGTAAAGGATTAATATCCATTTCAAAAATTTCAGGCGCAACCATACATAACGCAGAAAGTCTACGAATAGCATCTCTATATAGTGTCTCATTTACTCCATCCTGACCCCTTGTGCCTTTTATTATTTGATATCCTTTAAGAGATGTTATCATTTCATTCGCTTCAGTTTGGGATATTGGTGCAAGTTTTGATGATATGTCGCCCATTGCTTCAACAAATATTCCACCTAAGCCACACATAATAATGTGACCATATCCATCCTCTCTTTTTGAACCTGCGAAAAGTTGTGTGCCAGAGAGCATCGGTTGCAATAGTACAGATGTAGTTGATGGAATCTTCATCATCCTTTTAAATTCGGAGATAAGTGTTTCATCATCAGTTATATTTAAAGCAACACCTCCAACGTCAGATTTATGAACAGGCCCAATGACTTTCATTACAATAGGATATCCAATCTCTCTTGCAAAGTTTCTAAGGCTTTTTTCATCTTTTGCCACAGCCTCCTTCGCTCTTTCAATTCCAGCAGCATCTAAAAGTTTCTGAACTTGAAAAGGGGAGAGATATCCATTATCTGCACCATCAATAATTTGACGAATAATTTTTGTATCAACTGGAGGAAGTTCTATTTTTGTCTCGGGTATTTCCACAGACATTACTTTAGATAGAGCACTCCCAAATGTTACTTCATCTGGAAAGCTTATTCCTCCTTTTGAATGGAAAGCAGATATTTCATCTTTAACATTAACAATGGACGGCAATATAGGATAAATCGGTTTTTTGCATCTTTTTATTCTATCTAAGATCAAGTCATAAACATCATATACTGTAGTAAGGCCTGGAGATCCAAATATTATTGCCATTGCGTCAACTTCAAAGTCATTTTCACAAGCATCGATAATATGAGAAAGCTGTTCAGCAGTACCAGTGGCTAGGAAATCAATTGGATTAGCAACAGAGGATCCTGGATAGAGTTTTTCAAGTAAAGAATTTGCCTTATTTCCAACAAAATGTGGAATATCCATATCATTTGAAGACAACACATCTGTTAACATTACAGCAGGTCCTCCAGCATGTGTAATTATTGCTATTTTTTTCCCTTCAGGCCTAGGATACATTAAAATTGAGCCAACTGTAACTAATTCATTACGACTACTACATCTAATTATTCCGGCTTTACGAAATAGTGCTGTAACAGCGACATCAGGACTAGCCAATGCGCCAGTATGAGATGATGCTGCTCTACTACCAGCTTCACTCGATCCTGATTTTACAGCTGCAATCTTAGCTCCCTTAGAGATAAGTGATTTAGAATGTTTAAGAAGCATTTCTGGTTTACTTATGTTTTCAATATAGAGAAGCTTAACAGGGGCACTCTCTCCATGAACATATGTTTCATCCATATGCTTTAAAATATCTTCCACTCCAATTTGAGCACTATTTCCTACAGAATATATTGATGAGAACTTAAGACCAAGCTGTATTGCTGCTTCAATTATGAATACAACAGTGGCTCCTGATCCCGAAATTATATCGACTCCATTTTTATTAAGTTCGGGAACAGGTTGAGTAAATAGTCCAGCGTAATTAGGAGTTAGGACGCCAATACAGTTAGGCCCAATCAGAGATGCTCCTGCTTTATTTACAGACTCAACTATCAGTTTTTCAAGAATTGCTCCCTCTTCACTGTCTTCGTGAAAACCAGCAGAGTAAATTATAACTGCCTTACACCCCCTTTTTGAACAAAGATAATCTACAGTTTTTGGACAAGCTGTAGCAGGAATTGCTAAAATGGCAAGATCAACCTGAGGAAGCTCCTCTAATGATTTAACACTAGGAACTCCCTGAAGTGTATCTGATTTTGGATTAACTACAAATAATTTGCCGTTATAGCCTGTTTTTATAAGGTTTCTTAAGGCACTTCCTCCAGTTTTTTTTGTGTCATCGGAGCCGCCAACTACGACAATGCTTTGTGGCGATAATAGCTCTTTAGTAATCATATATAATAAAATTTGGCTACAAATATAATAAAAAGGAATGTTTTTAAATGAATTCCTTGCTTTCTGTTACATTATTTGTCACTTTGCTTATAGAAGTATAAGCAATTAGTGACTTAGATTTTTTGCTAAATGAGTAAAAGTAATAATACAATGAAGATTCAAGATAGTAGTAGGACTCTTTGAAAAAATCCACTTCTTTTAAAGGAGAATATGGGATTTCAGAACTATGCGTCCATTGTTTCACCATTTTACCAGGTTCTTTATTAATGGAGTAACCGGCAAGAATCCAAGCATTTGAAACAATTGAAGTATACTTAGAATATCTAGTGTCACAAAAATTATATAGAATAAGCCCACATTTTTCTGGATTACTAAACTTTAAATTCAAATCAGATGTGTAATCAACAAATTCAACAAGAAATCCATTTTCTTCATTTATTATTTCCTGAAGAACGCCTCTCCATCGTATATCATTATACCAAAGGTCTGATATTCTGGAAAGCTTTGTTGCTGTTATTATATCCTCAAATGAGAAGAGCTCTGTTTCTAGCACTTCGTAGGGTGGAATTGGTGAATATTTTAAATTAAATAATGTGCTATTATTTCTAAATTCCGTTCCTGGTAATACTTTTAAAAGTTCCACCTGAATTTCATCTACCCCTATTTTAATAAGATCTGAATAATCCTCAAATAGTTTCTTTAATGAATATCCTGGTAGACCTGCTATCAAATCTGCGTGAATTTCAATGCTTTTAAGAGACCTTAAAAAAATTAAACCTTGGATTGATAGTTTAGGGCTCCCTTTTCTATTGGCAATTTTTAAAACTTTTGGATCAAGACTTTGAATACCCGCTTCAGAATGAATTAAATTTGGAGGGATGTCTGACAATTCTGATTTAAGTTGTTCTGACAGATAGGCTGGATGAATCTCAATATGAAACTTTAACTCACCACTAAACTCTTTCATAATTCTTAGGAGATTAATAGCGTGTTTAGTATTTGCGTTAAAAGTTCTATCAAGAATCCTAATGTTTTTAACTCCTTTATTTTTAAAGTTTGTTAACCTATCCTTTATTGTATCGTATCCAGCGTAGCTTACAATTTCTTTGGACCCACTAACACAGAATCTGCATAAATTAAAACAACCCCGAGAGGTTTCAATTTGAACAAATGGTTTATTGTAACTAAAGAACGAAGAGGATTCCGGAATCTTAAGTGCTGAGAAGTTTGAAACAATAGCTTTTTCATTGTCACAATAGCTTCCATCAGAGAAGGTACAAACTCCAGGCAATCGAGAAATTGTTTCGTTTTTAATAAGATTGTCAACTAAAGTTGGATAGATCTCTTCGCCTTCACCTCTAATAACAGCATCAACTTCTTTATTAATAGAAAGAAAGACTTGATTGTCGCCTAAAAACTCTGGACCTCCAAGTACTATCCTTAAGTTAGGTAATAATGCTTTAACTTTTTTTATTACAGATAGAATATAAAAAGAGTTGAACAACCAGATAGTTGAAAAAAGAATATCTGGTTGTTCTAAACAAATTTGTGATATAATTGCTGAAGAGTCTGTTGACAATGAGCCTGATATAATCTTCCAATCTGCTTTATCTCTTAAGGAAGATTCTAACTGAGCATCTAATGATGGTATTGCAAGAGATGAGTGTGAAAAGGAAGAATTAATATCAAGCCAGAGAAATCGCATTTTTTTGCGACAAAAATAGTTATTTAATCATCAATGGGTTCAAAATCTTCTTTTCCAACGCCACAAACAGGACAAAGCCAATCTGCTGGAATATCTTCAAAAGATGTACCAGGCATAATTCCACCATCAGGATCTCCCTGTTCAGGGTCATAAACATAGTCACAAACTACGCATACGTATTTTTTCATAAAACTATTATTTAGGGTTTTCTCTCTACAATAATAGCACTTTTTTTTAATTAAAAGCTATTTTTATCGTATAATTGTAAGATAAATTCAAACAACAATATATGAGTTCCATTTTGATAAAAAAGGCGACGCTTGAGGGGATTGAAACTGATATTCTTATTAAAGATAAACGAATTGAAAAGATTGCTACTGAAATAGATTTTATTGCAGATAAAGTTATTAATGCAAAAGGTAAATGGGTTGTACCTGGTTTTGTAAATATGCATACTCACGCAGCTATGACTTTGATGAGAGGAATAGGAGAGGATATGCATTTAATCGATTGGTTAGAAAATCGTATTTGGCCAGTTGAGAAAAAACTTGACGATGAAATGGTTTACTGGGGAAGTAAACTAGCAGCTCTTGAAATGGTTAAAACAGGTACTACTACTTTTAATGATCAGTATTGGAAAGTGCCTTCATCAGTGAAAGCAATTGAAGAGGCTGGGTTAAGATCTGTTCAACCATTTGTAATTTTGGATCAGATGAATACCTCATTATCTTCTCAAATTAAAAATGATTGTGAAGAACTTTTTCAACTCTCAAAAGGGTGGAGTGATTTGCATACTTTTGCAATTGGAATTCATTCTCCGTATAGTGTAACGGCAGAAATGATTAAGTGGGGCTCAAATTTTGCTAGAGAGAGGGGATTAATAGTTCACATCCATCTTTCTGAGACTGAGTGGGAAAATAATGAGTCATTAAAAAAACACGGAGTGTCACCAACAAAATATCTTGAGCAATTAGGAGTCCTTGGCCCTGAAGTTGTGGCAGCACACTCACTGTGGCTTAATGATAATGATATTGAGATCTTATCTAAGTACGACGTGAAAGTGGTCCATAATATTAATTCTAATCTCAAAATTGCATCGGGCTATAAATTTAGATATAATGAAATGAGAGATGCTGGTCTAACTGTTACTCTTGGGACCGATGGTTGTGCCTCATCAAATAACTTAGATATGCTTGAAGCTATGAAAACAGCTGCTTTAGTTCAAAAAGCTTGGAGAGGAGATCCTACTTCTCTTCCAATAAGCGAACTAATGAATTTAGCGACTTTAAATGGTGGTAAATCATTGGGAATAAAAACAGGATTAATTAAAGAGGGCTGGCTTGCAGATATATCACTTATTGATATTGATAATTATGCTTTTACACCAAATATTAACTTTTTAGCAAATCTAATTTATTCAGCAAATAGTTCCTGTATTGACACTGTTATTTGTAATGGTAAAGTTGTTATGGAGGGTAGGAAAGTGCTCGGAGAAGGTGAAATATTAGAAAATGTAAATAGATTATATAAAAAATTGCTCTAGAGATGGAAGTACTTAAAAGAATTGATGAAGCAACATCTTATATTAAGAAAAAATCAAACAATTTTTTGCCATTTGCAGGTATAGTACTTGGCAGCGGATTAGGCGAACTTGTAGAGATAATTGAAGAAAAAATAGTCATACCCTACAAGGAAATCCCAAACTTTGCTCAGTCAACAGCTATTGGCCATAAAGGAAACTTAATTTTAGGGAAACTTGGTGGAAAAAATGTTGTTGCAATGCAGGGCAGATTTCATTATTATGAAGGGTATGGTATGGATTTAGTCACTCTTCCAATTAGGGTAATGAAACGACTTGGAATATCTTATCTATTTGTTTCAAATGCTGCCGGTGGTATAAACCCCTCATTTAGGGTTGGAGATTTGATGATTTTAAGAGATCATATCAATTTAATGCCCAATCCTTTAATTGGTCAAAATATAGATGAATTGGGTCCTAGATTCCCGGATATGACAAGACCATACGACCCCAAGCTTATTGAATTGGCCGAGAGATTGGCAATTGATATGGGGATTTCATTGAAAAAGGGAGTATATCTTGCAGGGACAGGTCCTACATATGAGACACCCGCAGAGTACTCATTTTTTGGAAAAGCCGGAGCCGATTCAGTTGGTATGTCCACTGTTCCTGAGGTTATTGTTGCCAGACATTCATCTATACCGGTTTTTGGAATGTCAGTAATTACTAACGAAGCACATTCGTTTTCTGAAGATTTTGTAAATGATGGAGATGATGTGATTAAAGCTGCAAATGCTGCTTCACATAAAATGACTCTTTTGTTTAAATCTATGATTGAAAAGCTGTAAACTAATACTACAAAAATGACAGAATTTAGGCCTATACCAAAGCTATACTATGATCAGGCGTTTGCACTGTCATATTATTCAGAAATTCTATGGCAAAAATCCTTCGTAGAAGGAAATGGTGGAAATCTCTCAATAAGGTTAGACGAAGATCTTTTTATGATCACACCTTCAATGCACTCAAAAAGTGGATTGAATGAGACTGATTTTGTAATTGTCGATTCTAAGGGTAACAAAATATACGGAAGTAAAAAAGCCTCCACTGAGCTATTTACCCATTTAGCAATTTACAATAATAATCCAGATATTGGAGGAGTGGTTCATTCTCATCCTCCATACACTTGTTCCTATGGTTTTAGTGAAATAGTGCCATCTACTCCATTAAGTGGAGAAGCTGTTATTTGGATGGGGCAGTTGACACTTGCTCCATACAATACACCAGGATCTGCTGAGTTACTAGAACAGGTTGAGACACTTTCTAGGGGAAGAAATGTACTAATTCTTCAAAACCATGGACTTTTAACTTGGGGAAAGAACATTGAAGAGGCATATTGGCGAACTGAAGTAGTTGAGGCGCATTGTAAAATTGCTCATATTATGGAATCTAGAGGAGCTCAACCAAGGCACTTCACTTATAAGCAAATGACTCAACTAAACGAACTTAAGGGTAAGTTTATGAAAAATGAATAGGGCTCCTATAGGTTATGACTCAGTTGAGTTTCCTCCTGATTGTAGTTGGATTAAGATAATTGATCAAACTCAACTTCCTACTAGAGAGGTGTTTTTATATATTTACACAGTTGAAGAGTTAATTGATTCAATAAAAAAGTTAAAAGTAAGGGGTGCTCCTGCTATTGGTGTCATAACTGCTGCTGGTATTGCTATGGCATTTAGATCATTTACCGGAAAGTCATATTCGCAGGCTTTAGAATTTCTAATACAAACTATAAAGTTAATTGTAAATGCAAGACCAACTGCAGTTAATGCTAAATGGGCATCTAACAGAATGTTAAATCTCTTCCA
>Ga0265295_1005549_pt1 | contig 15945 bp, 6 predicted proteins | sample Munlansysbiofilm_FD_192503 | JGI IMG/M metagenome (GOLD analysis project Ga0265295, IMG submission 192503) | Leachate microbial communities from a municipal landfill in Southern Ontario, Canada - Methane capture system biofilm | ecosystem: Engineered > Solid waste > Landfill > Unclassified ... | reverse complement strand
CTCGATGTTGGACATGGCTTACCGAGGAATTGGACTTGGATATCTCATGAATGAAGAGTATGAATTGGCGCTCGATTATTTTGAAATTGCGAATGCCAAAGCCGAATACTCAGAAGCGTACTGGGAAATTCGAAATATCTGGTTGATCGACCATATCGATGGGATTTTGCTCACGTTGCTGCTGTTGGTCGCTTTTGGAGCGATCATTCATTATACCAATAAGAAGTTCGCTTTCCTATCGGCGATTAAGCAGCCGTTCCAACGGTTGTTGTCGCTCAAATATCCGAGAGAAATGGCCATGATGTTTCGATTTGTTCGGCACCCCTTCGACACTTGTTATGAAGTCAAACGTCGCAATCGCGTCTCGACGCTCAGCGGATTTATCTTCTTGATCGCCTTGGTCGGGCTCTATTTGATTGGAATGGTGTTGACTGGATTCATCTTCAATCAAGTGATCATTGAAGAGACCGTCCTCTTCAATGAAATCATGAAGTTGGTATTACCGTTTTTAATCTTTGTCCTCTCCAACTATCTCGTGAGTTCCTTGATGGAAGGAGAAGGAACGATGCGAGCTGTTTTCCTGAATTCACTCGGCGCCTTGACTCCAATTTTCTTGATTTATCCACTCGTCATCTTGCTCTCGAACGTCATTACCCTGAACGAGTCGTTTTTGTATTCATTCGGGCTCACGTTCATGTTTCTTTGGAGTCTGGGGCTTATATATTTCAACATCAAGGAAACGCATAATTACACGGTGGGACAGACCATCGTCAATCTGCTATTGACCCTGTTGATGATGATCGTCATCATTATCACGCTCATCATCGTCTATTTGATGGTATTCCAGGTCGGCACCTTTGTTTCGGACATCGTAAAGGAAGTGATCATCCGTGAATAAGAAATGGCTGATTCTGATAGCTTTTTGTGTTTTGGGATTCTTCACGGCGATTCCATTTCTTGCGGCTCCGAAAATTGCTACGCTTCCGGAAAGATTTACGTGGAGTCAAGACAGTCGCATCGAATCCAATTTCTACGGACGCCCGGAAAATACGGATCCCGTTACTATCAGTCCGACACCGGAGGCGGACCTGGTTCAAAAAGGGTACCAACTGGTGTCGGAATCAGAGACACTTCAACTGTATCTAAAAGAAAAGAACTTTAATATCGCTATCCTCGACAAACAAAACCAATATATTTGGTATTCGGTCTATCCCGACTATTTGTCCTTGGGATATAGCGGGGCTCAGCGATTCTTGATTGAATCCGGTGTCACGCTTGAATATTATAATTTGGACAACATCCTGATCGACGATTCCAAATCGTATTTATCGGGGCCCAAATACCATGTGACGGTGGATTATGATTATGAGGCACTGCCCAATGGGATTTATGCCACAATCAATTTTAACGACCTTGCGATCAGTTTTGCTGTGGAGGTCCGACTGGACGGCGACAAGCTTTGTGTAAGGATTCCCCAAGAGTCAATAGTGGAAGGCGATGTGGAAAAGAAAGTACTGGGGTTGGATGGGAAGATCACCACTCGAATTATCTCATATCGCATCCGCGCGATTTATCTGTTTCCTTATTTTGGCTCCAACAATTACCTGATCAACGGTTATTCCTTCATTCCCGATGGCTCGGGCGCACTGGTCCGCTATGACAACGTTCCGAGAACCACTGCGTATATCAAGCGACTCTATGGAACTGATGAAGGCTACCGCAATCAAGCCACGACGTCTTCGGAAGCAACCCACATTCATCCGGAGTTATCCGCGACCATGCCGGTATTTGGTGTGAATCATGGCTTTCAGCAAGCGGCATTTCTGGCTTATGTCAAAACTGGAAGTGCCGCAACGGAGATTCATTCTTATCCGTATGGGTACAATGCGACCGGAGTAAACACGACGTTCGCCAAGTACATCTATCGAGAACGTTATCAAATCACCACGTCTTCAAACATCAATGACAGTTTCCAACTCATCAATTCAGAGCCTTTTCCAACGGATTTTGAAACCGAGTATCACTTCCTTGCGAATGGTGAAGCCAGTTATTCGGGGATGGCAAAAAAATTCCGCAACATTCTAAGGCTGGAAGAGAAGCCGAGGGTGGGGCTAGCCATGGATCTATCCTTAATCGGGATGGATTACAAGCACGGGTTGTTTGGCAATAATTACGTGGCGATGACCCGCTACCAAGACGCCATCGACATTGCCGAGATGTTGAAGCTCCAAGCAGTGGAGAAGTTCAGCATTCAATATATTGGCTGGGCTAAAAACGCTTATTATGGCAATACCCCGATCAAGCCCACCATCAGTGGTCTTTTGGGTGGAAAAGCCGACTTCCGCGAGTTGGTCGATTATTGTGATGAGCAGAATATCGGTCTCTATGTAGAAGACAATCCGATTCTATCTTTTTCGGGAGGGCTCGGGAATCAAATTGTCAAGAAGATGACGCTCAACAATTTCGATACAAAGCCCGATCAGGCCCGATTGATCGAAACAGCTTATTACCGGAATCCTTTGGCAATGGCCGACCATTATCAAAAATATCAAGAGAAATATGCCGATTTGGGCATTGATGGATTCCTGATGCAAACGATTGGAAGCGCACTTTTCTCTTACCGATACCTTGGCGTGAACCACTTCCGAGAGGCAATGATCCAAGAAGTGGTCACCGAGATCCAAGCGCTGGATTCGTACCGACTCGGGATGAAAGAAGTGAACAGCTATTTATGGAAATCGTTGGATCATTACTTTGAAATACCGATTGAATCGAACAAATTTTCTTATATCAGTGATTCGATTCCGTTCATTCAATTGGTCTTGTCAGGCAACACATTGATGACGAGTCCTTATATCAATTTCATCAGTGATGTCGATGTCTTCTTGTTGCGACTGATCGAGTATGGCGTCATGCCGGCGTTTTTGATCACCATGGAACCCACTCATAAACTGCGGTATACGAATTACGAGAATGTGTATACGTCGGAATACGCCTTATGGGAAGAATCGATCGTGGAGAATTACCAAAGAGTCATTCAAGCCTTGTCGTTGACCGAAGGACGAGAAATGACATCGCATTGCTATATTTTGCCTGGCGTTGCCAAAAGTGTTTATGGCTCACATCTGGCAATTATCGTCAATTACACCACCCTTTCAGTCACGCTTCCGGAAGGAGTCGTTGAACCGATGGATTATCTGGTGGTGACCTCATGAAAAAGCTGAGACAATTCTTCGAAAACGGTTGGGAAAAGCTTCGGCAGTCACATCGGAAGTTCCAAGAGAAAATCTGGTTTCCTTTTGAAAAAAAAGTGGGACTTCGCTGGTTGAAAGACAAATTGAGACAGATTCCCAATAAAATCAAACACGCGATCTATGGAATCCTCTTTATTTCACCTTGGCTCATTGGGTTGGGGGTGCTCGGAGTTCCGTTGCTCGTCCGATCGATCCGCATGGCGCTGTCGGATAAATATTATTTCATCACTGGACAAGGGTGGCGGATCATCGGCGAATGGTATCATTTTACCCAGTTCAAACGAATATTCTCGGATGAACCTTGGCATTTGGAACAGATTCTGGCAACGCTTCAGGATATTGCCCTCGTCATCCCCTTGGTCGTGGTGTTCGCCTTGATCCTGGCGATGATGTTGAATCAAAAGATCAAAGGACGAGCAATCTTCCGCACCATCTTTTTCATTCCGGTTATTTTGCTTTCAGGAAATATGGTGTCAAATTTCCAGTCAGGCGGATTATTGACCGTTCCGGCGATTCTTTCGGGACAGATATCTGGGGTGATGACGGAGTTCTTCCCCGAAGTGTTTTCCGAGGTGATCCTTCTCGCCTTCGGCAAGATCGTGCTGATTTTATGGCTTTCCGGCGTACAGATTTTGATTTTCCTCGCAGGATTACAAAAACTTGATCCGGCCCTTTACGAAGCCGCGGAGATCGACGGGGCGTCGATGTGGGAAATGTTTTGGAAGATCACCTTGCCAGCATTGATGCCGCTTATGTATATCAATATTATTTATACCACGGTCATTTATGCCAACCTAAGCAACAATCCCTTGAATGTGATTATTAATGTGACATCGGATGAGTGGGGATCGCTTGGGGGGACCTTGACCGATGAAGTCAATTACGGGCGAGCGTATTCTGCAGCCTTGTCCTGGGTGCTCTTTGCGATTGAACTGGTGGTGATCGGCGGGTATTCGCTGATCGTAAAGCTTGCAAGTAAACGCTATGAATGAGGAGAAGAAGATGACGAGTCGACAAATCATGATCAAGAAAAAGTTGATCGGACGCAAAGGAAACGACGGGCTGTTGTTCAAACTCGTTCTTTACGTGTTGTTGATTGGTATCAGTTTTATCTTCCTCTATCCCCTGCTTTCAATGTTGTCGATGTCGTTCATGTCGCTCGAAGATTTGATTGACTCATCGATTGCTTGGATTCCAAGAACTCTGACAGGGGAGAATTATGCCATCGGCTTTAACCAACTCAACTTCGTCATGGCGCTTTGGACCAGCATCAAAATCGCCTTTTTACCGACGTTGGCATCCCTTGTATCCTCCGCCTTGATAGGGTATGGATTGGCGAAATATCATTTCCCCGGCAAAAGGATCGTGTTAGGGCTGATGCTTGTGTTGTTTTTGGTCCCGACCGTGCTCACCTATATTCCGACCACCGTCATGTATCAGAGTTTGACGATCTTCGGGATCCCGTTAAACCTGATGGGATCGCTTCGAGCTTTCATCATACCGGCTATGGCGGGATTTGGAATCCGCCAAACGGTTTTCATCTTGATCTTTTACCAGTTTTTCCGCATCATCCCTCAAGAGTTGTTTGAAGCGGCGGAAGTCGATGGGTCCGGAGTGATCCGCACATTTCTCTCCATCGCCATTCCATTGGCGATGCCCGCGTTTCTGATTTGCGGACTCTTCGCCTTTGTTTGGTACTGGAATGAAACCTCCTTGGCCAGAGCCTATTTTGGAAATAATTACACAAGCTTGCTGATGGGTTTGGAAGGGTATATCAACACGTATCGTTCTCTTTATTCACAAGGCCAACTCACGATGGAGAGTGCAAGTTCCATTTACAATTTGGGTGTGCAATATGCGATGACGTTGATGTCGATCATCCCCTTGCTCATCATCTATCTCGTCGTTCAAAAAGGATTTGTGGCGGGAATCGACAAATCCGGTATTGCGGGTCAATAAATGGTTTTTTCTAAGCAGAGCTTAGTTAATTTAAATAAAAAATTCTTTAAGGAGGGTATTATGAAAAAAGGCATTTTATTCTTACTGTTCGTCATGGTCGCTATGATCGTTGTCGGCTGTAACGGTGTGTCTTCGACGGTTCCGGTGACTACTGGGCCGACATCGACGACAACGGCACCGACGACGCCACCAACAACAGCACCAACAACGGCGCCGACAACGGCACCGTCGACCGCGTCGACAGGACTACCTACGACTACTCCGACAACTACGGCTCCGACCGATAACGATCCCGTTATTCATGGAGCAATCGACAAAGAAATAGAAAAGGGCAGTGCGTTTATTCCCTTGGCGGGAATTACGGCCACCGACGTTGAAGATGGAGAAATTACTGCCATCAACTATTCGGGCGACGTTAATCCCAATGCGGTAGGCGAATACACGGCGACTTATACCGTCACGGATAGTGATGGCAATGTTGCGACAGTCAGTGTGACGATCACTGTCATTTTCACGGATACGCAACCGCCTCTCTTGACCGGAGTTGGTCCCAAGACCATCTATGTCGGCGAAGTATTTGATCCATTGGCGGGTGTGGCTGCTAATGACGCCGTGGATGGATCGGTGACGGTTGATGTCGCAGGAAGCGTTGATGTTTGGACCGTTGGCGAGTATACACTCACTTATACGGCCGAAGATGACGCCGGTAATGATGTCGAGGCCACAAGGACGATCACAGTCACTTTTGGTGATTTCGTGTTCGGGGATCCAACAACGGTAGCGGACGACCTCTTTACCTTGGCCGCAGGCGTGTCGACGTCACCGGCATTTTCAGGCGGCGTCATCAATGAGAACCTGGCAGATTTCAGTTATGTGAAGGTTGATTTGACCATTTCGGCGGATGTTGCGGGCAATGTGGCGGTCGCACTCGGCACATTACGGTCCAATCTGACCTCGATCGCCGTCACGACCACAGCGGCGACCCACACCTTGTATTTCGTGTTTACGGAACCCTTGGTGGATGCGACGCTGGTGTTGACAGCAGGTGCGGGCATGACGCTTGATTTTTCCGTGAATTTTGCTTTCGCGGAGATCCGGGATTTGATTGCGCCGGTCTTGACCGTTCCTTACAGTGATTTTTCTTATCCGGTCAACTATCCACTCGCGGGACTTGAGACCTTGATTCGCCGCAATGTTCAAGCGGTGGACAACATCGACGGCAACTTGTTTGAAGAACTCGAAATTGATATCTCCGCTGTTCTTCTTGACACCGTAGGAACCTATGAGATCGTTTATACGGTTTCCGATGAAGAAGGAAATGAATCGGTTGAGAGAAGAAATGTGATCATTGCCAATTTGCTTGATTCTGGATATATTACCGATCCCACTTTCCTCAATGAAGGGGACGAGCAGTGGAATCCGAAGACCGATAACGGTCAAGCCACGATTGCTTATAGTGCCACAGAGAACACCATGAAAGTGACGATCGTCTCTCTTGGTGGTTGGGCATCGGCAGCCGGTGCGTCATTTACTCATCCAACAACAGGACTGGAAGTCGATCAATGGTATGCATTTTCATTTGCCGTGAAATCATCAGTCAATCGAAAAATGGTTGTGAGAATGGGTCTCAATACCGATCAAGCACATGGTTGGATCGATGACTTTGATGGCGTTTCTGCCGGTAATAAATTCGATTTGACGCAAGATTATGTGACGCACAATTTCTATTTCAAATTAAATTCGCTCACTTCCTCCGCAGGATGGGCTGAGTTTAAAATTGAACTCAACTTGGGATTGATCGATTATAATGACGCTCCCGTTGGCTCCATCGTGACCTTCAAAGACGTCACTATGTACAAATTGGTGACCGAATTCTTGCCGCCGAGTTTTGAACGGCAATATGGTCCGGAACTGCCAGTGAAGTTGACGGTTGGCGATCCACTGCCGACGAATTTCCTGGATTATGTGATCGCCCGAGACATGGAACAAAACAATTTGACGGTGACAGTTGATTCCTCAGCAGTCAATATGGCGACTCCGGGAACTTATGCGGTGACTTATTCCGCAACCGACAGCCGTGAGGAAACCTCGACTTATTCGATTGATTTCACTGTAGTCTCCTTAGAAAATAAGGATTCAACAGGCCCCGTCGTCACCTTAAAATCGGGGATTCCAACCGAAGTACCACAATTTACTCCACCCATTGATTTGACGCTGGCACTCGATGCAGTCGATGCAATTGATGGCGTGATTACTGTCACAAAAGACATGATCGATGATGGTGGACTTGATTTTGATGTTGCCGGCGTATATACCGTAACTGTGAATGCATACGACTTGTCGGGCAATATCGGTACCTTGGTTGTTTCAGTGACAGTACTCGATGGAGAAGAACCGACAATCAACGCCTCCGATGTCACTATTACATATGGTGATATTTTTGAACCGCTGGACGGCGTGTCAGTCAGCGATAATGTGGATGGTGTCATTGGCAATGAGAACATAGTCATCACGGGATTGGATGCCTTCATATTCGAAGGGCATGCAACGACCGTTGGTACGTTTGATGTCACCTACACCGTATCTGATGCCGCCGAGAATGAAGCCACTAAAACGATCAAAGTGACGGTTCTCGATGTCATTTGGAATGAAGCAGGCACATTGCCACTCACGGTTCCAGCTGATGAGGGGCCGACCCATTCAACGATTGGTTATGATGCCATCGAACAAGCATACGTGATTCAAAACATCGAGACCGATGTGGATCCATGGGATCATGCTCGTTTGGTTTATTATTTCAGCAATACCGAAATTGAATACGGCGAACTCTACAAGTTTGTCATCACCGCCAAAGCCGATACCGCAACCGACCTAACCTTCTGGCTGGGCACGACCTTGACGGCTGATCCATGGATTGGTTCTTTCAGTGGCACCGATAAGAAAGTAGTCGCAATCACCGATGAATATGTCACATATGAAGTCATCTTCCGGGCGGATGCGGCCTCTTATGAAGGTGTGACACAATGGAATGCAGCGAAATTGCAGTTTATGTATGGGTATTTGCCTACGGATGCGGCCAATAAGATTTATGTCAAAGAATTCAAACTGATTCCAGCCGCACAACCTGTCACGACCGAAATCGCTGATTTAGCACCCAATCATGTTCTAACCGGCACGGTTGAACGGTTTACACAAGCAGTAGATACGGTTGAAAATGCCGTGGTTATTACCGATATTCCGGCATTCACTGAGACTTGGAATACCAGTCGGGTCACGAATTACTATAATCAAACCAGATTGGAAATGGGAAGTACTTATCGTTTCAAGATCACCGCAAAAGCCACGACGGCCACTGAGCTGAGATTCCGCATTGGAACCGTGCTTGAGGCAGATCCATGGATCGATGATTTTGAGGGTGGAAGACAGACGTTGATGATTTCCGATTCATATGCGACCTATACGATTGAATTTACAGTCAATAAGGAAAACTATGTGTCGGTCAATAACGCGAAATTTGAGTTTACCTTCGGCTATCTTAGCGATACCGAAAATACGATCTATATCAAGGATTTCGTTTTGGAAAAAATCGTCTATCCATTAGCGATCGATCAGATTTTGATTGATGATTTCACCTATGCAGACGAAGAAGCGTTTGAAGAAATATGGACGCAACGGACCAGTGGCGCCGATGTAAACCCCGGCCCTCTTATGAACTTAGATGTTGATAACGAAGCCATGATTTTTTCGATTCCGACCGTTCAAGACGGTTGGCATGTCGCCAGAAAATATGATTCATTGTTATCATTTGGTGCAACGGATCAACATAAATACTTGGCATTCTACATGACCAACAATACGAGCCAAACCGCTGCTCATGTCTGGTTTTACTGGAGTGAGAGTCAAAACTCTTTCCCGATCACGTTCCCAGCAATCGGTGAAACCGGATGGGCAGTTATTGATGTGTCTGTGACCGGGAAAACCGCGACACAAATCACCGATTTCGGCATTGGTTTTAACAACTGGCCAGCTAACGGCTTTAGCGGATCCTTGACGATTTATCAAGTCACGCTCGTCAAAAATCCAGAAGAACTGGCAAAAATCAATGTTTCCTTGCCGCCGACATATCACGTACTGGACAGCTATGATTATGATACCGAGGATGATTTCGAAGCCGCTTGGTTACAACGGACCCACGGATCTGATGTGAACCCCGGTCCGCTCATGAATCTGGATGCAGAAACGAACAGTTTGGTCTTAGCCATGCCAGAGACCCATACCGGTTGGCACATCGCCAAAAGTGTCTCATCACTTCAAGCGATGGGTGGTAGTGCCGATACGAAGTACCTCGCATTCTACCTAACAAACAACACGAATAAGCTTTCCGCGAGCATTTGGCTATATTGGAGCGGGAGTCAAAGTTCACACAAAGTCACGATGCCCGCAACCGGCAAATCCGGTTGGGTGTTTGTCGATTTTAACGCATCCGGAAAAACCATCGATCTCATTACTAACATTGGCCTTGGATTTGACGGAAGCGGTGGGGCTTACACGGGATCCGTGACCATTCATGAAGTTGCCATGGTTGACAGCATCCCGAAATTATTAGAAATGATCGAAGTAGTCGTTCCGCCCAGAAGCAAAGTCCTAGATTATTTTGACTATGAAGATGAAGCCGCTTTTGAGGCCGCTTGGACGCAACGGACTAGTGGGGCAGATGTGAACCCCGGGCCGCTTATGAATCTAGATGTCGAAAACGATGCGATGATCTTCAATATGCCTGCAACCGCCAATGACGGATGGCATACAGCTCGTAAATACGCGTCGCTCGCTTCATTTGGCGCTACGGATGAAATGAAATATCTGGCATTTTACATGACCAACAATCTGAATAAACGAACCGCCCATATGTGGCTGTATTGGAGTGATGGAAAGAATTCTTATGCGTTGACATTACCACGAGTTGGCGAAACTGGTTGGGCAGTAATTGATGTCACTAAAACTGGAAAGACGGTCAGTCAAATTACGGATTTTGCCTTAGGGTTCAACAACTGGGCGAGCAATCCGTATACTGGGTCGGTCACAGTTTATGCCATAGCGGTGGTCAGTGATCCTGCAAAATTAGATTTGGTCAGTATCGTTCCATCTGAACCAGTGGTAGTTAATGAAGCACCGGTCGTCGCGATTTCTAACGAGAATTTGGCGACGCTTTCCGGCATGTTGCTGGAAGCAGGAACGGATTTGACCACTCTGGAAGCAACCTTGCTATCAGTGATTACGATTACGGACGCTGAAGATGGGGCAATTACGCCGCTGGCAACAATGATTGATTATAAAGGATTAGTTTTATCAAATCCTGTGAGAGGAACCTACCAAATAGAGATCGCGACTGTAGACAGCGAAGGATTGGCATCGAATATTTTGACACTTCCCGTGTCGATCGTGTCCGTTCTCAACGATTTGGAAGGTTTCGCGGATGATGCTGCTTTTAAGGCGAGCTCCCTTTATTACGGCATCAGGACATCAGGTGATACGGAATGGGATAGCACGGGTGGATTAGTCTCCGTGGGCGAGAACAATGTCGTCGAAGTGGCCTATGCCAACAAAACCAACGGCATCCGCATTAATGTGACGAAAGCAGAATTGACTGAACTAGGTGTGACCTATATTGGCGTTTATATGAAGACGTCCAACCCCTTGACTACCTCGCCTAAGTTCCAAGCGTTCTATTATGACACTACACATCATGAAATCACAAATCTGCAAGGGTCGATCGCGTTCATCAATTCCGGAACCTATGTTTATGTGCCCATTGCCTCGATGTCGGATACGGCAACTTCGATCTCCATCGTGATCAACTGCAACGATCCCACACCCGATGCCGGCATGTTGACAATCGATAACTTCGTATTTAAGTAAGAAACACATTTGGATTGTTTTATAAAGCCGACACGATTCTTGTGTCGGTTTTATTCTTTAAAAAAGATGGTTTCAGGAGCCATGGATGCATTTTGATCAATGGCTTAGTACTGTATCAACTCAATATAAAAACAGCCAAGGTCATCAACAAATTTTAGGCCTCATAACACACAAATCAATCTCTATCAATACATTACATTTTTACAATAATCTAAAATATTTATAATATTCTTTTAATATTTTTCATTGGATTATTGACACAATATCTATGGCTATGGTATTTTCATTTCTGTATATAGATTCATGAGTTGCTTGAGTGGGTTTACTTCGACAATTAGAATCAGATAATATGAAGTCTTATCGTATATTATAAGGGGGATTCAATGAAAAAACGGCTTATGTTTTTCCTGTTCTTTTTTATGTTTGTTGGCCTTCTCGGGTGTGAAGGAATGACCCTTCCTTCCGGGTTTACTTTGCCAACGACAGAACCCGTCTCAACAATCTCGTCGACGACAGAATTGGATACGTCGGCGACAGTGGTTCCTACCACAGCGGCACCAACTTCGGGTATCGAGACAACGTTGGTTCCAACGACTACCGTTCCGCTTTCCGGTACCGATACTACTACTATACCGACAAGCGGGTCAGCGGAGACGACTCAACCGACATCAGCCACATCCACAACAGTATCTACGACGGTTCCGGTAACGACTGCTATGACCACGACGGCTCCTGCCACGACGGTTCCAACCACGAGTAATCCTACCACAACAGTCCCAACTACGACGGCTCCCACAACAACGACTCCGACCACTCAGAGCACGACTATACCCATAACCACTACGACCGAAACGCCGACAACCACCACAACCGTATCCTCATATGTGGTCATTTTCATGGCGGATGGCGAAGTCCATCAACAATCCACAGTGGTATCCGGTGGACAAATAACCGAACCGGAGGCACCGGTAGTTGCGGACAAGCTGTTTATCGGATGGTATCTTCCCGGAAGTGAAGTGGCAGCGACTTTCCCTGTTACGGTGACCGAAGCCTTGACCTTTACGGCAAGATTTGAAGATATCGTCACAGAAAAAGAGAATCATTTCTTCTTAAGGATAAAGAATCAAACAGCGACCACTTTGGAAGTGGAAGTCGTTTTAGGAGGAAACCCGCTGAAAATCAACGGCTATGACCTCCAGGTGACCTATGAAGTTGCCAAACTTCAATATGTGAGTTTTGATAATAACTTAAGCAATACCGTGAATCCGGATATTCCCGGAGTTATAAACTTTGTTTACTCAAACGCGCTTTCTGCTATCACAACAGAAACGGTTTTGTTGACAATTCACTACAATATAATTCAAACGGCTGAGACCGATATTGGGATCACAATCAATGAAGCCTATTTTGTTGATGCCCAATATGATCCGATCATTGCTATTTCAAATTTGACAGGCGTCTCTGTCACATTGCAGTAGGAGGGATATTTATGAAAAAATATATTCAGAAACTATTACTGTTTGTTGCGTTGATATTAGGAGGTTTATTCGGATTCAGTCTGACAGATGTCGAGGCATCCTCGACGTCTGTTACAATTGAATCAACTCCAAACCTTACCATTTCGAATAATGTGCCCTTTTCCACAACGATATCCCTAAAGGGCGCAGATAGAGTGAGCGGTTTTGATATGCAATTTTTATATGACGCTTCACTTTTCACGGTTGAAAGTTTGGTGCAGTCGTCAAACTTGACCGCTGCGTTGGTTTCCAATATTACAAATCCGGGAGTCATTACGCTAAACTATATAGATTCCAACACATCTCTTACAGGGGATGTCGAATTATTCAGCATTACCTTTCTGCCTGGGGAATTGGGCATTGGTGTTTTCGATCTTTTAACGATGGATGAAAACTACAATTATGAGGTAATTCGTCAAATTGACGTCTCTCCTTTTGTTGAAACGGTCGCAAACATATATTTTAACCTTCATCCCGTGATGAGCGGAATGTATGGCGATGTCAATGGCGATAATAAAGTCAGCATCGTTGATGTTGGCTTAATTCAATTGCACCTAGCCGGATATAAAGATTTTTCCAGTGATCAATCGACATTGGCGGATGTCAATCAGGATCAGAATGTATCGATTCTGGATGCTGCTCTCATTCAACAATATCTCGTCGGAAAGTTAGAAAAGTTAGGACCAGATCCATCTGATCCGCCGGTTGGAGAATGGATGCCAATCGACGAAGCCTGGTATGTTGAAGAAGGAATGCCGGTCCAAGTTTCCGGACACGTCACCTTTGTGAATGAGGAGGGTTTTTACTTAAGGGATGACACCGGATCGATCTTTATTCGGGTCGATGGCGCTTATGATATCTCCGGACTCCTCCCTTGGACCCATCTTATCGTTACGGGAGAGAGGCACTGGGCTTCGGATCAAGCACAATTGATCAACCCAACCGAGCCGGTAAATGTTCAGCCTGTCGATGAACCATATTACCCAGTCGAATGCTTCGCAACAGTCATACGGATCCAGGATAGTTTGCCGGAAAATCTCTCTGAATACGGAGTCATCTACGAAACCGGTGGAATGCTGATCGAAGATTCCGGTTATTTAGTTCTTGTGGATAAGTTCGGATCGGGAGCGACGGCATTGATTTCCGAAATGACTGATGCGGCCACTTATGCTGAAATGGCATCACTTGTCGGGAGTACTATCGATCTGACGGTCATCCTCTATGGCTATGATGCCAACATGGCGATGTGGCAACTTGCAGTCATACCGGGGACAATCATCCCTGAAAGCGCACAGATCCGCCAAACGATCGTAATTCCTGTCGAAGTGGTGGATCATTATACGCTTGTGGCGGGCGGCGAAATGGTCGAGACGATGCCCTCGGAGGTCAATTCGAATGTGCTTCATTACTATGTGAATGAAGACATAACGGAAGTCACGGTGAATCTCTATCTGATGGATGGGACGGAGCAATCCACCACCATTCCGGTTGATTATATGAGCGATCATATCCATTTCTTTGGAGTTGCCGGGGAGACCCCGGTCTATACTTTGATCTATGCCAGCGATTATGACTTGGATTTCAACACGCTCATTTCACAGAACTACTATATCGATCGGTATTGGTTCTATCCGGAATACTCCACCTACACGACTCACCAATTCGGTGAGATGGTATGGATCGCTCCGGAACCGAATGCCTATGAGAATTATATCTATTGTGGAGCGCATGTCGGTATTGATATGTCCTCGGATGCGGTTCCGGATTTGATCACAGTCACCGGGGATATGGCAATCTACTATTTCTGGGACATCGAACCAGAAGCAATCAAACACATCGTCCGGTGGCATCATGACGCTACCGTGGATGGAGTCGTCACGGAGAGAATTTATCCGGAAGGTTTCTGGATCGATCAGTGGATGGATACGCCTTATGATACCAGACAGCAACATGGATTCTGGTTTGAAGGCTGGTTCCTTGATAAAGAATTGACGATTCCCTTTACCGAAATAGAAGTGTCCGCAAATATGGATATCTATCCGAAATTGATACCCGCTTCCGAGCGGACGATCGCGGATGTCAAAACGATCAGTTCCGATGTGTTTTATCCGTTTGTGTCGGTCTCGGGTATCGTGACCTATGTCTCCATTGATCGATATGGTAATTTCCTATCCGTTCATTTGACGGATGGAACGGAGACTTTGATTGTATCCTATCTCTATTCGACGGATTACATCCCGACAATCGGTGATGAGATTTTAGTGAGTGGGACACTGTATCGACCGTTTGAATCCTTTGGAATCGATGTTCCTTATCTCGAATTAGCGGATTACACGATCATGACTTTAGGAGACGGCACCTATGATTATAGCGAAGCCGTCGACATCATGGCTGATTTCAATTCCGGAAGTTTGGTTGGACAAAAACTCTATAGCATCGAAGGTCAGATCATTGCGACCCTTAACTCAAGCGGAATCATTTCCTATTCGATCATGACAACAGATGGCATCCTATTTACTATCCATTCCCAAAGTACTCATTTCTTTGATGGCGAATCTTATCTTCATTGCCTGACGGATTATGCGGATGTCACTGGACGTTTGATTGTATATTATGCTTGGAATAATAATGGCAGCCACGTAGTGTTTGCGGTACCGGGCGAGTTTGAAGAGCTGGATCCGGTTGGACCAAACCCCGACATGATCTCTCAAACGATCCTGATTCCCTGGGCGGTCATTGATGATTTCCAGATTGACTACAATGGGAATACAGCTTTGGTTGAGCCGTCGCTCAATCCCAACCTCGTCACTGTCTATCTGGAAGAAGGCACCACAGAATTCACTGTCACCTGGTTTCAAGGAGAATTGTCGCAAAGTATCACACTCGCTGTCGATTTGACTGAAGATGCCATCCATTCCTTCGAATATGATGGAACAACATTCTGGTATTTGCTGGACTATGCCAGCAATTATGGACTATCGCTTGAAGCCTTGTTAGATGAAGAATTCTATATTAATTATCATAATTTTGTACCCGATTACACATTCTATTCAGGGTATTCATATGGAGATATCATTTCGACGTCAAGCTGGGCGGGAGATAATTACATTCTCAACGGTGTGTATTATGATGAAGCCATGAGTCTGCCTGCGTCCACATGGATCTTAATCAAGGGTGATGCCGATCTATACTATGATTGGGAGATCGCCCCAGGAGCGAATAGTCATCAAGTCCGTTGGCACCATGATGCGACGGTGGATGGGCCTTATACCCAACAGGTGTTTGCGGAAGCTTATGTC
>Ga0265295_1005548_pt1 | contig 15948 bp, 11 predicted proteins | sample Munlansysbiofilm_FD_192503 | JGI IMG/M metagenome (GOLD analysis project Ga0265295, IMG submission 192503) | Leachate microbial communities from a municipal landfill in Southern Ontario, Canada - Methane capture system biofilm | ecosystem: Engineered > Solid waste > Landfill > Unclassified ... | reverse complement strand
ACGTTCCTTGTATGCGGGGCGAGAGGCGCCGGCAAGAGCTCGCTGCTGACAGCGCTCATGTTCGAATTCCCCGTCTCCCAGAGGATACTGACCATCGATGATGGTTTCAAACATTCGAAATGGCTCTCATTTATGAGTAAACGTTTGGAAGTAGCCAAACAATTGCTGTCCAGAGAAGGCATAATTTTCATTTCTATCGATGATAACGAATATGCTCAATTGAAGATTTTATGTGATGAGATATTTGATGAAGAAAACTATCAAGCAACTTTCCACATGCAAGTGAGATATGCTGAAAAAAGCATCAACGAAGAAAAATCGTTCAAACCGTTGATGGAATATGTATTGCTCTATTCCAAAGATAAGAATTTTTTCTCACCTAAGATGGAAGCAGAAGAGTATGATCTTAGTAAATTTAATTACAAGATTACTGAGTTGACACAAGGCGAGAAATTTACAGTCAACAATCAGGAAGTAATCGTCTTTAGACCCTTAGAATGGACTATTAGTGAAGTTAAACCATCATTAACTGGTTTAAAAGAAACTTGGATTACAGGTAGCATTTATTCAAAAATGAGTTACGGTAAAGTTTATCAGACTGTAATCGAGCCACGCATAGACATCGATGGATTGGGTTGTTTATACAAAGTTATGGGGCGCGGAGAAGACGGTCTTGGATATAGATATTATACCGGCCCTCGACGTAAAAATGCAACAAAAGGAAAAATGTTCAGCGGAGTTCCATTAGAGAGGGTTGAAGAAATAAAAAACGGGGGGACATCGCTGAAATACAAACCGATTCTTACCTCGTTTGATTTTTCACCGGATTTTGGGAACATTCGTACAGAAGGTGGCGTTGCATTCAACAGTGGTAAAAAACCGATCAAGATGATAAAACAGTTAATTAATTATCATCCAAACAAAGACGCGATCGTTTTAGACTTCTTCGCTGGATCTGCATCAACTGCACATGCCGTTATTGAATTAAACAAAGAAGATGGGGGAAAACGTCGGTACATTATGTGTACAAATAATGAAAACAACATCTGTACAGAAAAGACGTACCCGCGTTTGAAAAATGTTCTTACAGGATGGGGCAACAATGCAGCAAGCCCTGGGAATCTAATCTATCTCAAGACTGATTATGTTGAACGTGAGTCAGATCATCCTGAATACAACTTGGAGAAGAAATTAACAGCTCACATTAAAGAAATGGTCTCTCTGGAACATCATAGTGTAATCGATGGAACAAAATACGTCCTTATTACAAACGATGATGAGTTGTATCAGTTTGAATCTAATGATTCTATCATTTCTTGTTGTAAATCCGTCTACTATTCATCGAATGTATTGTTGACACACTCTTTTATGAAAACAATAAACGATCATAACATAGAAGCCATACTTATTCCAGACTACTACTTTATGACTGAGCTGGAGGGCTGAAAATGACACTTCCAACATTGTTTGAATTTCAACAAAATGCTGTTGATATGCTGATTTCGAAAACTACTGCTGCATCTGACGCAGGAGTAATAATTAAATCGCCTACGGGAAGCGGAAAAACAATAATCTTGCTGGATTACATCGATAAATACCTTTCAAATTCCACAAAAAAAGTAGTATTTGTTTGGTTTTGCCCAGGTGCCGGTGAACTGGAAGAACAGTCACGTGAATCCATGGAACGTTATTTACCAACTCGTAGTGCATTATCTCTTAGCGATGTATTAAGACAGGGATTCAAGCCAGATGACACTGTTTTTATCAATTGGGAACAGGTCAATAAAAAGAATAGTATTGCATTGACCGAATCAGAACATAAGAATTTGCTGGAGCAGATAAAAAACGCACATCGTAACAGCATAGAATTCATAATAATAGTTGATGAGGAGCACGCGTACAACACATCAAAATCGAAGGCGATCATTGCAGAATTTTCAGCCACGTACACTGTGAGAGTCTCCGCAACCGCAAAACCAAATGCGAAATATGATTGGTACGAGATAAATGAAATTGATGTGATCAAAGAGGGATTGATTACTAAAGCACTTTACATCAATGAAGACATACCGAATAATATTCTTGTCGATTCTGAAGAAGAATATTTATTGGGCTTAGCGGACAAGAAAAGAAAGGAAATAAAAAATCAGTATAACAGTCTGAACCTTGATATTAATCCATTGGTTTTAATCCAATTTCCAGATAAAAGTGACGATCTCGTAAAGAAAGTTGTGTCGATATTAGATTCGTATGGTTACAATGAAAAAAATGGGACGGTCAAATATTGGTTTGATAAAAGAAAAAGTAAAAATTTATCTCAAATCGTAAGGAATGATGATTTTACTTCGTTCCTACTAATGAAGCAAGCCATCTCAACTGGATGGGATTGCAGGCGTGCAAAGATTTTGGTCAAATTAAGAGAGAATATGTCTGAAACATTTGAAATTCAGACGATAGGGCGTATCCGCAGAATGCCACAAGCTAAACACTATGGTGATACGCTGCTAGATAACTGTTATTTGTTTACGTTTGATTCAAAATATGTTCAGACCGTCAAACAGGAGATCGATTCTGCATTTGATGTAAAGCACATACGTTTAAAGGACAAATGTAAAACCCTGTCTCTCGTCAAAGAGAATAAAGATGAGGATCGGGAAGGACTCAGTGGCAAGGAAGTATTCGAGCTATTGACAAATTTCTACTATGACAAGTACAAGTTGAGGGAACCAGAGATTAACAAAACGATCCTAGAAGCAAACGGATACGTATTTTATGATGAAATCGTAAACGAATCTGTTACAGGAAAGTATATTTTGACCTCATCCCTTAGTGAGGAGTTATTACACATCGTTACCAAAACAACAGTGAATACACACAAACACGGTATAGATCGGAGACAAACGATTGATTACTTGAAATCTTTCATCCACACGAATTATTCTACGGCTGTGACAGTCTTCAAAAGATTGTTCATGAAAGACGATGAGGAAGGGTCGGTAGTCTCACTTCCGATAAAGAATTACTATGCGTTTATAATCAATAATCGCTCCAAACTCAAAGAGGATTTGCAGGAATTATCAATGCGTGGTCCTACTAGTCAATCTCAGATAAAAGTGAAGACCACAACTTTTGTTCTTCCCGATCCTGATCTGTTTTCGTTTAAGCCGGACATAAATGCTATTGAGATACAATCAAACGCGTACGATGGTTATACTGACGAATGTTTCATTGACGGCATTAGAAGTAAACCTGAAAGATTGTTCGAACGTTATTGCGAGTCCAATAAAAATGTTGACTGGGTATTCAAAAACGGAAATAAAGGGAAGGAGTATCTTTCGGTCGTATATGTGGAAGGATATAGTAAGCAGTATCTGTTCTACCCCGACTATATTGTTTGTTTGAAAGATGGCACCATTTGGATAATTGAAACCAAAGGGGGGGAGTCCAAGTCAGGAACAAACCAAAATATAGATCCACAGATCAAAAATAAATTCGTCCTTTCAAACAATATTCTGAAAAGTATAATGTGAATTTCGGTTTTGTTCGTCAAAAAGAGGTAAAAGACCAGTACAAATTATTCATCAACAATACTGAATACAGCGACAGCTTGAGCGATCCTGCCTGGACGCCTCTAGAAAATATGTTTTGAACCCCCCGGCCCTTCACCTATGGGCCAAGGGTTTTAAACATCCTCAAGAATTGTTGAAGACAACATCTGAGCAGAATATTTCCACATACCTTTTGCCGGTCTCCGTCAGATCATACCTTTTACCGTTGATACTGGACTTTTCAATCCAGCCCAATTTTTTCCACTTCTCAATATAACCTCTCTGGTAAAGTACGGCCTCTTTCTTCTGACGTTTGAGGTATTTTTCGTAATCTCCACCTTCGATGAACCTACTGGCCTCATCTTCAAATTCGACAGAGGTGCCAGTTCCTGCCTCATCTAGGGCAAATCTCCATAACCCATATTCAATCAGCTTGCGGATAACATTCACATTGGATCTCCTTCCGACTGGGATTGAAACGAACACCTTCAGGGCTTTCAGCAGATCCTCGTCCGGGGTAGGCAGTGGGAAGCTGGCGATAGGGAACGGCTCGTGTACATCGAAAGCCGATCCTACCAGGTGACCATCATGGTATGACTGTTCAAGCTGCTTTTTGAAATCGACCGTGAAACCAGACGCCATCGTTCCGACGCTGAACAGTTTGACACCTTTTACCATCATCGAAGCTATGGTTGCGGCAGCAGAATATTCTGGCGTACCGCCGGATATGTTCACATAGACATCCGAACCTTGACATTTTTCCTCATACAGGATGTCATAGATCGCGTGGAAACACTGATCGAAATTGTATGTGGTGACATCACGATGCTCTACGACCTCATCGACGAACATGCCCAATTCTTGTTTCACCGTGCTGTAGATTTTTTCATAGAAGGTCTTGCGGTCCTGTTCTTCTTGGGTATTCGATTCCCCCTCCTTCACATAATTCAGAAGGTGGATACGGTCCACTCCGGTATCGTGCGCTGGATGGGTGATTTTTACGACCTCGGTGGTTACACAGGCCACCATAACCCTTTTCATAATCTGCATAGCGGGCATGATGAAAGCCAATCACAGTACATTAATAAAATAATTTAGATTAATTACATTAACAAGTAAATGTTAATATAAATCGAAAATTCTTTGGTCAGGCATGGATCAACTCATCTCGGGAATCTTCCGCACACACCAAACCGGCCTACAACTACTCACTATGCCTACCGGATCAGGGAAGACCTACTCAATGAACAGGGCGATCTTCGAATACATTACTGACGACTCGATTCCTCTTGAAGAGAAGAGGAATATGGTGGTCGTTACCACCATGAAGAAAAATCTGGATTGCGACGGTCTCAGGTCCATGTTCGAGGCCAGCGGTAAACTGGCCCTGTTTGATGAAGTGTTCATCTTTCTTAATTCCCTATCAGAAATCGTCGTGGAATACTATGAAGAATCCATGGAGGACCAGATCTTCGCCGCTATGGGCAGGGACAAGATTGCCACCGACTTCATCACCTCGCTGACCGGAATCAAGGAGAGTATGAGGAGGGACCCCGATAGTCCTACTGTCAAGCTCGCCATCGAGAGCTTCGCCGCCAATATCGAACCCAGGTTCAGGCGCAAACTCAGGGCAATCATCAGGAAGGAGAAGTTCACTTACGACAACAGGCTCAAACTCATCGAGACCACCAAGAAATGGGGCTGGGTATCGAAACTGTACCCTTCCATCTACTCAAGGAGGAAGAAGATCTTCTTCATGAGTGCGGACAAGTTCGTGATGAGGAACGATACCATCATCGACAAGTCCAACACCATCTACGATTCACCCATCGTCAAGGATGCAATCATCTTCATCGACGAGTTCGATTCCACCAAGAACCAGATCCTCAACAGGCTGATCACCAACAACACCCGCCGTAAAATCGACTACGTGGACATGGCCCAGAAGATCTATGCCGGACTGCATGATGAGAACATCCCCAGCAGGATGTTCCGCAACCACTCTACGTTCAAGGGAGACCTGAAGGAGGCCCATAAATCCCTTGAGAAGCAGTTCAAGAAGACCATCGGCAAATACCATCTGGACAAGTTGATCAAACTCAGTAAGGACTGCCAATCCGAGAGAGCCTTCATCTTTAGGGGAGACACCGTCTACATGGTGAACGGTACCAACGACTCCATCTCCCTGGCCTACCAGAAGGATGAGAACCGCAACATCCTCCGTTTCTTCAACGGAAAAGCGAAGGAGAACAGGAAACTGTTCTACATCATCGAGGACATCGGAAAATGCATCGACCATTTCTGCAGCTTCGTCTCCATGATGGCCCTGAACTATCAGAAGAACAACGACGATGCCACCATGAGCTATGAGGATTGCATCCTCACCGTACTGGACACCTATGGAATCAGCGATAGCATGCCCTCCTACAGGTCTTACCTGCTGGAGAAGATCCTTCTGGGGACATCTTCGTCTGACAACAAGCTTATCGGTGTCGATCAGTCCATCTATGAGAACGGATTCGAATACTACATTCTCAGGGATGACACGTCTAACAACGAGAGGACCATTATCGAACTGATTTCCTATCCTGTATCTGCGGAGAAGATTCTTCTCAAAGTGTGCGAGCAGGCGCTGGTTTTCGGAATGTCGGCTACTGCCGGATTGAAGAGCGTCATCGGCAATTATGACCTTGATTACCTGGAGGCCAGGCTGGAGAATAGATATCTTCCTCTTGCCGACAATGATGAGAGGATGATCAAACAAATCCTCACATCCAGAGAGAATTTCGACAGGAAGATGATCCGCACCCAGGCAGTAGTCTCCAAAGATGCCGGCGAATACAACGATGGATTCTGGAAGGAGATTATCGGAGAGAACCTGGATGTCGTCATGGAGAAGATCGACATGTCCGATGACGCCTACGACAAGGAGAGATACTACCAGATTTCCAGGGCGTTCTACGACTTCGTCAGGGACAGAAAGACCCATGCCGGACTGTGCTTCTGCAACAAGCACCCTGTATCGGGAGACAGTCACTTCGACAGGGACATCCTGAGGTTCGTATTCAAGATCATCATCGCCGAGAATGAAGGATATGTCGGAGACGAGTTCACCTTTGAGAATTCCGTATTCTTCCTTAAGGGAGACGGGTTCGATAAGAATAAAGAACAGATCTCCAAGCATCTGGCAAGCGGGAAGAAAGGCTTCGTCATTACCGTCTACAACACCGTCGGTGCGGGTCAGAACCTTCAGTTCGACATCCCCGAGGGATTCAAGGCAGTGAACATCAGCGGCCGTGACGATGGTATCCAGATGGACTTCGACTTCCTGTACCTTCAGAAACCCACGTTCCTCATCGGTATGCCCGAGTACCCTGAGCAGGAAGAAACCAAGGCCAGGGTAATCGCCCAACTTAACTATCTGCTGCAGAACGGAGAGATTACAGAGAAGGAGACCAAGGAAGGGATCGCAGGCGTATTGTCTTTCGACATGGACGAAATGACCTGTATTGCTGGTATCGCCAGACAGACCCACAGCGTGAAACGTTACGGTGCCGCCCGCCTCATTCAGGCCGTAGGGCGTATCTGCCGTACCCCTATGAAGAACGAGCAGATCGTCATCGAATACGACGAGGGTCTTGGGGAATATCTCGAGGAACCTTTGAAGAACTACGGCAATGTTAATGTCGAGACGGAAGAATTGATCAAAGCCGTCTCTGTGGAATTGGAACCCACCAAGGATGAACGCGACTACGTTAATATGGGAATCCACAGGAGCCACAATGCAAGGAAGGTAATCGACAAGCTCAAGGCCAACTGGACCGACAAACACATCCAGGATTACATTAAGATGCGCAATGACGTGCTCTGTCATCCCAGCACCGATGTGCTGGGCAATACTGCATACCAGATGTATATGGAGGCACCCTTCTCCACCGACCACTATCTGTGCAAATACACCGGAGAGTTCCAGAACCTTCGGATCAGTTTCAGTGGAAGACTGCCCGGGGGACATCCCGTATCTACGGAATCCCTCCGTCTGCCCGACCTGATGAAGATTGACGGTCTCGAGGAACACTTTAAGGAGAAGGGATATGCGACCAGGATTGAACCTGCAAGGTACATCATCACGCCAGTTGCAGCCAAGAATTTCCTAATGGGCATCCTGGGTGAGCTAGCGGGCAGTTTCATCCTTGAAAAGTACGGAATCCATCTCCAGGACCTGGAGAAGAAATACTTCGAGAGGTTCGATTTCCAGATTAACAAGGATGTGGCAATAGACTTCAAACACTGGGCATCGGAGAAATTCACTTCGAAAGAGGAGCAGATTACCAAAATCACCAGAAAGATGGACGATACGGGACATAGTGTAGTCTACGTTATCAACATCCTTCTTCCCGAAGGAAAGTCCCGCCAGCCCATCGTCACTACCAACGGACACAAGAAAATCATCACAGTACCCTGGTTGTTCGATCCTAAGACCGGGGATTACAACACGGAGATCATTTCCGAATTGAAGGGATATGAATGAATGATGAAACAAAGAACATTGGACGCCCTGTGCCTACGACCATGCTGGACATTGTTTGGCACATTGATGAGATCGAGAAGAAATTCGACATCATCGAAATCTGGAACAAGGATTGGAAAGAGAAGGACAAAATCTTCGCCGTTACAGATCCGGTGAATGAATACGTAAGCGGTAACCGCATCTGGTCCGTCTGCTATACGTATACCAGGCGCGTGTACCTGCTGATGGAGAAGAACCCCGTCAATAAACAGGAGGTATTGGAATACCTCCGCACCAAAGACGGAGAGTTTACCTGCGAGGTTATTACGGCCGCGGATATGCTGGAAAAGGACGAGCGCACCCTGTTCTCACTCTTCGTTTACGGAGTGAAACGCATCGACATCGACGGTTTTGCCTATAACAACATCAACGGTTCTCTATTCCAGACCTTCAAGGCCTGGATCCATAAGAACAAACTTCAGGCCCTCCAGTACAATGTCAAGACATCTGCCGTCGACAAGCACAAGCTCCAGATCGAGATCAACGCCAAGTCGATGGCAACCCTGAGGATGTTCTCCGATAAGGAGAAGGAGAGCCTGTACAAGAAAGCGCAGTACAAGTTCGAAGATACTGAATTCCACAGGGCCTATGACTGTAAACCGTCCAATTTCGTAATCAGGAAAGCACCCGGTGCGGATAATGCCAAGGTCGCCTATCTGGATCTCAAGAAGGAGGACCACTACAACCGTTGCAAGGTCCGTAACTTCAACGTCCTTATCGAGAGGATTAACAGAAGATACAAAGGGCTGCTGGAGGTCTCTCCCGCAGTTATGACGATTGTCAAGGACATCCCCACGGATAAGGAACTCCTGAAGGATTTCGTCGATGAACTGATGACGAAGGTGAACGATTACGAGTATAACGTAGTCGATTATGACGGGGACGAGGAAACCGGCAAGACCGTCAAGATGGCGGTTGACAAACTTAGGTATATGTTCGGGATCGAAGCGACCACTGTACCTGAGGTGCTCCCCGGTAAGTTCAACCTTCGCGTAATCCATAACCACGATTACTACGAGAATGGACACGATCCACACGACGACACGTTCCCCGGAATGACTGTCCAGCACATGACCGTAGAAGACTTCGGACATGGCGATGACGGTATCCAGGACTCCGCCCTGTTCAACGTCATCATTAAGGAGCTCTTCATCAAACACTGTAACCTCGTCCATGAGGACATTCTGGGTAAGTGGGGGGAGAAGGGGTACACTGAGGACTACATCTTCATCACTCGTAGGAAGATCAACGATTCGTTCTACTGCTTCAAACACGTGATGAAGAATGATGGCAAGATGGAAAGCGACCTAATCAGGGATAATGACCCCCTCTTCGATGTATGTGGAAGGATTTGGCCCAATCCCGATTGGAGTTCGGATGTCGAACAGGCTATTGTTAAAGGAAAGAATATCTGTACGATCACCAACACCAAGATGTTCCCCATCCCCGACAAGGAGATTATGGATGAGGCCATGAAGCACCTGGGTAAAGGAAGGGGAAGCGGCAGGGATGGAAAGGGCCCCAGAGGTCGTGAGACTGTCGAAAGGACACTCTATTCTACACTGGACATCAAGAGGCTTGAATACAACGGAAAGCTCCTGTATCTGTGCGGATACTCCAGCGCCAACATCATCAATCAGGAGAAGGGACCCAACATCCGCCTTGTGGAGTGCATCGAAGGTGAGAACTTCTTTGACGAGATCCTTCATGAGATGGAAGTACCCTTCGTAAGGTACGGACAGATCACGGTCCTGCCTTATCCTTTCAAGTATCTTTCTGAGTTCATCGAGAGATACGTCAAAGAGCATAAGGAAGAGTTCTCGGACGATATGTGAAACAAACAATCCTGGGGAAACCCAGGATAATTTCCCTATCATGTCTGGAAAAAACGATATTGGAAATGTGGTGGCAGGAATTGCCACCTGTGCAGTTATGATCTACGTGGCAATACAAATTGTCAATGATTTACTCGAAAACGAACCTTTTTATCGCTATCTTCTGCTGATTGCCTTGTCATTCATCGCATCCGTATGTCTGGTGAACGATGCGAAAACCGCCATAGCCGGCGGTGCCGTTGCAACCGCCGCTACGATATTCGCCTATTGGCTGTTCGATAAAGATTCCCTCCCGATCCTCGTTATAATCCTGGTGATTCTTATCGTCGGTGGCCTGTATTTGAAGATAAAAGGGCGGGAATGAGCACGATTAAGAAACGAATTTGTTCAAGTTATAACAATGTTATAAAGTTCTTATTATATCCACAACTGCTATTTCTCTTAGTTGATGCGTTACATCGAGTCAACGAAAAACCTCATTACCATCGGCAATTCCGTGGGGATCACCCTCGGAACCGAAGCCGCGAAGATGGGTAAAGGGGTCCGCGACGAGATCGGCGTCATCGTCTTCGAACCCGAACTTCTGGACGAAGCGGTCGCCCGTCTCGAACAGGACGGCCGCAACCGTTACTTTATATCCGTCCACCTGGACGGGGGATTGATCGAGAACGAAGTGGTCTACGGACGTTCCGCCCGGAGCATCCGTTCGGAGGACGGGGACTGTCTCGCGATCCTCGGTCCCTTCGATTCCCTCAGGTCGTGTATGAAGTTCAAGTTGCGCGTTGAGAAGGATCCTCCGAAGAAGACCGCCGAGGCCTATCAGGAAGCCTACACCGAGTTCGTCACTGACTGATCCCGCTGGATAAGATTCGTCACACTGTACGCATCATCCGAGATGGAGCTATATGCCATACATCATCGTCATCTCCTGCGTCACCACCGAGACCGTGATGGTCTCCTCCCCCTCAATCTTCTACAAAGCGGACGAGGTCCACCTGTTCCGTTACATCCGCGATCCCGGGACCGCCAGTGCGAAGCTCTACGAGGACCATTTCCAATCGGTCTGCAAACAGATCCGTTCCTCCCTTCCCGAATGCCTCGTGACCGAGCACACCGACGACCCTGTCTACGACCTCCCCAGGATGGTCCGTGCCCTGAGCGTCCTCTACTCCCGGATCCGCAGGGAGCACCCCGATGCCGAGGTCCACGCCAACCTGTCCTCCGGGCCGAGCGAGTTCATCGCTGCCCTGGGAATCTTCGCCTTCCTCAACCCAGACGTGAAGCTCTTCAAGGTGGCTACCAGACGCTATACCGTCGGTGCCGAGGAGTTCATGCTGCTGCATTACGACGGGGACGGCAACGCCGTCGGGCTGTCGAGGGAGGTGTACGACCCAGGGCCCGTACCGACGGTCACCCTGGACGGCCCCGACGAGGTGCTGGTGAGATCGCTGAGGTTGTACCATCAGGTGCTGGAGAGGGGGGAAACCCCCACCGGGCCGCTGATGATGTCCCTGCTTGAGGAGAAGGGACTGTGGATCCAGTCCAGGAACCACTGCGGGAAGAAGACTTCGGAGAGCGCGCTGGACAGGAACAACTACTACAGGAACTACGCCAACATCTGGAAGATGCTCGGATGGATCGAGGACAGGGACATGAGGGAATGCCCTCCGCTGACCCCGGAAGGGAGAGCGGTCATCGAGATGTTCTGGCCGGAGTGATTTTTTTTCTTTGTTCAGTTTAATTCTTAAAAGGTAATTAGAAATTAAATGAAAGGTTTAAATGGATTGTTCTGCTTATACGATTGCAGAAGAACCCATATTTCGAGTTTCTGTCCCAACCAACAGGGGTGCGCCGTTGCATCCCAAGCCATCAATGCGGCGCACTCCCACCTATTTCTATATATCCGATAATTACCATTTCGGAATCACACGGAAACGGAGGGAAGATGGGAAGGGTTTCTTACGAACTGTCGGAGGACAACCGCAGACGGCTGGAGCTGCTGACTGCGTTCGGCATACTGAACGGCCATTACCCTTCGAGGGACGAGATCGTGAACGAGTCCATCCGGCAGTACTTCATGAGGGTGTACGAGGAATACTGCAACAAGGCGGATCCCAACGACATGATGAAGAGGATGATGGAGGAAGTGATTCTCTAACCTTACGTGATTACGTGTAAAATGCTTTTACAGAATATGTAAAAACTATATATACTACACAAACAATCACAGTTGTGATGAAAGAGAAACTACGCGATCTCGGAATCAAAACGACGGAATTGTCGGGATTCATGAAGATATCGCGCCCATCGCTCTACAATTACATTGAGTTGTACGAATCCAAGGAGTACAAACGGATCCCCGAGAAGGTTTTCCGGGTCTTCAAGTATGTGGACAAGTACAAGAATCTGACCAAAGAGCAGATCATCGCTTACACCATAGGCGAATTCTCTGACACTGAGACTTCTGACAAGAAGGAAGCGGTTCGTAATTACCTTCTCAATAAGGGCATGAACGATTCCAAAATCGACCTCATGTATGTTTTGGCAACAACCGATTCCCTCGATGCCGTTGTTCAATATCTCGCGAGTGCTGGAAAAATACTGGATGAAGGTGATCTTGACGACACCAAGATCTACCAGGTGTCCAGACTTGTGAATCTGAAACATGACATTATGACGAACACGCCTCTTAATGAAGAGGAAATCAAGAAGACCAGATCGATTTTAGGTGATTGAATGGCTACGGAGACAAAAACCCAAAGGGACCACAGGACGCTTGTTATCAAGAACTTCAGGAATTTCGCACCTTTCTGTACCGGAACTAAAGACGATGCAGACGAGTTGAAAGAATTCCTTGAACTGAACAGGGGACTAAGCAGAGACGAAATCGGCGGATTAGTGATATTGATCAGCGGAAACAACTGCGGAAAATCCAACCTTCTGGATGCATTGGAGAGATACAATACCCAAGCTTTCAGGAAGGATGATTATACAGACTTCGTATTCGCAGAGGTAAAGCCATCTATCGGAATGAATGTGGCCAACGGAGCATACGGAAATCTCCGCAAGTCCAAGGGTGCCATAGTCTATGAGGGCAATCCGATCAAAGTCTTGCTGGCCCTGGCCTTGGAGAAGGAATCATACGATTATTACCTGGAATACCTCAACAACCACCAGATCCAGTATCATTACGTCAAATCGGGTCAGAAAGGGACCGAGGATCAGCGTAAGATGGAGGTATTCCCGTTAGCCAACTATGTCACCAAAATGCATTCTGTTCTGAGCCAGGCAATGGATCAGTACAACGGATATTCTGTCAATGACGATTACTATGTTTCTCTTCTGGAGCACCGTAAGGATCTCGTCTTCGATAAGACCGGAATCCTGCCGGATTGCATCCGCAACAAAAACAGTTACAACTTCCGTGATAAGACCGTGAAGGTCATTTCAACCGGAACACCAATCGACGACTACCTGTTCCAGAACATAGAACAACATATCACCCGCCAGGAAGACAGCCTTTCCTCTAACGATCCGAAGAAGAGTTTCCGTCAGATTATGACCGCATTGTCGAGTCTCAAAGTCACATATACCGCAACTTCAGAACCGGACCCAACCGGCGGTGGCAAATTCACGGAAAAATTCGGCTATGAACTCAGCGATACCGTACGCAGATACGAGAGAGTCAAAATCAAACAGAAGGACCTTGTCTGTAAGCCCAGCCAGCCAAACCAATTCATACTCAATCTTCTGAAGATCCTCGATTATGAGAAGGGCGCATTGGATACGGCATATTCCGGTGCCGGCAATCTCCGTTATAAACTCGAGAATGATCTCAACAGGACTCTCGAGGAAGTATCGGACGAATTGAATGACCTTCTGAACATCAACGATAAGAAGTATATGCTCAAAATCAAGCTCGAAAGGGAGAACATCGAATTGTTCATCACTCGCGGCGATGGGATCCCACTAAATCTCGATCGCCAGTCGGAAGGTTTCACCTGGCTGTTCGACCTCTACTTCAATATGGTTAAACTCGAGAGGTTCAAACCGGGGGACATCATACTGCTGGACGAATTCGGCAACTCTCTCAGTTTCGCAACAATCAAGGAGTTTACGAAGAAACTGCGCGAGTACGCGAAGAAGAACGGATTGACGTTCGTCCTTGCCACACAGAATCCCATGGCCATCGACATCCATCACCTTGACGAGGTGAGGTTGCTCGTCCCCAGGGATGATGGCAGCACCCACATCATCAACGACTTCGACCAGTTCGGAGGAAACGGCAACCACGACATCATGGCACCGATCCTCGGAGGCCTCACTGTCAGCAGGAACTACATGAGATCCGACAACAGGAAGACGGTATTCGTAGAGGGACCTACGGATTACTTCTACCTCACTGCATTCTGCGAGGCCCTCAGACTGCACGGGACAGAATACGACATCGACTTCATCCCGATCAACGGGGTCGGCAGCAAGAAAGACAGCCCTAAGAATGTAGTGGGACAGATAATCGCCATAGAGCGTAACCCCACGATCTTCACGGACAGCGACTATGCGGGAGTGGAGTTCAAGAAGGCAGCTGAATCCAAGCACATAAGTCCATCCAGCATCGCAGAGGTATTGGGCAACGGCAAAAAGGTGATCGAAGACGCATTCTCTTCGGCGGATGCGGAGAAACTGGGCATAAGGACGAAGGATGGGGACTCCAACAAGAAATTCGATCACGCTGCCTGTCTTTCGTACAAGATACCCCGGATTTACGATGAACTGGAGGATGAAACGAAATCCAACTTCATGAAGATTATCGATTACGTGATGGACCAGTAATAAACGAGAAAGGAGATATGGATAACATGGCAGAACAAAGGTGCTATTTCTGCGGAAGGAACGCTTCTGATTATGTAGAGTATGTGAACAGCAATTGCCACCTCGACATCAGGGTCGAGGTCGTGGATCCCGACTTTGAGGTAAGTCTGAAAGTATTCACCGATTCCTCTCCGTATGGAGAAATGCAGAGGAAGATCTACGAAATGGCCGATCCCGAAATCTTTACTTTCAGAAAACAGAGGGAGCAATACAATAAGAAAAACGGGGTAGTCAGTCCAATGGGCCGAAATAAATCACCCAGAGGGTGGAGGTACGAGGATGGACAAAATTATAATCTGTACATATCAGACAGTATTCGCAGGTTCCAGAGTGTTAAGATGACAAAGAGTCAATTCGACGCGATGAAAAAGGACGTCGATGCTTACAAAAGAAGGGATACGTCCGCCCTTTATGAGTCGAACGATCCTGTCTTCTTCCCGATGGGATACAAGAACCTTGGGGAATACGGAGAATGGGACATTGACAAATACAGATCCGCCGAAAGTTGCAACTATCCCCTCAAACCAGAAGTAAAGCAGCTTCTTAAGAGACATTTCAAAGTATACCGCTCATCTCCAAATGTTATTAGGCTAATCCGCTACAATCAAATGGAGTTCGAGATCAGCATCTATGAAGAGGCTATCAGAAGGATTGAAAAAATCTTTGCAGACCAGTATGCCGAAAAACGCTCGGCTATCGATTCACGTAATAAAAAAGAGGAAGAGGACAAGCTGAACGCACTGGCGGAACTCAAAAACAGACCGTTCGTCACTTATAATAAAATGGGAAATCACGGCATTCTCGACGTATGCCTTTGTCCGGTTTGTGAGCAGTTCTATGCTGGGGCATGCGGTAGAGACTAAATCAATTAATTAGGGGCGGGGTTTTCCCGCCCCCTTCAAACCTCAATTCCCTTTCGCCAGTTCTTCTCCGAGCATCTTGACCTTCTGATCCAGCCAGGTCAGCATCTCCTCCGCCAGTCCCGTGGTCTTCGGGCACATCTTGAGGAACAGGATCGTCTGGTCCCTCACGTTGTAGAGGTGTTCGTATTCAAGCTCCAGATAGTTCGTCGCGTTTTCGGACATGATTACATAAGGTTTCTGTCCGCAATATAAAGGCACGG
>Ga0265295_1005546_pt1 | contig 15956 bp, 9 predicted proteins | sample Munlansysbiofilm_FD_192503 | JGI IMG/M metagenome (GOLD analysis project Ga0265295, IMG submission 192503) | Leachate microbial communities from a municipal landfill in Southern Ontario, Canada - Methane capture system biofilm | ecosystem: Engineered > Solid waste > Landfill > Unclassified ... | reverse complement strand
TGAGATGTCGGTGCAGAACAGCCTGGCGGAAATGTCCAAAAAGTATGGTGCCAACCATCCCCAAATTATTGCAATCAAGGCTGAGTTGAACGAGCTCAGCAAGCGCAAATCCGCTGAAGTACAAAAAATCGTCCAGTCCCTGAAAAACAACTTCGAACTGGCTCTGGCAAAGGAAAAATCCTTGAAAGAAGCCTTGCGCAGCCAGGAACAGGGAGCCCTTTCACTCTCTAAAAAATCGATTCAGTACGGAGTGCTGCAACGCGAAGCAGAGAGCGCAAAGGAGGTCTACGATCTGCTGGTCAAGCGTTTCAAAGAGACAACGCTGACCGAGAACATGAAGACCGTCAACGTGCGCGTTGTCGACAAGGCTGAGACGCCGACTCAACCGATCAAACCCAGGAAAGCCATGAACATGCTTCTGGCTCTGGTCCTCGGGATTACTGCCGGCACTGGTCTGGCTTTCTTTGCTGAGTATCTCGACAACACACTGAAAACACCCGAGGATGTAGCTCGCTTCCTGCATATGCCCTACCTAGGCATGATCCCCTCCATCATTGATATTGATAACAATTCGATGGCGGAGGTGTTCGTGCACAACGACCCAAAATCCGTAGCCAGTGAGTCCGTCCGCGGTCTGCGCAGCAACCTGCTCTTCTCCAAGGCCGACCAAATGCCTCAGGTCGTTTTGCTGACAAGCGCAACTCCCAAGGAGGGCAAGACTCTCGTAGCCGTCAATCTAGGTGCGGCGATGGCCCAAGCCGGCTGTAAAACCCTGCTCATCGGTGCAGACATGCGTCGACCCAGGGCACATAAGATCCTTGAACTTGAAAACGGAGCAGGGCTTTCCAACATCCTTTCCAGCGTCAGTAGTGTCGATGAGGTCATCAAACCGACGGGCATTCCGAACCTGGATATCATTACTGCAGGGCCCGTTCCACCCAACCCTTCGGAATTGCTTGGCTCCAAACGCATGCCGGAGCTCATTGCCTCGCTCCGCGAACGCTATGAACACATCATCATCGACACCCCGCCAGCCACTGCCGTAACCGACGCAGCCGTTCTGGCCCAGCACGCCGATGGCGTGGTGCTCATCTCCAAGGCCTTTGTAACGCCCAAGGAACTTGTCCGCTCCGCCATCGAGGCTCTCCAAAAAATAAACGCCAAAATATTCGGAGTAGTCCTCAACAGCGTCAACATGAGCAAAGAGGGGGCATACTATTACCAGTATGCGTATTATTACTACTACGGAGAAAAAGGGAATAAGAAACGGCGAGGATAATCATGATCGATTTGCATTGCCATATTCTTCCAAAACTCGACGACGGACCGGACATTGTCACCGAGAGTGTGGACATGTGCAAACAGGCCATTGCAGACGGGACAACCGACATCGTCGCTACACCGCATTTCTTCGACGGTCACCATGACGTGAATCTGGAAGTACGCGATATATACCTAAAAAAAATCAATTTATTTCTTCATCAAAGCGGGCTTCCACTCAGATTACACGCTGGAGCGGAAGTCCGCCTCGTTCCAAAACTTGGCAAACTTCTCCGAAATCCGCATAGACTGTGCATCAATCAATCACGCTATATGCTCATTGAATTGCCATCAGTGATTCCACAAACACTCGAACAGGAACTTTACGACCTTCAGTTGATTGGCTGCGTGCCGATACTCGCTCATCCCGAACGCTACGAATATATCCAGCGCAATCCGGACTTTCTCCTGCATCTCGCCTCTTCGGGAGTTCTTGGCCAAATAACGGCGCAGAGCCTGCTCGGGGGATTCGGTGAAAAATGCCGACGCTGCGCGGAACTGCTTGTACACAACCGGACGGCCCATTTCGTGGCCAGCGATGCGCATTCGTCTTCTGCACGCCCCCCGCTTCTGGCTGCGGCGCGGGCTCGTATCGAGCACATCGCCGGACACATTGAGGCTCGGGCGATGTTCGAGGAAAGACCAAGAGCGGTTCTGAGGAACCGGCCCGTCAGTATCCAATCCCCACTTCCAAGCACGCCACGAACCATATCAGATCTGGTCGAACGTCTGGCAACCTTGTTATGAGAAGATCGGTTGGCCCGCCCCCCCCCCCCCCTCTGACTTCACTGACCCTTTGGAGCCTGCTGGCACTCTTGTGCCTGACGCAATGGGCCTTCGGCGGCATACATCCATGGGCTTATGCCAGAACCGCCGCGATATTTGGATTTATGGTCTGCACACTCTCGCCTTTCGTGCTCATGAAGACCTACCGCCCTGGCCCGCAGCCCATGCGGCTGCATCTACCGCCCTTATGCATGCATGCTGCACTTTTTGCGGTCCTGGCAGTGCTGCAGACCGTAATGTTGCCTACAGGTGTGGTAGAGATTTTCAGCCCCTTGCGACCAGCCTTCTTCGTCCCCCCACTCTCAGCCCCCGACGCCATGCCTTTGTCCCTGGCCCCCCACTCCGGCCGGGTCGATATGCTCAAATGGGCACCCATGGCTATGGCGTATCTGCTTGGGGTCTACGCTATCCGGACAGGTCGTCAGGCCGGTGCGGTCTTCTGGACCGTACTCGGACTTGGCCTCTTTCAGGCCGCCTACGGAATACTGCAGAGCTTCGGAGGTACGGAACAGGTCTGGAACTGGGCCAAGACCGGACAGCACGGCTTCGTGACCGGGACATACATCAGCCGTAATGAACTGGCTTTCTTTCTCGAACTGGCCACCCTTATGGCACTGGGCGCCGCCATGGGCGAGCAGGCCAGGTCGCCAAGGCCGAGCGGCTGGCGAGGTCTTTTGAGCGAAGCGTTCTGGAGACCGATCCTGCCCGGATTCATGGGAGTCATCCTGGCAGTGACCTTGCTGCTGACGGGTTCACGGGGCGGTATTCTCAGTTGCGGGATCGGACTCTTGTGCATGGCCCTGCTCTTTGCGTCGAAACGCACCATGCGACCCGCCTGCTGGAAAATCCTGGGGGCGGCCCTTGTCATCGCCGTATACGGTCTGGGTGTCGGCCTGGAAAAAACTGCCGAACGCTTCGGCCATGACGGGGACCTGACACACCGCCTGGACATTGCTGCATCCGTTGTGCCCATGATCGCAGACTTTCCATTGACGGGCGTGGGGATGGGTGCATTCAACACCGCTTACGGCCCCTACGCACTGCCTCAATACGGTGGCGACCTGGACGTCGTACATGCTCACAACGACTGGATCGAAGTCGCCGCCGAGGCGGGGTTGCCCGGTCTCGCCCTGTGCGTCAGCGGCTTCGTGCTTTTCATGACCCGATGCGTCGTGGCCTGGAAAAAGCGCAACGATCCACTCGTATTGGGGACCTGCGCCGGGCTTATGAGCGGCCTGGCCGCCCTCGCCTTGCACAGCTTCTTCGACTTCGGCATGCGCGTCCCTGCCAACGCACTGGCCGTGGGCATTCTTTGCGCACTGCTCTGGAACCTCCTGCACATGCGCTCGTACAACCGGGGGAGGCGTGTTTTTCTACCTGACAGAGAGATCACGAATCAGCTGCGCCATGTGTTGGCCATCGGCGCTGTTGCGGCCCTGACCACGGCGGCCCTGTTCGTCGGAATGGCTCGGACGCATCTTGCGGCAGAGAACCTTTGCCCTACGGAACGCACGATTTTTCCCGAACCCCTGCCTCCACTTGATGACATCCGACACGCCTTGCGACTTCAGCCTGACAACCCGGCCCTGGTAGCGGCCGTAGCCGCCAAATCCATGGAGCTTTTCCTTCAGGCAAAGGTCCTGCCAGCTCCCAGCATCCTTCTTTCCGAAGAATATTTCAGGGCGGCACTGCATAAGGATCCTGCTAACGGCCTCACGTGGCGCCAGTACGCCCAAACCTTAAGCCTCGGCCTAGAGTATTCTCTTGGAGGCGGTGCCTGGGAACTTAAAGCCGTCCAGGCCTACGAACGCGCCCTGAGCCTGCGGCCCCATGATCCCAGAACGGCTTTGGCGGCGGCGCAGCATCATCTCTGGGGTTACGCAATGGATCTAGGCGGTTCCAGAGAGCGAGGCATGCAGCTTTTGTCGAAGACGCTCCAGCTCAACTCGTGGAGGTGGAAACAAGTCCTTGATCTAGCCCTGGAGCATGTCAACGACCGGGACGCTCTCTTAGCCATCCTGCCTTATGAAGACCGGGTACGTGCCATGGAGTATCTGGACAAAAAACTCCAGAGAGGTTGAGCAACATCGCTCTCGGACTCCGAAGAATCTTTTGCGGGAAACGAAACGCCGGTGAGCCGATGCCCTTCCGGCGAGCACGAACGAAACTGCTTTCAGAACCTGAACACGCGAACAGCGACCGCCCGTAATGCCAACAATTATGCCTGGCGCGCAAGCCGTCGTGGACAATCTGTCCATCAACATCAATGGAGAACATGCATGTGCGGAATCATCGGATACACAGGGAACAATCCAGCCATACCGGCCATCGTCGAAGGCCTGAGGCGCCTTGAGTATCGGGGCTACGACTCGGCTGGAGTAGCTTTCGAGAAGACGCAAGGGCTACAGGTCATACGCGCAGAGGGTAAGCTCGGCGCACTGGATCAGAAAATCGCGGGCCTGGACACGGCCTCCTCGTTCTGTGGCATAGGCCACACCCGCTGGGCCACCCACGGCCTGCCCGTAGAGCGCAACGCCCACCCCCACATGGATGGAGAGGGCCGCTTCGCACTGGTTCACAACGGCATCATAGAAAACTACGCGGAACTTAAAGCGGAGCTCATCGCCGAAGGGCACGTCTTTCTGTCCGAAACGGACACCGAGGTGCTGGTGCACGTCATCGCCAAAGGCGTGAGCCTGAGCGGCGATATTCGCAAGGGTATCTCCTGGGCTCTGTCACAGGTTGACGGGGCTTATGCATTTGCACTGCTTTCACGTGACCATCCCAAGAAAATCTGGGCCAGCCGCAAGGCCAGCCCCTTGCTCATGGGCGTCGGCTCTGAAGAGAATTTCCTGGCTTCCGACATCCCGGCCTTCCTGCCCTACACGCGCGAAGTGGTTTTTCTCGACAACGGAGACCTGGTGGAGATGGACGCCTCTTCCTGGCAAGTCTTCGACTCCATAACGCTAAAACCAAAAGCCAAGGAGGTCAGGCACATCTCCTGGGACGTGCAGGCCGCCCAAAAAGACGGATACAAGCATTTCATGCTCAAGGAAATCTTCGAGCAGCCAAAAGTCATTCGCGACTGTCTGGCAGGCCGCATCCAGAAGGGGCGGGTGGTGCTTACCGAACTCGACGCGCTGGACATCCCGGGGCGCTTGACCATCGTGGCCTGCGGCACGTCGTACCACGCCGGTCTATGGGCAAAGTACCTGCTCGAATCCTGGGCGCGGATCCCCGTGCAAGTCGAGATCGCTTCGGAGTTCCGCTACCGCGACAGCGTGTTCCTCCCCGACGACCTGATCCTGACCATCAGCCAGTCGGGCGAAACAGCCGATACCCTGGCCGCGGTCCGCATCGCCCATGAGGCCGGCGTGCCAATCCTCGGTTTGTGCAATGTGGTCGGTTCATCAATCGCCCGCGAATCGGACCAAGTCGTTTACACCCAGGCCGGGCCCGAAATCAGTGTGGCCTCCACCAAGGCCATGTGCAGCCAGATGGTCCTGCTACTGCTCATGACCCTGTCCTGGGGCGCTCGCAAAGGGACCCTGCCCGAAGAAGTTAAGGAACGCTGCCTGGAGGAATTGGCCGAGATGCCGACGACTCTGGAGCGTGACCTGCCTGTCATTCGCGGCAAGGCCCGCAGCTTGTGCCAGGAGTATTCGGACGCTAAGAGCTTCTTCTTTCTTGGGCGTGGTCAGAATTTTCCCTTGGCCCTGGAAGGGGCCCTCAAGCTTAAAGAAATATCTTACATCCATGCCGAAGGGTATGCCAGTGGCGAGATGAAGCACGGTCCAATCGCCCTCATCGACCCACAATTCCCAACTTTTGCCATGGCGCTTGGCGATGAACTGCTGCAAAAGGTGGCTTCGAACCTGCAAGAAGTGCAGGCCAGAGGCGGACGTATCATTGCCTTGGTCAATCCCGGCGCCGCGCCCGCCGTAGATGAGTCCTGGGTTCTTCCCGATGTATGGGGACCGCTGAAGAGTTTTCTGGTGCTTCCTGCGGTACAGCTTTTCGCCTATGAAATGGCCGTCTACCTGGGCAAAGACGTAGATCAACCAAGGAATCTGGCCAAAAGTGTGACCGTGGAATAGTCCCGTAAGGGTGCCAGGCGCACAACTCCGACAGGCATCTTTTTAACTCAGCCTTCTCATCGGCAAACTTGCTATCCGCAGCAAGTAAGGCTAGGGAATATCTGGTAAATTCATTGATTCAATTTTATTTTATAATCATTTTTTAAATATATTAAATAAGCTATGCAAAATAATTTAAATGATTTCTTACTATCAGAAGAAGATAGTCTCTTTTTCAATGCTTTTGAATACGCACCTATAGGCATGGCTCTTGTTGCACCAAATGGAAAATGGATCAAAGTTAACAGATCGTTATGCGAAATGCTTGGTTATTTGGAAAAAGAACTTTTAAATAAAACCTTTCAAGATATCACCCATCCAGACGACCTTGATGAAGACTTAGTCTATGTCAACAGAATGCTTGCTGGAGTCATTGACAGCTACCAAATGGAAAAACGTTACTTTCACAAAGAAGGAAATGTTATTAGCATCCTTCTCAGCGTTTCTTTAGTGGCCAACAAGGATGGATCTCCACGTTTTTTCATTTCACAGATACAAGATATTACACGCAGAAAACAAATTGAATCAGAATTATTGCAAATATCACGCGAAGACGCACTCACAGGTGTCGCAAACAGACGTTATTTTTTTGAACATGTATCCAGAGAAATGATCAGAGGCAAGCGTTTCAACGAACCACAGACTCTGGCTCTTCTTGATGTAGATCATTTCAAAAGTATCAACGATACCCATGGACACGAAACAGGGGATATTGTTCTCAAAGAAATGGCAAGAGAGTGCAAAAAAATATTACGGGAAGTTGACATATTCGGAAGAATCGGAGGGGAAGAATTCGGAATACTGTTTCTAAATGCAGATGAAAAAATATCAAGAAATCTTGCCGAAAGGCTGCGCCGTCATATAGAAAAAATTAAAATTACAAACAAAAACAATAAAATATGTTTTACCGTGAGCATTGGAATGGTATCTTTCCGTTGTGGGACAAAGTCAATCGATGAAAGGCTAAATATCGCAGACCAAGCACTTTATAAAGCAAAAGAGTCTGGAAGAAATTGTATCGAAATTATTTCAGAGAACTCAAATTGCTTAAGCGAAGATTCATATTCACTACAATCTCAACTTGTTCGTTTGATTTGGAAAGATGAATATGAATCTGGAAATCTACTCATAGACAGTCAGCACAGACATCTTTTTACATGTGCGAATGAATTACTTAATGCAATAATCACAGGTCAAAGCGACAAAAATGTTATTCATTCCGCAAAAAAACTTTTAAATCACACAGTTCAACATTTTATTGATGAGGAAAGAATATTGTGTGAGACTAAATTTCCAGACTTTCAAAATCATTGCAATATTCATAGAGAACTTGAAAAAAAGATGAGCAAAACCATTGCGCATTTCAAAAAAGAAAAAGTTCATGTTGGCGAGTTATTTTCATTTCTCGTCACAGATATTATTCTGGAGCACATGGTGTTGGAAGATCAGAAATTCTTCTCCTATCTTGATTAAGCAGCCTGGAATTTCAAAAAATGACGTTCTACTCCCCTTAACAGAATTTTGAAGTCCGCAAAGGACTTACATGCGTCACATCCTGACAAACACGTTTTTTGATACGCAGCGACTCTGGCCACTCAGAGGCTGATACGGTTGCGTCCTTTTTCCTTGGCCCGATAAAGAGCCTGATCCACGCGTTTGAGGAAATCGTCTGGGCTTTCTCCTCTTATGTGACCGGCCACGCCGATGCTCACGGTCACCGGACTTCCGCTGCCCAGGACATCTGCCTCGCGCATGACAGCACAAATACGCAGCGCAACACGCTGCGCGTCCTCTGCGGTCGTATTGGGCAAAAAAATCAGAAATTCTTCACCTCCGCTCCGAGCAGCCAAGTCCTCGCTACGGCAGATGCGAAGAAGTGTAGCTGCGCAGGCCTTGAGCACTTCATCTCCGGCATTGTGACCAAATGTGTCATTAACCTTCTTGAAATGATCCAAATCAGCCATGAGCAGGCTCAAAGGCTCACCCTGTTGATCAGCCGCAAATACGGCCTCTTGAAACCGCTCCATGAAATAGCCCCGATTGGCCAAACCGGTCAGAAAGTCTGTCCTGCTAATCTTCTCAAGACGCTCCCTGGCCTCGGCCAGTTCACGATTTCTACGAGCCAGATCTCGTCCGATGTTGACCAGATCATTAGTCAGAGAGGACATGGCCTGCATGACCATGCCATCTCCCCCGCCGATGCGCTCGGCCAGCACAGTCCACTCTTCGCCTTCCAGTCGACTGATCACCTTGTAAAGATCCTCCCCTCCACGAAGTTTGAGTATCTGCGGAAGCGGACTGGTACCCGATTGAGGCGACGCAAACACCGCCTCGGTTCCATCGGGATAGCGAAAAATTTCCTCCAGTTTCATCCCCAACGGCCGATCGCTCTTGCGCAGCAGGCGCATAAGGGCCAAGTTGCATCCTACAATACGCCGGTCCAAATCGGCCCTCGCCATGATCACATTTTCCGCATGCTCCAAGAATATTGTCAGGGCGTTGCCCCACGAATCATGATAGTCGAGATTCACTTGCCCTCCTGCTTATGAGTGCTCTGGCCACATTCATGGCGGATTTACAATCCGTGGCCATGGCGTCGGCCTTCAGGACATGAAATATATCTGGATCGTGCAGCAGTGCCTGTCCGCCAACAAGAACTCTCATCCCATCCAGATCCGGCTGACTGCGGACACCATCGATAACCGTTTTGACCGCACCAATGTTGAAAATCATGGCAACAGATATACAAAGTAGGTCCGGCTTCTCCGAACGGACAAAATCCAAGAGATCACTGCACGGCGTGTTTGCACCTAAATATTGCACATCCCATCCATCGCTTTCCAGACACGAAGCGAGCATCCAGGCGCCTATCTCATGAAACTCGTTGGCTGCTGCACTCACGACCGCAGTTCCACGTGTTGGTGCAGAACTGAAACCTGAAGTGGATATTGAAGCCAATATGCGGGAGACGATGGCTGATGCGAGATGCTCCTGAGCAACACTGATAAGTCCGTTCTCCCATCGCGCCCCAACGGCTTGCATCGCGGGTTGCAGCACGTGAACAAAAAAATCGACCATCCGTTCCGCAGTATCGACTCTGCTTTGGGCCATTTCTAGACAAACCGAGACATCACCGATCAGCAGTGCGTCACGAAATCGTTCGTAATCTAGTTGCCAAACAGGAGATCCAGCATCAGGCTCAATGGCGGGACGTAACGAAAGCTGCACCGTCTCTTCATGGCGGGTGAGCATCCACTCATAAATGGTCAGAATGTCGCTGGCGCTCTGATCCATAAACTCACGGATGACATCAATCCAAACAGTCATGACCGCAGAGAAATAAGCATGGGAAAAACCCCGACTGTGATAAGCTCGATAAACCCATGGCAGAGTCTTGCTCAAAAGACCGTATATCCCAAATTGGAAGACACTGGCCATGAAAGCCGCATGGTGACGATGGTTTTCGTACATGACCTCCACGGAATTGGAACCAATAAGGTCAGTCAAATCCTCCCGTCCACTCATGCGTGCGTTGACGGACTCTACAAGCACATACGACAGGCGTGTGTATTCTCCAACGGCAGCCGAACTAACCTGCGGGAGATTTCGCAACTCTATTGTCATGACTGTAAAACCCCGGCCCCGCACAAAGCGCCTTGAATTTCCTTTCCCGATCGGGATTTTTTTTCGATCAGAATCTGGTCCATGACTTGGGTTATTTCCTGCATGCTCACCGGCTTGGTTAAATAAGCGTTCATGCCCGCAGCCAGGAACTTTTCGCAATCACCGACCATGGCGTACGCCGTCAGGGCGATGATTGGCGTGGACGCAATATCTCCCTTCCAAGACCTGATGGTCCGCGTGGCCTCTAGACCATCCATAATCGGCATCTGTACATCCATAAGCACAATATCAAAACACTCCTCACGAAGCTTGCGCAAAACCTCTTTCCCATCCCTGGCCACGACCACTCTACAACCAATCCTTTTGAGAATTGTCTCGACAAACATGGCGTTGACAAGATCATCCTCAGCCAAGAGTACGCTACGAGGCTTTTGGCAGATGGGTTTGGGATGACTTGGGACCCTGCGCTCGCTACTTGAAACGGGCTCAAAAGGGAGGAAGAAATTGATGACCGTTCCTTGGCCCAAATCGCTCTGCAAGGAAATCTCTCCACCCATGAGATCGACCAGGCGACGTACGATAGCCAGGCCCAAACCAGCGCCCTGGTGCTCGCGTACATAGGTTTTCTCACCTTGAACGAAAGGCTCAAAAATAGTGCCCACAATATCCTGGCTGATTCCAGGACCAGAATCTTGGATGGAAAATAACACGGTCATTAGGCCGTCTGTTCCCCATGAAAGAGGTTTCACTTCAACTCGCACGAAACCACTTTCCGTAAACTTGACTGCGTTACCAACCACGTTGAAAAGAATCTGCCTCAATCGACTCTCATCACCTTTCACCAGCTCAGGCAGGTTCGGGTCGAAAAAGAATTCAAGCATAAGCTTCTTTGCGGAAGCATCGAACAAGAAAACCTCGCTCAATTGTTGTCGCATGGACGAAATGTCAAAAACATCCTCACACAAGTTGAGTTTGCCGGCCTCAATTTTGGACAGGTCGAGAATGTCAGCAAGCAGCCTGTTCAGACGTGAAAGACATCTGTGAGCATTATGCGCATAGCCGTGTTGCTCTGCATTGAGATTCGTCTGCCGGAGGACTTCAATCATCCCACTTGCACCATTCAGCGGGGTACGAATTTCGTGACTCATATTGGCCAGAAACTCGCTTTTTGCCCGATTGGCCATATCGCTTTGCGCAGCGAGCTCATGGGCTCTCTCAAGGGCATACTCGAGGTTACGGTTTGTGGTCTCAAGTTCCTTTTCAAAGGTTCGGCGGTCGGTAACATCAATGGCAATATGGATTATCTTAACCAGTTTTCCATGCCTATCGTGAACAGGAGTGCAAGAGACCATGTAGGTTTTATCGAAAGCATCCATCTCCAGTTCAGCTTGCGCTCCCATACAGGTTTGCTTCGTCTTCGCCATAGGACAATTAAAAGGAGGCCCGTCTCCTTTGTGAAAAATCTCGAAACATTTTCGGCCGGAAATACCCCGCATATCTAAGCCCGTAAGTTCAAGCGCGACCTTGTTGGCAGCCAAAATTCTATATTCGCAATCGAGTACAATGACTGGATGTCCGATGGCCTGAAAAATGTTTTCCCATTCATTCCGAATTTGAAGCAAAGATGCCTCGGCTTCTTTCCGAGCCGTGATATCAAACACAATAGAGTACAGAAGGTGCTTACCATGTATTTGAACAGGCCCAGAGTAAACTGAAACATCCCGGATGGAATCATCGCAGAGACGATGCCTGAACTGAAAATTATTTCGAGATGTCTCCCGTGCCTGACTCATGGCTGTAGAAATTTCTTCGCGTGAGGCCGTGTTGATTTCCCATATCTTCTTCCTACATAATTCAACTTTGGATCCACCGTAAAATAACTCCGCAGCAACATTGACATCGACTATTCGTCCTGTATTAGGTTCAATGAACATCATCACGGTAGGCATCTTGTCGAATACCTCGATAAAATCACGCCTAGATTCTTGCAAGAGTCTGTCTGTAAATTCGCACCGCTTATATACATCCAACAAACTGATCACCAAGGATTCTGATGCAGGCCAAATCAATGATCCAGAGACAAGACCTTGACCAATTAAATCACTCCGGGAATGAGATAAGTCGTCGTACTTGACCACAAACAGGCAGACTACGTCACCATATTCTGGAGCAACGGCGAAAATATTACACAATTCCGTAACAGTCCCGTCTGACAATGAGGGGGCGAGTAAAACAAATGTCGGGCCGTTCCCCATGACTGCATCCAAGGCTTGGCTGCTCTGTGCTCGACTCGTTTTGTAAGACGCCCTATTTAGAACACGCTCCAAGGAGTCAAGTTCTCTTACCTCTTCGCTAACGATTAGAATATGATAAGAAGACTGATCAATAAAATCGTACTTTTCACGCATAAAGGTCCTTTCGCAGGAAAATCCATTGCAATAAAACAACGGATTATCTGCATGTATATCAGTCGAATAGTTTTTATTCCTTGAAATTCGCATATACTTATCATCGCAAAAAATACTCAAGATATCAGTTCAAAGATATCAAATTAGCATCGTCTTTAAAATCGATCGCAACATCAGTGCCGATGTGCCCTAATCACTAATCTGTATTGTTAAGGGGAAGTCTGATCGTGAAAGTCGTCCCTTCACCTGGCTGGGATTTAAAGCTAATAGTACCTTCATGGACCCCTGTTACGATGCGATGCGCAATGAACAATCCCTGGCCTGTGCCCGTCCCAACAGCTTTCGTGGTAAAGAACGGCTCGAAAGCATGTTCCTGAACATGCGACGGCATGCCGCTTCCGTTATCCGCGATCCGAATTTCAACCCATCCGCCATCCCTGCGCGTAATCACATGGATCGTTCCCAAAGGCGCTCCCCCGTCACTCCTGATCTCCGAGATCGCGTGAGCGGCGTTGACCAAGAGATTAAGCAACACCTGCCCAATCTCTTGGCTGAGGCACGGCACAGGCGGAAGTTCAGGATCCAGATCCATGCTCAATTCGGCCACATATTTCCATTCGTTCCGCGACAGGGTGACCGTGTCCGTAACAAGTTTATTCAGATCCACATCCGTTTTACAGTCGTGACCGGGGTGAACAAACTGCCTGACCGAACCGACGATGGCCGTGATTTTCTCTAAACCATGCAACACGTCGCCCACGGCTGAAGGCAACTCTTCAAGATAGAATGAAACCTGCAACTCCTCATCCCTAGCCTGGATCACTTTAATCTCCCTCTCAAGAGCAGGATCCGACGCTAGGCGTTCAAACAGAAGACCATGTCCCCCCAGCGCCTGCGCAATGTGGTCCATGGCCTCTTTGATAAACCAGATGTAGTTGAGGACGTATTGAGTCGGCGTATTGATTTCGTGAGCAATACCCGCTGCAAGCTGACCAATGGCTTCCATCTTCTGAGTTTGCAGCAACTGAGCTTCTATGAAGCGTCGTTGCGTCACATCCATGACCAAAAGCCAAATTCCGGCACATTCTTCTTTGTTCTCCTCCTGCATGACTGGAGTAACTATGCTGAAAAACTGCTCCCCAGAAACAAACCATCGAATGTCGCACCGCCGAATTTCCTCACCGCACCCCACCGTATCCACCATCCGGAGATACGTCTCTCGATCATCAGGATGGACAAGCATAACCAGTTGCAGACCGGAAATTTCATCCTTCTCTTGGCGAACCAACTCGCAAAAATGGCGGTTACAAAAAGTCACTCTCCCATGGGCATCAATTTCCACAAGGCCCTGCTGCATCGTTTCAGCAAGCCCCCGAAATTGTCTCTCGCTCTTAACAAGTCTATCCACGGAAGAACGCAACTCCGTCACATCCTGCAGAAATCCCTCAAAATACTCAGCTTCACCATCATCCGCAAAGATCACCCGTCCATTGATCTTGGCCCAAAAAGATATTCCATCCTTGCGTCGGAGTTCGATATCGCGGTCTCTGACAATACCAGTGGCCAGCGCTTCACGCAGAAGATCTTCGCGATCTTCCGACCGAACATAGAGCTGAGACGGAATATCCGTATAATATCGACGCATTTCCTCGGTCGAATCAAAATCGAATATAGAGGCCAAGGCCTGATTCACACTCAAAAACCCATAAGGCGATATCTGAAAAATGCCTACTGGGGCGTTGTCGAAGATGTTCTTGTATTTATCTTCAACCTCGAGAAGTGTGCCGCGGATGCTCTCCAGCACGGTCACGTCCCTGGCTACGAAGACGGTAGCTATCTTCGCCCCATCAGGGCCTCGAATCTGATCCCGATTGACGAGGAAACTACCCTGGATATTGCCGAAGTTCACAGGAATGCGGCCATCGGACCTCTCATCACCTGAAAAGTTGTACTCGAAAGCGCCGAGAACTTCAGCGCAAGGCCGTCCAATAATTTCGATGGAAGGACATGACAGGCGAGTTTCCAGAGCCTTGTTGACCCGCATTAGAGCCAGGTCGTTGTCGACCAGGAAGACCAAGTCCGAAATCGCATTGAAAGTTCGATCAAGTTCTTCCTTGGCGTTCCTGATCTGCTCCTGCACCCGCGCTCTCTCGGTCAGATCGTGAAGAATGAGAGAAAAACCAGTAATACGTCCGGAGACATCTGGATGTCGGTTCAAAATTGCCCGAAACTGCCTGGAACCGAAAGGCAACGGTTGAGTGACATCCGCTTCGAAAGTCCTTTCCACTGAGGCCAGAACTTCTCCTCCAAAAACCTCTAGCCAGGGAAAGACCGCCTCGACCTGGCGGCCCAGAAACGCAGGGCTAATCTCATCTTCCGCTGTCGCATAATAGATTTTCCCTATGCGCGCGTCAGAATCTAGCAAGCTTGTGGCGGCGCTGTTGATATTACCAATGGTGCCGTCCGGTTCTAAAAATATTGCTGGAGTGGAGAGACTTTCGAAAAATGTCAGATATCTGTTTTTCTCATTGGTTATACATCGCAAAGTCGAGGCCATCTCGACCAAAGTCGTCTGCCCCCCGACATTGGCCCATTCAGCGCTAAACCCAATACTCATGCGATCAAAAAGCACAATAACGAGCTCGTCCAACCTAGACTGATCATCCCCTTCGGCAACAAATTCTCGTATGAGGTCTCGATATGTCCGGCGATAATAAACGAATAGTCCCAAAAACATCTCCAGGGAGACGCCCCTTTGCCTGTGACGCCGCGCCTGGCTCATGGCGAAACGCGATGCTGGGTCTTCGTTCCAATCAGTATGCAGGTTAACATCTAAGGGACCATCTCCATGAAACTTAATCGTATTTGCCAAGGCTTCGGTCAAACCTGCGATGGATACCCGCCACGCTTCCAACAGGGTAGAAGAATATCTGGTATAGTCATGCTTGCGCGCATAGCAGAGTATTCGCTCCATGAGCCAAGATTCCTTGGCGCGCATCAGTTCGATGAACTCATCCACTATCGTCGCCTCAAAAAAACCATATCTGCACCCCTGCGCATACAAGAAAAATACGAACTAATAATAAAATACAGAAATCAAAAAATACAAACAATGTAAACACTAAAAAAAATGTGATCATAAATTATACGACTATTCAATATACTCAACACTTAAAAAATGCGAAAAAACTATGTATAATTTATTTTTTTACGTAAAAAATACGGTGCAAGACACAAAAGTCTCAAATTCAAAAAATTCTTAATAACTCGACTTTCGGGGTTAGCCATTAGCAGCTAACAACCTTTTTTCATTGAAAATATAATCGAAATTGCGCCCCAAACTGCGTATTCCGTCTCGGAAAGCCTCAAGCAGTATGCGTTCTGCCTGGCTCTGAGCTTCACCAAGTTTCTTTAGGTTTTCCAGGGTGATGCCTAGGATTTGGCACAGCGCCTTGACGAGCGTGCAGTCCTCCGCCTCCTCGCAGCAGCGATGGAACAGCAGACCGAGGGTTCTTGGATCTTCCGTCCTGCGCTTCTCGATGCTCAGAAAAATGTACCTGGTCATCACGATGGTCGTGTGGGCTATGAGGGCATCGAAGTCCCGGCTTTGGCAGCCTTTCTCCAGTTCCAGATGCTGCTTGGCCGTGCGGAAGAATACTTCGATGTCCCAGCGCTTGCCGTA
>Ga0265295_1005545_pt1 | contig 15961 bp, 15 predicted proteins | sample Munlansysbiofilm_FD_192503 | JGI IMG/M metagenome (GOLD analysis project Ga0265295, IMG submission 192503) | Leachate microbial communities from a municipal landfill in Southern Ontario, Canada - Methane capture system biofilm | ecosystem: Engineered > Solid waste > Landfill > Unclassified ... | reverse complement strand
GAATTGCCGCTGCTTCGCATACGCTTTTTGCTCCTGTATGTTTTTCTACGATCTGAGAAATATTCTTTACATTTTTAACGGTATTAAGTTCCCGGTTTTCAAAGAAAACAACGGGAACATTCAGGGATTCTGAGAGTTTCAAAATCCCCTGCTCATCTTTTTTAATATCAATGGTTGCGATGTGCCGGATAGAAAGCATTGAAAGAGCATTTTGTTTAAACACATCCTTTAAAAGATCCATGATTTCAGATTCCGGCGTTCCCCGGTTGCAGCCGATACCCACACAGAGGGTGGAGGGTCTTAACCTTAAACAGTGATCATCCTCACAAGTCACGTCATCAATCACAACACGGTAATTGCATTCACCGGCTTCATCTATAAAACAATCCGGAAGGTTTCCAAAGAGATCGAGGGAATCGGACAAATCGGAGAACAGGCCGAAGGGATCATGAAAACAGACTTTCTCTTTTTCCAGAAACGCCATGTTTATTTTTTTTATCATCTCTGGGTTTTCGATTTTAAGACCTTTCTCCTGGGCGATCATATCAATGGCAGGAACCTGGTTTACATCGGTGGCTGTCGACAGGACAGGTTCGGCGCCTGTCAGGCCTGCAATTTCCCTGGCCAGCCGATTTGCCCCGCCAAGATGACCCGATAAAAGGGAGATGACATACCGCCCGGTATCGTCCATGGAAACCACAGCAGGGTCAACGGTCTTATGGCTGATAAGATCGGCAATCACCCGAATGACAATGCCCGTGGCCATGATAAAGAGATGACGCGGGTATCTGCTGAAATTTTTTCCCACACATTCCCGTAAGGATGAAAAGGGAACATCACAGATTTCATTCTCGAACCGATCTGAAACAAAAAAAACAGCTTCGATTTTTTTTTGTTTCAACTTTTTGGAAAGGGTCAGCCCTCCCCGGGTCAAGACCCAGACGGCTGTTTTATTTTCTATATTCATGACTGAAGGATTTATCATAAAGCTTTGATTTATAGATCATACCGGCCTTATCCGTATTGAGTGACTTTGACACAACAATCAATGCCTGGCTCCTGATTTTTTCCCTTTTCACGGTTTGGGCAAGCTCTTTCAAAGGCACGCAAATAAACCGTTCTTCAGGATGACTGACCTTGTATGCGATGGCACAGACAAACTCCTCTCCATAGAAGTTCACCAGGATCTCCTGAACCTTTGAAACAAGGGTGATACTAAGATAGATCGCCATGGAAGCACCATGGGATGCAAGCCTTTCCAGGGTTTCAGATTCCGGAACCGGGGTTCGCCCTGCCATTCGTGTCAAGATCAGGGTCTGTGTGATTTCGGGCAGGGTGTACTCGATGCCGAGTCCTGCGGCAGCCGCAAAAGCTGCAGTGACGCCCGGTATTACCCTATAGGGAATCTCTTCTTTTGCAAGTTCCGCCATCTGTTCAAAAATCGCACCGTAAAGTGAGGGATCCCCCGTATGAAGCCGGACCACTTTTTTCCCTTTATTATATGCAGCTTTCATCATGCCGGTAATTTCATCCAGGTGAAGGGGCGCACTGTCGATACACGTTGCTTTTTTTGCCCATTTGAGGACTGCCTCAGGCACCAAGGATCCTGCATAGATCACAAGATCCGCCTCGTTCAGAGCCTTCATTCCCTTAACGGTGATCAAATCCGGATCCCCCGGACCCGCTCCGGTAAAAAGAACGGGGTTTTCCTTTGTTTTCTTTACATTTATCATCTTTTTTCTCCGGATATTATAAAAACAGGGTTCTGGCCTTTCAGCATTAAATTCCAAGGCATAGGGTGACCCCGGCTCACCTGAAGCTGTACAATCTCAGTGTTGAAATTTAATTCTTCCAGTTTTTCAAGAACCGATGATACGCTGCCTAAAAGCACGGTATTCACAACCATTATTCCCCCTTTTTTCATGAAAGAAGCAGACCGTTCAATAAGTTCAGCAAGGTTTTTACCTCCCCCCCCGATAAAGACTCTGTCAGGAACTGGTAAGTTTTCCAGACCGTCGGGAAGCTCTGCATGAACAACCTTAAGGATATCAACGTTGAACTTACGTTTGTTTGCTTCAATATCCTTGATTCGGTTCTGGTTTTTTTCCACGGCAATGATCTGCCCGGTCTTAATAAAAAAATGGGCCTCAATGGAAATGGAGCCGCTGCCGGCACCGAGGTCCCAAAAGATATGATCGCCCATCAACTTTAATTTGGAAAGGGAAACTGCCCTGACTTCCGGTTTTGTGATCAGCCCCTTTTCATGCTGGAATAGGGTTTCCGGCATACCGATATTTATCCTGGTTTTCTTCAGGGGCTTTTTCGCATCCTTTTTTTCTTTTAAGAGAATAACGATATTTGGATCCGAAAAATCCCTTTCACATAAATCATCCCCTGTAGTCCAGGTTATGGTCTCATCTTTTTCACCAATTTTTTCCAGTACACAGGTTTTAAATCCATGGATGCCCGCCTGGCTGAGCTTGGATTGAAGCCATGCAGGTGTTCGGGTGCCATCCGTCAGAACCGCCGCTTTCTGGCAGTTCCGGATCCTTTCAAGAAGAATCGATGTTAATTTTCTTCCGTGGAGACTGATAAGCTCGGCATCCTCCCAGGATTCACCCAGGCGCCCAAAGGCCGCTGCAACGGTTGAGACATTGGGATAGACCGTGATCTTGTCCCTGCCTATTTTCCGGGATAGATACCCGCCGATTCCGTAAAAGAGCGGGTCTCCTGATGCCACAACAGTAATTTTACGGGAAGCCTGGTGTTTCAGAATAAATGCAACAATTTCTTTTAAATTATTGGAGATCTCAAATTTTTCCCCCGCAAAATCAGGAAATAAAGCGAGGTGGCGAACACCTCCCATGAGGACATCCGACTGGCTGATAATCGTCAAATGTCGATCCGTCAGATCCTGATAGCTCATTCCCAGTCCGATAACCGATACTCTGTTCATGTGACACCACTCCTTGCCTTGCGGTCTACTTCCGCTGCGACTCCACCCTTGAAATCCAGAATAATGGATTTCAGGAGGATTTCAGGCGACGCATAAGATGCTGCTGAGCACACAATTTTTTTACTGATATCTTGAATGACCTCCCTGTGATTTTTCTCCAGGAGAAAAAAAGCTTCCCGGGCCGTGTTGGACTGTTTAATTTTATCAGAAAGTGCTGCATCCCTTGTTCTCGCATAGGCCCAGCAGGAGAGCTGATCCAGGCTGAGGTTCGATTTTGCAGCATGGGTATGATAGACACCCTGGGCCATCTTTACCGCCTTGCCAAAAAAAACCACAAATACAACTTGTTCAAAAGCCATTTCAGAAACCATCTCCAAAGACTTGCCAAAAAAATCTCCTATCTGTACAAAGGCCTCTTTGGGGGCTGATGTAAAAATCGCCTCTGCAAATCGTTCGCTTCTCCTGCCGGTTGTAAAATATAGAGTCCGGACTCCAACGGCTGCCGCCACGGAAAGAGAACTTTGGATGGTGGCAATATACGCCTCATGGGACATGGGTCTGACAACACCAGTTGTCCCAAGAATCGAAATACCCCCGATGATGCCGAGCCTTGCATTTAGAGTCTTTTTTGCCAGAATTTCGCCCCGGGGAACAAAAATTTCAATATCCACGGTCCATTTTCTATCCTCAAAACTTTCGATCACATCCTGAACCGCCTGCTGGATCATTTTCCTGGGGCCGGTATTAATGGCAGGTTCCCCCGGAGGAACTTCCAGGCCGGGCCTGGTCACACGGCCGACTCCCCTTCCACCCCGGATTACAATATTACTTTTGTCTGACTCGCGGATGGATACGACCGCACCGATTTCAGCTCTGTTTGTGATATCCGGATCATCCCCCGCATCCTTGATAACAGAACAGAAGATATGGTCCTGTTTCTCTTTCAGTGAGAAAATTTGAATATCAACCGATCCTTCACCTAAGAAAGGAATGGTAACAAAGCTCTTCTTTTTGTTATGAACCAGCAGGTATAAGGCTCCTTTGACCGCAGCAGCAGCAGAGGTTCCGGTTGTATATCCTGACTTGAGTTTTTTCTCTTTTTTTGTCACCCTGAATCTTCCTGTTTATCCTTTAGGTTAAAACAAAAGATAATAACAAACGCCTATAAAAATAATGCTTAATATCCTGAAAAACTGTCCTGCCAGTAGCATGCCTGTCCCCATTATAGGCGAGAAAATCCCAATATACCTGGGAAGCTGGTGCCGGATGGCCCGGATGGGAAACGCAACGATATTTCCCGTCAAAAGAGCAATCACTGTCTGTTTTACGGTGATTACTCCTGAATCAAGAAGGGCTCCTGCAGCTGCAAAACCTGATGTGAACTCAGCCATAAAACTTAAAATCACAACCGACAGGGATTCCACAGGTACAATCCGTGTAACAATAAATCCGGAAAGGGCTGAATTCAAAAACTTGAACAGACCTGCCGCATTGACCACATAAATAAAAATATAGATCGGAAATATCCAGGTAAATACCTTGATGATCCTGCCTGGAAGTTTCTTTTTAATGCTCTGCCATATCGTTCTTTTTTCTTTGGCGGATTTTTCTATTTTTGGAGGGTGCAAACCATACTCTTCGGGCTGATCAAGGAACAGGTGCCCGTATAAAAGAAACAGAAAAACCCTCAGAAGTGTTGCCAGGAGCGTGATGCAAAAGTAGATCAGCCCTGCCGCACCGGTCAGGGGAATAACAACAAAAAATGTGGTGGGGAGATGCAGGAAATAAGCCGGCAGATGATTGACAAAGTTGGTCAGGTAGACCTGTTTTTTAGAAACCTTCCCATCCCGATAAAATTCCAGCAGCATGCCGTTGGCTGCAACACCAGAAACAAACGCTGCGGTGAAAGCGCTTCCACATCTGTCCCCCAGTTTACCAAATTTGAAAAGAGGTCTGGCCAGAATGGATAGTTTTGTTGTCAGGCCTGACAGTTCCAGGTACTGGCCCAATGCAAGGCCCAGGGTTATGAAGGCCAATAACCGGACCAGGGGAATAAAAAGCCGTTTAACAACTGTAACAAAGGTCAGAGATTCAACAAGATAGATTCCCCATAAAAGAATGATAACCGAGATAACCAGGGATAATGCAAGCCCCCGGTAATCAGGTTTTACCTTTCTTTGTTTCATTGATTTCACACCTTGTTTCTCTTGGCAATCACAAGAGTCCAGTAATCTGGTTTTCGGGTTTCAAATGCAGTGACATCCAGGATAATTTCCTCATCCTCTCTTCCACATCTGGAGATACCGATACTGTTTTCCAGAAGGTCGGCATCCTTCAGGGCAGAATTGATATCTGCAATGTTTTTGTAGGCTTTCAGGAGCACTACATTATCAGCAGATACTCCGTATTTTCGAAGTTCATCGCCCCCCCGGGCACCCGATGTAATAAGAAGGGACTCATCCCCCTCCACAAGAGGGGTGTTTATTCGTGCGGCCGCCGCCTGATAGGAGGTGATCCCTGGAACAGAGACAATGTTGATCTGGGGAGCCTTTTTATTGATGATTTTCAGAAGGTACCCATATGTAGAATAGGTGAGAGAATCCCCCAGTGTCAGAAAAGCCACAGATTTTCCCTCCTGAAGTTCCGACATGATTATCTCTGCATTCTCCTCCCAGAGTTTTCCGCGTTCTGCCTCATTGTTTGACATTTGAAAGGGGAGTGCCCTCACATCGGTATGCTCTGAAAGATGGGGTCGTGCAATTTCAACAGCCAGACTATGCTTGTTTTTTATGGAAGATGCAGCAAATACAACATCCACACTTTTCAAAATATTGACCGCTTTGATTGTAAGAAGTTCCGGGTCTCCCGGTCCAACCCCGATTCCATACAGGGTTCCTGGTTTTTTTTCCATGTTGATTACCTTGTTTCCTCGGCGAGAATAATAAGGGCGTTCACAACGCTTGCCGCTATATTCGATCCGCCTTTTCTACCTTTATTGGTTATGAAAGGAATATCTGTTTCGGTAAGAAGAGCCTTTGATTCCGCAGCATTTACAAATCCAACTGGAAATCCAAGGATCAGCGCAGGTTTAATTTTATCTTCATTGATCAGCTCAACTAATCTTAAAAGTGCGGTGGGTGCATTCCCAACGGCATAAATTCCACCCTCCAATGCCTCTGCTGACAGATCCACTGCCATGCGGGCACGTGTGGTTCCTTCTGCTTTTGCTTTAGCCGTAACATCCCTGTCACTGATCAGGCAGGATACGCGGCCTCCGAACTGTTCTACGCTTTTTCCCCGGATACCCGATCGTGCCATTTCTGTATCTGTAATGATGTTTTTTCCAGCTCGTATGGCTTCTATACCAACCGCAATGGGATCGCCTGAAAATCGGATGGAGTGGATATACTCAAAATCAGCAGATGTATGAATCATCCGTCGTACAATGTTCCACTCTTCCCTTTTAAATCCATGGTTGCCGGCCTCTTCCTCAATGATAGAAAAGCTCAATTTTTCTATTTCTTCGGGTTTCATGATTCTCCTTTACGCTTTTTATAAGAAACAGCTTTTAGCTTTTACCTAACGGCTAACCGCTAACGAGTTTCATCGGTCGTTGTGTCTGCCAGGACGTGTGGGGTGTATGTAACAGCAGACCTGACTAAATGGCTGCAAACTTCCGGATTACTTCCAAAATGGAGATGAATATAACTGCCAAGGGTGTTTCCCTTTTGGTAACCCTCCTGCACGAGATTTAAACCAGCTCTTGGACTTACCGTATACATTCTTTTCACCTCAGATTGGTGAGGCCTGTTATCAATTTCGGAATAATGAAATTCATGACCCCGGACAACCCACCCTTTTTTTCCTATAATTGAATCCCCTGACAATGTAATTTCTCTGTAACCCAGTGCCTTTCTTCCCTTCAGCATCTTTGTCTCAAAGGGGAAGCACCCTGACATTTTATGATAGTGATCCTTGTGATCCGTGATGCTGCGGCAAAGGTATATAAATCCCCCGCATTCTGCATAAATGGGCATTCCGCTCAGGCTTGCTTTTTTAATATCTGCCAGCATGGTTAGGTTTTTCGCTAGGGAATCTGCAAATACCTCAGGATACCCGCCCCCCAGGTAGATTGCCTGGATTCCTTTGGGGAGCTTTTCGTCTGACACAGGGGAAAAATAAACCAGTTCTGCACCCTCTTTTTCAAGAAGATCAAGGTTGTCCTGATAATAAAAACAAAACGCCTTATCACGTGCCACACCTATTTTAACCCTGGTGTTCTTCTCTTTTTTTTCCACATTCCTTTTTAACGACTTACCGATTCCCTTAAAAAGTTTTTCCGTATCAATACTGCTTTCAATAATATTTGATAACCTGTCCATGTCAGACCCTGAAAGCTGATGCTCATCTTTTGTCACAAGTCCCAAATGACGTTCGGGAATTTCAATATTTTGATCTCGAAGAATGCCTCCAAGGCAGGGCATCCGGACATTCCCCTCCATGGCTTCCTTAAGATACCGAAGATGATTTACAGAGCCTAGTTTGTTGAAAATCACGCCGGCAAAGGTGAGCTCAGGGTCAAAATTTTCAAACCCCTGCACAAGGGCTGCCGCACTTCGGGCCATGCTCTGGGCATTGACCACCAAAATGATGGGAAGTCCCAGCCACTTTGCCATTTGCGCTGTGGAACCGGCCTCATCTTTTCCACTGAAGCCGTCAAAAAGACCCATAACCCCTTCAACAATAGAGATATCTAAACCCTTTGTGCCTTTTGCAAACGTTTTGCGGTTGTAGGCTTTGTCCAGCATCCATCCATCCAGGTTTCTGCTTTCGTTTCCAGTTATTCTTGTGTGATGACCGGGATCGATAAAATCCGGCCCTACCTTAAAGGGGGAAACATGGTATCCCTGCCTGGTGAGCCAGGCCATCAAGGCCAGGCAGACAGTTGTTTTCCCGCATCCGCTGTTGGTGCCGGCTATGATCAATCCGTTTTTGTTTGTCCCGTTTCTATTTATTGGGTCTGCATTCATTTTCGTACGAAGGTTTCCTTTACTGTTTCGTCCCTATCTCTTTAAAAAGATCGGGATAAAGGTAATTTCCAATTTCAGATATTCCCCAGAGAAGACGCATGGTGGGGCGGGACACGATCTCCTCATCCACGATAAAAATCCGGTTGTTCTGAACGGCCTTGATGATATGAAACCCCGGTTCATTTTTGATCATCTCCAAAGTAACCTTGTTCATGGCTCCTTTCTGGGAGATAAATACATCGATTTGTGATGCCTTGGAGAGTATCCGCTCTTTTCCATAAATGGCAATATTGGTTCCCCGGGAGGGGGATCCGTCATCCGCCACATTTATTCCACCGGAGGCTGTGAGAACAAAATCGGCCATGGCGCCCCGGGTAAAGGTTTTCATCTTCGTGTGAATGGCCTCAAAATAAACATTATACCGATCTTCTACATCATTGGTAATCCGGCGGTACGCATCCACGGACTGGTTGAACTTTTCTATCATCAACCTGGATTCTTTTTTTCTGCCCGTAAGAATTCCAAGAATCTCCCAATACCGGAACATCTCTTCAATATCTTTCGGTTGAAGGGATATAACGGTAATCCCGCTTTTTTCAAGCCGGTCAAACAGCCGGGCATAACCTCTGTCAAGCATGGGCCTGATCAGGACGAGATCTGGTTTTTCCACCAGGTATTTTTCCGGATCATCCCCTTGGGAAAACACCTTTTTATTGAATACTCGCTCCGGGTACCTGTCAGCCTGTGTCACCCCGATAATTTCCCGGTCAAGTCCGAGATAGAAAAGGTTTTCCGTATGTGCTCCATAAAGAGAGATGATCCGCTCAAAGGGTTTATCGATCGTCACATGTCTTCCCTTATGATCCACAAGGGTCTTCTCCTCAACCATATAAAAGGAGTCTTCATCACCGGCATGCACCAGAATGGCAGGGAAGAAAAAAAATAAAATGAGATAGTAATTTTTAAAGCACTGCATGGGCTCCCCTTTTAAAGATCACCTGGCTTGTATTGTACAGGGGTTCAAAACGGATTTCGGATTCCACATCAAACACCTTTTGGATCAAATCTTCGTTGATCATCTCTTCTGTTTTTCCCTGGGCCAGGATGGTGCCGTTCCGAAGAAAAATCAATCGGTCACAATACCTGGCCGCCAGGTTAATATCCTGAAAAACGGATATCACAGTGAGTTTTTTCTGATCCACCCTTTTTCTCACGATATCAAGCAGATCAATGGTGTGGCGGATATCAAGATTGGAGGTTGCCTCGTCTAAAATTATCACATCAGTATCCTGGACAAGGGCTCTTGCGAATACCACCCGTTGTCTCTCCCCGCCCGACAGTTCTGTAATAAAATTGTCTGATAAGAGGTCCACCCCGGTTTTTTCCATGATGCTGTCCACTCGGTCGAGATCCTTTGAAGAGGGGGATGAAAAACGGGAGATATAAGGATACCGTCCCATGATCACAACTTCCCTGACTGTGTAGGGAAAATTGATGTAAAAATTTTGGGAAACCAGGGCAATTTTGCGGGCGAGTTGTTTCCTGCTGATTTTGGAAAGATCTGTTCCTGAAAACATGATACTGCCTGAATTTGGTTTTTTATGCCGAATCAGAAGATCGAGAAAAGTGGTTTTCCCGCATCCATTTGGGCCCAGGATCCCATAAAAATAGCCTTTCTCCAGTTGAATGGAAATTCCTTCCAGGATATTACCCGAATCATAGGCAAAAGAGATGTTGTCAATGGCGTATATCATGCCTGTTTCCCCCTGTTTCTTAAATGGTTCCTGCGGAACACATAACAGAAGAAAGGACCGCCAATCAGGGCCGTCAGAACACCAATGGGAACCTCAACAGGCAGTACCGCCCTGGTAATGGTATCAGCCGTCACCAGGAGAATCCCGCCGGCAACAAGGGAGACAGGTATCAGGCGTGTATTGTCCGGACCTGTAATGCTGCGTATCATATGGGGAACCAGGAGCCCCACAAAACCGATAATGCCCGACACGGAAACACACACAGCCGCAACCAGGGAGGAGGTAATGAGAAGAATCATGGTGACCCTTCCGGTGTTGATTCCGAGGGTGGAAGCCATCCTGCCTCCAAGGGCAATCACATTCAGATCCCGGGAATAAAAATAGATTATCAAAAAACCCATTGATACGACCATCAGCAAGATCCATACATCCGTCCAGGTTTTGGATGCAAAGCTTCCCATGAGCCAGAAAATAATCACCGAAACCTCTTCATCGGCAATGTATTTTAGAAAACTGATACCGGCGGAAAGGATGGAACCTACAATAATACCGGAAAGAATCAAACTGTTTGAGGAGAGCCCGTCCCGGGAAAAAGTTTTTCCTGAAGAAAGCCAGACCACAACAAAAAGGGTAACCGCAGCACCTGAAAAAGCAAAACAGGGAATTGCGTAAAGGCCTGCTTCCGGAAAAAACAGAAAGGCCAGTGAGGCCCCAAAAGCTGCCCCTGCAGAAATTCCAAGTGTATAGGGATCTGCCAGGGGGTTTAACAGGATACCCTGGTACACACAGCCTGAAACGGCAAGTCCTGCACCAACGATAACTGCGCATAAAATTCTCGGGAGCCTCACATCCATCACAACAACACGGAATACTTCCTCCAGATCTTTTATTCTTTCGCTGTTTCCCGTGACCGATGAGACAATGATGTTTACAACATCATGGAAACCGATCTTGAGATATCCCATACCGGTAGAGATGATAACGGCAGCTGAAAGAACGGCCAGAAGAAGGAGAAGTTTCCAGGCTGTGTGCCTATATAATGATTTTTTAATTCTTTGTGTCACTATTGCACTGCATCTCCCTAGGACCATCTGGTATGCAAACTATTACAAAACCAGAGTTTTATTTATGGAAACCCGGAAAACAAAAATCCCCGGACAGTTTTGTCTGTCCGGGGATTACGTTTTTAATCCTCAATTATTATGATACACCCTAGTCCAGAGGATATATCATTATTCATCCATTCAGGCAGGTCTTCTGACTTACGGATCAAGCTACTAACTTCGCCTTCCCGTCTTTAAAAAAGACAGTGACAACATGAAGCGTTCGTCCCCGTTTACAGCGGCGGGCCCGTCTCCGATTTTAACGGAGTTCCCTATTATGCATATATGCACCTGAGTTGTTTTTTTATAATATATATATGGTTTCATAAGTCAAGATATAAAGTGATTAGATGGATAATGAGGTTTGTGCTCTCAAACAATACACAAATAAGCCTTGACATTTAGTTTGATCTTTAGAATAAGGGTAACGAGTTCAGGTGCCTCTTAGAGAGGGCTTAAAAGGGAACCCTGTGAAAGTCAGGGACGGACCCGCCGCTGTATTCGGAGACGAATGCTGCAAACATGCCACTGGTCATTTGACCGGGAAGGCGCAGCTAGTAGGATGAACCGAAAGTCAGAAGACCTGCCTGGAAATATTTAAAGGGTTATGTTTACGGAAAAAATATACCCTCTGATGAATGGATAAAAAACGATATCCTGACCGATCACTGTTTGATCGGCCAGGATTTTTTTTTGCATGGGCCGGATTTATTTTACTGTATTGCCCTGGCGGGAGGGCAGGCAGGAAAAACCATCCGATTCACGCTAAATGGTATCAAGGAGAAAAAATGAAACAGACCAAATGGATTTTTATTCTGGTAATCACAGCCTTGTTCTTTTCTGTTCCCTCCAACTATGCATCTGAAGGCCATGGAGATAAACAGGAGAAAAAAGTGGGTATTCTTTTGGTGGCCTTCGGTTCCAGCGAAGCATCTGCACAGGCTTCTTTTGAAAAAATTGATGACCGTGTTAAGGCTAAATTTCCCGGGATTCCAGTTCACTGGGCGTACACCTCCCATATTATCCGTGAAAAACTTGCTAAACAGGGAAGGAATCTGGACTCTCCCGAAGTGGCTCTGGCCAAAATGATGGATCAAAAGTATACCCATGTAGCGGTTCAGTCTCTCCATACTATCCTGGGCGCTGAATACGATGATTTAAAGAAAACCATCAATGGTTATAAAGTAATGGAAGGATTCCAAAAAATTCTTTTAGGCTATCCTTTGATGGCAACACAACAGGATATGGAACGAACCGTGGATGCTGTTTTAGCGACCATCCCCAAACAAAGAAAAAAAGGGGAGGCAATTGTGTTAATGGGGCATGGTACCCATCACCCTGCCAATGCCTTTTATGCCGCTTTGATGTTCCAGCTCCAACTCAAAGATCCCAATATATTTGTGGGAACTGTTGAAGGCTATCCTGAAATTGATATGATCCAGGGGTTTTTACAGAAAAAAAATCTCAAAAAAGCCTGGTTAATGCCGCTTATGTCGGTTGCAGGTGATCATGCTAAAAATGATATGGCCGGAGATGAAGAGGACTCCTGGAAATCTGTTTTAACAAAGGCAGGCATTCAATGCATGCCGGTTCTAAAAGGGACCGCAGAGTATGATATCTTTGTTGATATCTGGGTTGATCACATTGCCGTGCTGCTGCATCATTTTTAGTATCCCTCCGGCAAGCCTGGGGGGCGAGAGATGCTTGAGATTGTGCGTTTGATTGGGCCATGATAAGGGTATGTGCTATTCTTAATTAAGCCTAGAGGTCGTGATTGTGTACCCTGCCCCTCAGCTTTTTTATCCTGGCTCTTCTGGTCTTACCCTCCAGGCGGCGCTTCTTTGACCCGGCTGTGGGACGTGTTTTGCGCCGTTTTTTAGGGGTGACCATGGCGCGGTGAATCAGGGTGGCAAGTCTTGCAAGGGACGCCTCCCGATTCATTTCCTGGCTGCGGTGCTCCTGGGATTTGATGATTATGACGCCTTCGTTTGTTATTCTATGGTCTTTAAGCCCCAGCAGGCGTTCCTTGTAAACCTCAGGCAGGGATGAGGCACGGATATCAAACCTGAGATGAATGGCGGAGGCAACCTTGTTAACGTTCTGGCCCCCCGCACCCTGGGACCGGACTGCGGTCATCTCTATTTCTGAGGCGGGAATTGCGATGGTGTTTGAAATTTTAAGCATAGGTCCTGTTCTGCCCCCTTATGTCGGGCAATGGTCATAAGTGGTAAGGATTCTGACGATAAAGGCTCCTTACCAAGTAGGCTTATCCTGATCCTGCTGCCTGCTGAAATCGTCTATGGCTGTCAAACATATAAAAATATGGAACTGGTTCAAGGATGTCAACTTTTTTCCCAGGAATTACCGTCCCAGGTGTTTCCGGAGCAGATCGAGACCGCTTTGACCATGGCAAAGACCTTCATGCCCGGTCTTAGATCAAGTTTCCGGAGGGCATTGCGGGTGATGGTTGAAACAATTGAAGAGTACGCTGGTGATTCCGCAGGTGATCCTGTTTCCGATCCGGTTGGTGAACTCATATTTAGATTCACGTTCACCAGGTCGTTGCCATTTCGAGCCTTCATGACATCGGTCACGGTTGCTGGGAAGATGTTTTGAAAGCTTGTTTGACAGGGCCTTTTAAGGGCAACCGCCACATCCCTGGGATGGATTCGGATGCGTACCTTCTGGCCCACGGCTGCTCCCATGATTGGAACTTTCAGCACCCCGCCTGGAAATTCCATGCGGGTTAGACCCCGTTCAGAGTCATGGCCTTGAACCAGGGTGGAGAGCACCACACCCGACTCCATGGGGCCTGCGATCTGTTGGAAATCAGGCCGCGATGTGACCGTCTCAAGGCTGTCAACAGCCATGGTTTTTCCCTGGGATAGAAAGACAAGGGTGTCTGCCAGGTTGAGAATTTCGTCCATGGAGTGGCTTACGTAGAGAATGGGAACGCTGAGTTCAGACGAGAGTCTTCCGATAAAGGGCAGCACCTCTTTTTTGCGGGCAGCATCAAGGGATGCCAGGGGTTCGTCCATGAGCAGCAGCTCAGGGCTTGTGAGGAGGGAACGGCCAATGGCCACCCTCTGTTTTTCACCGCCTGAAAGGGTTGCCGGGTGGCGTTCCAGCAGGGGTTCAATGCCCAGAAGATCCACCACCTGGTCAAACTGAATGTATCGATCGCCGGGTTTTACCCGTCGCATGCCATAGATAAGGTTAGAGCGGATGGAGAGATGGGGAAAGAGCCGCCCATCCTGGAAAACATAGCCGAACCGCCGTTTTTCAGGCTTGAGGTTGATTCCCCTTGCCCTGTCAAACACGCAGCGGTCATCAATAACTATGCGGCCTTGATCCGGTTGGACAAGCCCTGCAATCATATTGATGATTGAGGTTTTTCCAGATCCTGAATGGCCAAAAAGTGCCGTTACCCCGTGTCCTTCTGAGGTAAAGTCTGTCTCTACAGTGAAGTTGCCATAGTCTTTTTTCAAATGGATGTCGAGCATGCTGTCAGACCTCACCTTTGATGCGTCGTTCCATGCGTTTTGCAAGTATTTCAGAGGTGGTGAGGGCGATCAGGGCCACAATAATGGAAATAATGCAAAGGCGCATGGCTCCGGCCTCACCGTCGGGCATCTGGGTAAGGGAAAAGAGGGCCAGGGGCAGAGTCCTGGTTTCTCCTGGAATGTTCGAGACAAAGGTGATAGTGGCACCAAATTCGCTGAGGCTCCTGGCAAAGGCAAGGATGATACCGGTAAGGATGCCGGGAAATATCAGGGGCAGGGTGACCGTGAAAAAAAGATCCACAGGACCCGCTCCCAGGGTTTTGGCAGCCTGCTCAAGCCCCTGGTCTACGGCCTCGATGGAGAGCCGCACCGCCCTCACAAGAAGGGGAAAGGCCATGACGGCAGATGCAAGGGCCGCTCCTTTCCAGTTAAAGGCAAAGGTTATTCCGGTCATCTCAAAGAGCCAGCCTCCGATGAGGCCCCTTTTTCCCATGAGCAGCAAAAGTATGTATCCAGTTACAACAGGGGGGACCACCAGGGGAAGATGGACAAGGCCGTCCACCAGGGCCTTGCCGGGAAACTGCTTCCTGGCAAGGACCCAGGCGACAAGAATTCCAGGCCCAAGACTTGCAAGGACGGCCCAGCCGGATATCCAGAGGCTCAATCTGAGGGCCTCAAACTCCAGGGGTGTTAGCTTGAAAAATTCCATCAGCGCAGGGAAAATCCATATTGTTCAAAGATAGCTCTGGCTTCCGGGGTCTTTAAGAATTCGATATAGGCTTTGGCTGCGGGGGTGGCATTCCCGGCCACCAGGCCCACGGGATAGGTGATGGGGGGATGGGTCTCTTCAGGGAAAACAGCGACCACCCTCACCTTTTTAGAAATTGCCGCATCTGTTGAATAGACAATCCCCAGGGGAGCCTCTCCCCTTTCCACCAGGGCAAGGGCCGAACGTACGTCCTTTGTGCGGGCCAGCTTGGGGGCAAGGGCCGTCCATTCGCCAAGGGACTCCAGGGCCTGTTTTGCGTAAATACCCACGGGAACATGATCCGGGTCCCCCACTGCAAGCTTATCCTCGCCTATTATGCCTGCAAGGCCTACCCCCGGGGCGATGGTGATCTTGATATCGCTGTCAATGGGCGCTATCAGAACAATTTTATTGCCCAGAATATTAAATCGGGTTCCCGGCTCAATCTGGTTTTTCTCTTCAAGGAAATCCATCCATTTAGGGTTGGCAGACAGATAGACGTCAGCCGGGGCACCCTTGTCGATCTGTTTGGCAAGGGTAGACGAAGACGCAAAAGAGATCAGGGTTTCACCCATCTTCTTTTCGGTAAACAGGTTGGAGATATCTGTGATGGCGTTGGTGGTGGAAGCCGCTGCAAATATGCGCACCTTTCCAGGATCTGCTCCATGGGCCTGGGGTAAAAGGGTTGTGCCAAGGAGCAGCGCCATGGCAAGGGCCAGGTTCAGGCTTTTGCCAATTTTAAACTTGAATTTTAATCTCATTTTCTTTTCCTTTTTTTAATTTGTTTCATCTGAGGTCCTGAAATCCACCACGTACTTGAAGCCAACACCTGAGAGCACTGCCGGCATGATCGAATCAACCCTGTCA
>Ga0265295_1005542_pt1 | contig 15968 bp, 15 predicted proteins | sample Munlansysbiofilm_FD_192503 | JGI IMG/M metagenome (GOLD analysis project Ga0265295, IMG submission 192503) | Leachate microbial communities from a municipal landfill in Southern Ontario, Canada - Methane capture system biofilm | ecosystem: Engineered > Solid waste > Landfill > Unclassified ... | reverse complement strand
CAGGAGAGCAGTTGACATATATTGGAGATTCGTTGGTAGACTGGTTCTATGAAGGCAAATTCATGGGTGTAAAGGTTGATAATGGAGATGTCACAGCCAGGATCCTTGACAGTGCAGGCAAGGAGGCTCTGAAATCAGCACTTGAAGCAATAGGGTATGTATTCCCTGAAGAAACCAAGACAATCCAGGATCTTGTGAAAGAGTATAAGGACTCCGTTGACATTGGCAGTGTATGGGAAGAAATGGAGATCCTGATTTCAGAAATGGGTAAAATTGAGAGCAACGAAGGAATATCAGATGCGATTTCCGTTGGACCTGATATTACTGAGACCCCATCCACAGAAGCCCCTAATTCAGAGATCAATATATTTGGGAAATATAACAGGGTCAGCAAAGTAGAGACTATGGAAGAGCCTGAAGTGGGAATAATCGAGCTTCGGGATCTGGGTGACGGAAACATTGTATGGATAGACGATGATGGAGAAAGAACGGTATTGTCATATAATAAATCATCCAATAGCATCCATATGGACCAGGATGGACTTGTGTTTGACCTTAAATTCTCATCATCCGGGGGGCAGATAACTGGATTTGGTACCATGACAGGGCTGTTTTGGGGCGAAGATATTGAGGCCACAATAAGCCTGACGAAAATTTCTGATTAAAAACTATAGACCACATTATTTGACTAAGGAGCAGATCTATGTTATTTTGGGTCTGTTCCTTTTATTCAAATAATGTACCAGGTCAACTATATTTCATGACCTGATCGATTATTGACTTAAAATCCTCTGCCTTATCATTTTTCCCAGGAATGATAATATTGTGAAATGTTACAGTTATATTGTTGTAGGGCAGAGGTATTTTAAAATTGTCCCATCTATTTTTAAGGATCAATTTCTTTTCTATATCAATTGAAATGGGCGTTACGCTTCTTTTCAATAAGTAAGCAACAGCAAAAGGGAATACCTTTGGTATATGGTATGGTCCAAGTGGGCCATCCAATGATATGGCTAAATCAGAAGAATCCTCAGACATTGCTCTAACCAGGCCAAGCACGTAGGCCCCTCCATTATTGCTGGTGTCGGGCATTCTGTAGCTGTCATAATCGAACTTATGACATGTATCTGATATAAAATCACCTCTTCTATCTTGGGTGGTAATGACTAATAACTTTTTTCCAACCAAGGCAGGATATAAAGAGTAACTATCGCCATGCCAAAATGCAAAAACCGTGCTCACTCTTTCAGGAAGTTGTATTTTTTCAAACCCAATATAGATTATCTTACTGCTTCTGTAAACGAAGTTTATATATTTATACATAAGAGTAGATACAATATCGGATATCCTATCCTTAGCTGTCTTTCTCATGGTAGATCTCCTTTTGTGAAATAACGGTATTATAAAAATCAACTAAATTCTGCGATAAAGCTTCAATAGAGTAGTTCTGTACATAACTAACTGCGTTTGCAGACAGTTGTTCCCTGAGGGCATGGTCGCTAATTAGCAAGGTAACTTTTTCTGACCACTCAATTAAATCAGGATCAGTTTTATAACCATTGATCCCTTCATCTACCACATCATCCGTACCACTGGAGCGGATGCATATGACCGGACATCCTCCAGCCATTGCCTCCAATAAAACCATCCCCTGTGTCTCAGACTGGGATGAAAAAACAAACATATCAGAGGCAAGATAGTACTGAGGGATAATATCAGGTGATAATTTTCCCAGAAGTACAATTTTATCGCTCATCCCAAGGTCTTCTATTTTAGCGGTTAATAAATCCTTATCAGGACCATCACCAATTATTATGCATCTAAATTTCACTTTGGTTTTTTCAGCGACTATTTTAAGGCCATCGATTAGGAATTCAGCATTTTTTTCCGGTGAAAGCCTAAAAACTGAACACAATAGTATTTCATCATCGTTAACAAACATACTTCTAGTTTCTTTGACTTTCTCTCTGTCCAAATTTTTGAAGGAATCCAGATCAATACCAGTGGGCATAACCAGCTTAAGCCTGCTTACACCAACATTTTCCAGATACTCCTTTGCTGATTGTGTTGGAGCTATAACTCCATCGCATCTTTGTGCAAACCTCTTAATCATTTTATGTGACAAATAATTTTTGAAAAAAAGCCTTCCAAAAGGAAGATTCTCCGAGTACTTCTCCAATCTTGTATGGTATGTCAAAACAGCAGGTATCCTGTTTTTTACTGCTAAAGACAAGCCCTTATTACCCATCCAAAACGGGTGATGTAAATGAACGATATCAAAGCTATACTCACTGAATTCCTTATCGATAAATTGGGAAAATATATTTGCAATAGCAAACTTAAAGTTACCGGATTCACTGTATTTTAATAGGGGACAGCGAACTACGTCCTCATAAATACCATTGCCGGAAGGGTATTCAGGAGCAAAAATGATAACTCTATGGCCCAAATTACGCAGAGTTGCTGCATATCTATGAATCGATATCGGCACACCGCCGATAAAGGGCAGATAATTGTTAGTGAACATAGCAATAGTAAGCTGCTTATTTTGGTAATGATCACTGCCCTTAATCGAAAAATCTCTATAAAAATCTTTATCCTTGGATATTTTGCTGTAAATAACTAAACTAAAAATAAGGAAAAGAGACAGAACTATTACGATATTGCCAAATTGGACGAAGAACAAAGAGCGTATCCCATACCAAAGGCCAACCCAGGCTCTCGCTATAGGGCTGGAGAAGTTTGGCGTAATCTTTAAGTACTCAATAGATGCTGAGTTGGCTCTCACATCACATATCAGGTAGCCATATCCGGTGCTATCTGCAATGCCACCTGCTTTACCGCTTGTGTAGTACCTTACACCATCAACTATTTTTTCAGAATAAGAATCACCTGAATAGAATACCGAAGTAACTCCATAATCAGAGAAAAGCTTATTTATGTCACCAGAGTAATTTATATTATCGTAGCCAACATCTAAAACAGGGTTTTTGTCCAATATAATAAAAATGTTTTCATACTCGGATGCTATATTCAGTTCATCGATCAACCAATTTTCCTGGATTTCAAATGATGTAATTTCAGTTGAATCAAGGAAAATGAAGTAGCTGTTTTCATAAAAGAATGAAAAATAAGATGGACCGAAATGCTTGTAGTATCTCATATATCCATCATCAGTAATCTCATGACTGCCAATGCCTATGATACTTGGTTTAATTAAAGATTTTAAGGTTTTATTTAAGTGTCTGTATTTTGCTTCAGCACCATCTAGTACGGAATTTCCTGTAGAAATTACAAAGTCTATCTGAGGATTGCCATTGATTACTGGAATTATCTTATCTCTAAAAACATCATTTGAGTTTTTTATCGAGCTTACAACTGCAAATGAAAAAGTATCATCCTTGACATCTCCATTTAACAGTTTAATATTTATGAAGTTATGATCTCGAAAATCTGTCTCATCTATGTGAATATATACTTTATATATACCGCTTATAATTATCAAAAATACTAAAAATGCAATTATCCTTCTTAAAACGATTTGCTTCAATACAGTTCACCGCTTTCTTACGTTAATTTCTAAATAAAGCTAAAAGGAAATGGAAAATTGCAGCAGCACCAAAGGTAAAAACTGCAATTGAAAGTGGTTTTCCCAACAGAATAATTTTAAGGAATTGACTAAATCTCATTTTCGTCAAACCTGCCAGATAGCATAGATAATCATCAGGAGCACCTGGGAGGAATATTGCAGCAGTAAATACCTTGTTAAATTTATCTTGATCACTTATTAAATCCAAGTTCTTTTCCAGCAGAGTTTTACCGATCATTCTCTTAGTAATAGCTAATCCAAATTTCTTAGACAGTAGGAAGTTTATGCAAGAACCGGTGCATATTGCAAAATAGTTATATAGAAAGCCTAAAAATGGACCAAACAGAACTATCCCTACTATACCTCCAAGTGTAGTTGGCATGAAAGGGATCATGACCAAAATTATTTGTATCATTATAAATACAAGTGCTTCCCAGACTCCAAAGCTCTCCAGATAAAGCTCGAAGGCAGTGGTAGAGTCAAGAACACCCTGCCTATATAAATTAAATGCAAATAAACCAATAGCCATTAAAGCTAAAATTAAGCCAACACCAACTAATTTGTTAATATTTTTCATAATATAATACTCCATCTGAATTGATTTATTTTGCTTCCTTCTTTAGCTCCTTATATTTAATTGGTATATATTTAACCAGATCTTTTAATATCAGCCAAATAAGAATCAGATTTTTTCTGTACTTCATAAAAACACTTAATAGTATAAGTGCTAGGACCAAATAGAAGCCTGATAGCAGCAAAGTAACAGCTATTTGGTTTTCCTTATACATCGCTTTAGAGAAAAGTGATATTGTTGAAGCAAATCTTTGAACCATAGTATTTGAAGGCGAAGGGAGCTGTATCATAGTAAAAATACCTTTACCGTCTAAACTCGAAACTAAGTAGTGATAGTAACTATTTTTAGTCATTAGCTCTGCGCCAGCACCACCACTTATAACATATCTAATTCCATTCTTAGTCAATTCACTATAGCTATGTATATGGGATAGAAATACTGAATCCACATTATACTCACTCATAAGGTTTTCAAATTTCGAAGCCTCTTGTTCGTCCCTAAATCCATGATCTATGGCTGCATTAGTACTATACTCCTCCAGTTTGCGATCGACAAAGGTACCCTCCTTCTTAACTTTATCAGTATATGCCTCAATTTCATTCGGCAGCAGTCCGCTTCTTGGATCAGTAGAGGGTACATGGGAAATAACGAATATTTTTTTGCCACGTGACTTCTTAAGATCTTTTTCAAGCCAGATATATTGCTCATCTGGAATTGCTTGTTTTTCAGCATAGCCTCTCGAACTATCGAGGAAAATATAATGCATTTCATCATAATCAAAGGAGTAATATGGAGGACCATAAAGCATAGTATAGATTTCACGACCATTGCCTCGAATGTCATGATTTCCTAATGTAGTACAAACTGTTGTGCCGACCTTGGAGATAATATTATCGAATAGCCTATATTGATTAGGTTTACCACTAAATACCAGATCTCCATTATCAATTACAAAAGCCGGCTTAAGAGAATTTACCTGAGTTATTATGGTTTGAAAGGTATCATATCCATCGCGATTATCTCCCAGGATAACATAGGAATCTTTCTTAATAGCTTTTATATCTGATGGTTGAACATAAACTTTATTACCTGTTTCTATACTGATTTTTAATTCCAGTGAGTTAACAGCATTCCTTGAAGATTCAACAGGCTCCCTTAAGCTCATTGCATAAAATTCCGGATCAATGTTTTCCAAATAAATAGATAATGATTGATCGTTATTTCCTAAGTTCTCAATTTCAATTTCCGGTAAGGGGGAGAGTGCTCTAATGACTAAGCTCTCATTTGAATTATTCCTTTGAATCCCCTTTATAAATCCTCCCCGGACTTTTATATACGATCCATTCCAGTTAAATTCTGAGATCGACTCATAAGGATCATACATAAGGGGAATAGCGGTAAAGTTACTGGCTATGTTATAGCTGTTGTAAGAGTTAAAGAGGAACACGCCTGTAGCAGATATAAATATTACTATAGCAATTAAAGTAGTATATCTGGTTAGTATTTTTATTTTGCTTTCCACGACTCAGACCCCCTTGCTGGTAAGTCTCCCCAACTTATTTCTATCTATAATTGCTACGATCAAAATTGCAGAAAGGATGCCAAGAGCTCCACCGAATATAAACGGAGCGTTTGAACCAATGTTATCCCATAAAAGTCCTGCAATTACGGATGATAGAAGCAACCCTATTCCCTGAAGCATCCCATAAACTCCTAGAATAGTGCCATTAAGTCCTTTTGGTGCATTTTCAACAATGAAGGCTCTTTCAGCGCCGCTTATCAATGCATTATAGGCTCCGTATGCGATAAAAAGTAAGATGATCGAAAATTTGGAGGACAATAGCGCAAAACCCAGATACACAAGCCCGTAGATCAGATACCCAGGGACAAGGATCTTGCTCCTGCCAAAACGATCTGACAGCTTGCCTGAAGGTATAGCCAGTGCAGAAGCTGTAATGTTGAACAACAAGTACAGCAGTATTACTTGGGAAGCAGTAAATCCTCTTTCCTGAGCTTTCAGAAGCAAAAAAGCATTAGATGAATTGCCTAAACAAAAAATAAAGATGATACCAAGGTATGCTTTTAGCCTGCCCTCAAGCTTCAATCCGCTAAATTTAAGCTTTGGTTGATCAGTTTTATTATTTTTATCCTCTTTTACTGCAGATATTATTAAGATACCCATTATTGCTGGAATGATTGAAAACAAAAATGCTTTGTGAAAACCATAATTAGTAGCAACAAAGTAATAGGCAAACATTACTCCAAGAGCAGACCCTGCCATATCCATCATCTTATGTAGCCCGAATGACCCGCCCAGGTTATGTCCACTGCTCGATTGAGCAACAAGAGCATCTCTTGGTGCGGTTCTAATTCCCTTACCGGTACGATCTATTATTCTCGCTATAAGTATTCCTGTCCAGGTAGATGCCAAAAGGAGGAATATCTTATAGACTACTGATGCTGAATAGCCTGCGAAAGCCAAGTTCTTTTTATTGTGGTAAACATCTCCGATATAACCGCTGAAAACCTTAAGTAAAGAAGCAATACTTTCAGCAATACCTTCGATGATTCCTACTATCGCAGGGGAAGCACCCAGGGTTGCCGTCAAATATAATGGAACGAGAGGATAAACCATTTCTGTGCTCATATCAACGAATAAACTCACTAATCCCAACAGTACGATGTTTGAAAAAACCTTTCTACTTTTCATTAATACACCTGCATTCTTTTAGTTTATGAGTCTAACGATACCCCTTTACTCTAATAAAATCAAGGGATAAATAGCTTAATTGGAACAATCAAATATTACTATCTTAGTATTTTTTCTAAGGATGGGTATCTTATACTTGTGGTTTCTTACTGAAGACAAAATATCATTATGGGGGGTTTTGGTATGAACTCCATACCATTGTGGATGCAGGCAGCTTTTTGGGGAGGATTGGCTGGAAGTGCACTTATAGTAGGTGCTCTCATAGGGTGCTTTTGTAATCTTAAGCAGCGAATAGTAGCCTCAGTAATGGCTTTCGGAAGTGGTGTATTGATTTCAGCTCTCTCCTTTGAACTTATGCAAATGGCATTCGAGAAAGGTGGTTTTCAATCTACTGCTGCTGGATTTATCTCGGGAGCAGTGATTTATACTATTGCTAACTATTTTGTATCAAAGAGTGGTGCAAAGCATCGTAAAAGATCAAACCTTAAGGGGAAATCGCACCTCGATACAAGTGATACAGGCGCACTATCCATAGCTATAGGAGCATTTATCGATGGAATACCTGAGTCCTTTGTTATAGGCCTTAGCATAATTTCTGGCGGCACAATAAATCTGGTAACTGTCTTAGCAATATTCATATCAAATATACCGGAAGGTCTTTCAAGCTCAGCTGGAATGAAGAGAGCAGGAAGAAGCCTGAAACATATCTTTTCAATTTGGGGTTCAATAGCACTTACGAGCGCAATCGCCTCAGCTGCAGGCTACATGATTTTTCAAGACGTGAGTCCGGCGGTGGTTTCTACAATGTTAGCAGTTGCAGCTGGCGCAATACTTGCAATGATTGTTGATACCATGATACCCGAAGCATTTGAAGAAACACATGACTTTGCTGGACTTATTACTGCTCTGGGGTTCTTGAGTGCGTTTATGCTTAGTAATTTATAAAAAGTACAGCCTCTATTTAAAAGGGAGGCTGTATTTTCCGATCAATATTTACTATTAAACCAACCATAACACCTACTCCAGCACCTACGTATAGCCATAGTGTGATATCGTTTGTTAATGCACCTATGACAATGCCAAGACCAGTGAATAAACTGATTAGCAATCCTAAATTTAAGATATTGCTATATTTCTTTTCCGGTTTCATCAAACCACTCCTCTTTGGATTTCTTTATAATACCTGTATAGGTGATCATAACTCTCGTTATGATAACTATTGAAAATCCGAACAATGCTATTCCCAGTTGCACAGCGGCAGTGGGGAAAAGATATGCTATAAACAAATAATTTTGATTAACACACCAGGAAAGAATGACAAGTATTGTAAAGGCCAATAATATTAAAAAGCAGCATTTAGTTTTATTTAAATCCTCATTATCTGTATTGGTTAACTTGTAAATTCCAATAATTCTTTTAATCTGGAACAGTATCGCTGCCCACACTAACCCTACAAGAGCAAACAACAGTCGCTCTCCCCATATGATCCTGGTCATCCCAATAGGGTCGAAATCTCTCCAGACTGCCCAATCTCTCAGTAAATGTGAAATAAATGGCCAACTCCGTTGACTGTTTGTGAGAATTATGATCCCATCACCACTTTCAGGTACAAAATGCATATGAGCCATTATACCCGTACCCTGTCCCCCATGTGACAAAGCTATTTTGCCGTTTGACAGCTCCTCCACATAATGTCCCAGGGCATAGGAGTCGAATACGAGGCTATAGATCCCCATGTCACTTACTTGAGGTGAGTGAATGGCATCGATGCTATCCTCACTTAATACAAGATCATCTTTGGATCTCAACTTCATACTCTCGATCATGAACCTTGCCAGATCCCTGCTGGTAGAAAGAAGACCTCCTGACGCCTTTTCAGGATAAACATAAGCCGGTACCGGTTTACCTTTCAAGGTATAGCCGATAGGGATATATGGTATCATTGATTCTTTTAGGTCAAATGAGGAATTGGTCATACCAAGGGGAATAAGTATCTCACTTTCCATATACTCCGTGAAGCTGCGCCCTGTGACCTCTTCAATAAGTAGCTCCAAGAGATTATATCCAGTATTTGAGTAGGAGAAGCTGCTTCCCGGCTTATTAATAAACGATACCTCATCACGAAGCTTTTCCTGCAATGATGGCATCCGTAAGCCTGGTGAGTAAACAGTAAATACGTCTCCCAACTGAAGTCCCGAGGTATGGGTAAGGAGCTGTCTTACAGTTACTGATTCCAGGTAATTACCTCCATCTTTAAATCCGGAGACGTCGATGTAGCTTGAAATTGCTGAGTCCAAATCTACTCTGCCATTCTCAACCAGCTTCATTACGCCCCAGGCAGTAACTGACTTGGATATTGACTGTACTCTAAAGGGATCGCGGGATGTCAGCATGATCCCTTTCTCCCTGTCAGAGTATCCATATGATCTGCAAATAAACAAATCCCCATCCTTTACTATCGCCAGGCTGCACCCTGGGATATCATATCTATTCATCAGCCTTGGAACAAGTTCATCTAAATGTCTTAAAAAGACTTCGTCTGAAGCATGGGAAGATATAACAACCGGAATATAATTAATACCAATCATTACCAGACATATAAGTATTGTCAAAAAGGCTTTGCATAGTCGATTCCGCTTCATTTTGACCTCATGATATCCTGAACCTTCTCAACAATGATCCAATCGTCCATGTTTTTCTCTCTGACATATGAGAAAGGTTCAACCGTAACCACATTCTCTATCTCAACCAGACATAGAAATCTCTTGCCGATCCATCTCTTTCTTTGATCAGTCGTAAGCTTCAGTCGGTGCATATTCTCATCTATGATCCTTTCTGATTCATCTCTCGTAAGTTTTTCTGAGTGATATACAAAGTTGACGATTCCCTTAGCAAGTATTTTCCCAGTGCTGTCATTATTTATCAGGTACACTATATCCCCAATCGCCACTCTCCCGTGCGGCAGCTTTCTGCCGGCAGCCCCTCTAATTAACATGGACTTGTACCCGTTTACCAGGTTATCAAGCTCATTGGCCTTAGATTCACAGTATGCTATGTGTTCCATAATTCCTCCCTACTGAGCCTTTCGCTCGTTCCATTCAAGGCTATTTAGCCTTTTTAGAGTTACAACGAACATAATTATCGATAAAATAGCTGTTACAAATAAAGTTTTGAATATTGATATATCTGATAAAGAATTTAATCTCTGGGCTTGTAGCAGCAGCCCTGAAGGCAGCCACTTATGAATACCCAGCAGCTCTCCAATGAAATGCATTCCGAATGCCGTAAGCAGGGTCAAAAAACCTGTTGCAACAGGCTTTTTTATGATACTCCCCCACATTACAACACACAGGACGAGGAAAACCATATATATTCCCTGCAAGAATCCTGCAATAAGCACTGATGAGGCACCAATTTCAAAGGAATACAGGTAGCCTGAATACAAGTAGTTTGCAATAGCTGCCAGCAAGGATATACTAAAGACCCCCAAACCAAATACTACTACCTTACTTCCAAGAATGCAGGTGTATTTTCTCCCGGAGCATAGCGGAATTATAAGAGTACCATCCCTGATCTCCTGTGCAAGCAAGCCGCATAGTGAAAACGAGACTATTATAGTCCCTATCTCGAAAATATCCTTTAAGTATATTTGGATACACCCAATTTGAGTTATCTCCAACAGACCTGACAGATCCTGGGTAGAAGCACCCCGGCTTAGGAGCACCTGCGGCAGAACGATCTTCAGTATAAATGGGGTCAATAGGGAAAAGAACATAAAGCCACCCATAATGGCCAAAAGCTTGCCGCTTCTAAATCCATACATAGCTTCCTTCTTCAAATCATAGATCATATTACCATAACCTCCCTTAGGAAGAGATCCTCCAAATCACGTCTTTTCAATTGAAAATACTCTACAGAGATATTGTGTGCTGAAAGGAAGCTCATGATATCTATAGAAGACCTGTCAGAACCCTCCACCAAAACCTTTAAACAACTTTCGTCAATATCTACACTGTCCACTCCCTCCATTTTTTTCAGCTCCTCCAGTAAAGGGAGCTTTATCGGAACCGAGAACCCAATTTCAAAAACTGGCTTTATTGAGCTTCTTTGGATATCCTCCAGCGACTTTTCCAGAATCATCTCACCGTTTCGGATCATGCCGACAGTATCGCATATCCTCTCAACATCACTTAATATATGAGAGGAGAAGAGAATGGTTTTGCCAAGCTGCTTCATTTCAGAAATTAATCTTAAGACATCACTTCGACCCTCGGGGTCGAGAGCTGATGACGGTTCATCGAGAATCAGCAAATCGGGGTCTCTTACCATCGCGGAAGCTATTCCAAGCCTTTGCTTCATTCCCCTCGAGTAACCACCGATCCTTCTGTCCCCAATACCTGACAGTCCCACCCAATCAAGGATCTCTTCGATCCTCGGTTTTCTTATACCGCCACCATAGTATTCGAGAGCTTCTGCTGCGGACATCCAGGGGTAGAACCTTGGTTCCTCCGGTAGGTAGCCTATCCTAAGGTCACCAGGGTGTTTTACATCTCTAACATTCATTCCATTGACGACACATTCGCCGTCATCAGGGTTAGACAGACCTGCCAGGATACCCATTGCTGTCGACTTTCCAGCACCGTTATGGCCAATAAAACCATAGATTTCACCCTTATTCACATACATATTCACATTATTCAATGCCAGGACATCCCCATATTTTTTAGTCAAGCCTCTTACAGATATCATCTATACTCCCTCTTTCTCCCAACAATCATGAAAGTTATTGGTCCAATAAGATTTATAAATATGCATATCAGTGACCAGGCAAGCTTGTTCAGATTTTGCACTCCCTCACTGTGGATCTTGACTAAGCAGTATATCGCCAATCCAAGCTGCAATAGTAGAAGAGGCAGCAGCATAATAAGGATATCTGTCGTAAGTATAAAATCATTCATTATCGATCACCCCATTTCCGATTGCATTAATCGACTTGACCTCCTCATGTTTTTCACCGGATCCATTTATTACCTTTTCATCGTTTTTGTAGGAGCTGTATGCACATCCAATAATCAGGAAGGGCAAAGCCAGCAAAACGATCAGTAAATATAATGTCCTCATAACACACCTCCATTTGTTTTATTTGACTACAAACAGATGGTAGCAATTTAATAGGTAATATGATAAGTGACTCCAGTAATATTTTCAGTCACAATAAAAAAGAGGGGTCAAAAACCACCCTCTTAGAAAGAATAATCGCATTCTATAGTCCAAGCTTCTTAAAAAACAGAACTGCATTTGCTCTGTCACTTGCTCCAATCTTGCTATAAATCTGTGTGATATAATTTTTCACCGTTCCTACAGTCAAATACAATGTGTCGGCAATTTCCTTATTGCTGCGACCTTCAACAAGCAGGCGTATGATATCCTGTTCCCTTTGGGAAAAATCACTAAGCTCAGCCTGTTCCGTCTTGTTTTGCGCCAGGTGGGATGTAATTTTCGAAGCAATTTTTCCCGGAAGGATTATATTCCCCGCAAAGCCGTCACGGATTGCCTCCACAAGTTTTTTACTCCCGATATCCTTTGGAAGATAGCCTGAGGCTCCATACGTCATTGCGTTTATTATGTAGTCATCATCCTCAAATGTCGTCAATATTATGACCCTCGTTTCCGGCTGATCCCTTTTGATGAGTCTGGTAGCTTCGACCCCATCCATAACCGGCATCCTAATATCCATAAGAACAATATCCGGCTTAAGCTTAATAGAAAGATCATAAGCCTCTCCGCCATTACCAGCCTGCCCGACCACATCCATGTCCGCATAAGATTTAAGGTTAGAGTACAGACCCTCTCGGATGATGGTCTGATCGTCTGCCAACACAATTCTAATCATAGTCATTATGCATCCCCCTTTAAGAAAAATCAAACAGGAATAGCTATATTAACAGTAAACCCCTCGCAAGGGCTTGTTCTCATACTCAAGGTTCCGCCTATGCCCTGGATTCTCTCCCTCATGATCGTCAATCCGGACCCAGGAGTTATTGAGGATGAACCCTTGCCATTATCTGAGAATGTCAGCTTGACCTCTCCCTTTGATTCCTGGACCAGTACGTCTATTTCACTACACTTTCCATGCTTTAGAGCATTTGTTGTACATTCCTTGATCGCCAGGAGAAGGATACCTCTCTGAACTGATAAAAGCTCAGTCTTTAACTCAACTATGCAATTAACTTCAATATTTGTCGTCTGTCTTACTTCATCCAACATCCTGCATAAGGAAACATCAAAGGGCTCATCATCACCAGCACGGATCGATCTGATGGAGCTTCTGATATCGTTTAATCCACGTTTTACCTGATCCTTAGCCAGATTAAGCTTCTCAACAGCCTCCCCGCCCGCCGGACCCAGCAACTCCTCTGCAGCCTCGATAGATATCAAAGCACTGGCCAGCGTGTGGCCAACTGTATCGTGTATCTCCCCTGCTATCCTGTTTCTTTCAGCTGCGGCACTCATTTCCTTTATCTGTTCAGTTTGATCCCTTACTATCCGCAAGGCCTTGTCGAGACGTAGATTATTTATAAGCTGTTTTTTCAGGGAATAGAAAGCAGCTGTAATAAGAATAAATACAAGAGCATTCACATATATGTAGTTGATTATTTCATTAAATCCCATCGAATCGTGGAATCTAAGAGCCTTAGCAGTACCACCTGCCAGGAAGGCTCCGAAAGACGCAATGAGATATATTTTGGAAAATGTTATGGGAAGCTTGTTTAGAATAATTGCAGATACTATAAGCAGCAACAAGGATGAGTTATAGGTATTATCAAGATAGAGCACGGGGATCATCAGCATAAGCTGTGCTGCAGGAAGCATATGATCAAGGATAGCATTGCTTTCCCTTACGATTAGGTTCCATATAAGCCCTAAAATGAAGCAATAAGAAATAAGGCTTACGATCAGAAGGTAATGGGGATTATCAACATTATCAGAAATGATCCTTAAAGAGAATATCTCATAGGCAACCACAAGCAGAACAAATATTCCCAGCTTCAGGTTATCATCAATATCTATTTCCTTAAACTCATACTCATAGGAAGTATTCCCATCGCGGGACCTTATCAGATAAAAAGCTGCTGCAGGGAGGTTTATCAAAAGGATCGCAATTATATACCATAATTTGGCCTTGCCGGACAGCTTTTCATTCCCCCAGCAATGCTTTATAAAATAAGCTTGAATAAGTACCTGCAGCAAAACGCCAGGTATTATAATAGGCAATAATTCCCTGATTTGCATAGGAGCCTCCAATCTTATCCAAAAGATTGATATCTATCTCATTTTTACATATATAATAATAGGTCGGGTGATGTCAACAATAAATAATGAGACTCCTCCTTTTTGGAGAAGTCTCATGCTGGCTTTACTTATTTAAGATCGAACCTGTCCGCATTCATTACCTTGCTCCATGCGGCTATGAAATCCCTTGCGAATTTCTCTTTGGAATCGTCACTGCCATACACTTCAGATATTGCTCTTAGCTGTGAGTTTGAACCAAATATCAGATCAACTCTTGTTCCAGTCCACTTAAGCTCACCTGTTGCTCTGTCACGTCCTTCGAAAATATCCTTATCATCTTCAGTCGGCTTCCAAACAGTCGCCATGTCCAGTAGATTAACGAAAAAGTCATTAGTAAGTGTCTCAGGCCTCTTTGTAAAAACTCCATGCGGGGAGCTATTGTAGTTGGCATTTAATACTCTCATACCACCAATAAGTACTGTCATCTCTGGTGCAGTAAGAGTAAGAAGCTGAGCCTTATCAACCAGTAATTCCTCGGCACAAACCGAGAATTTAGACTTTTGATAGTTCCTGAAGCCATCAGCCTTCGGCTCTAGTACTGAGAAGGAGTCAGCATCAGTCTGCTCCTCGGTGGCATCCGTTCTCCCAGGGTAGAATGGGACTTTAAGCTCCATCCCTGCATTTTTTGCAGCCTGCTCAACTCCTGCACAGCCTCCAAGTACTATAAGATCTGCCAAGGAAACCTTTTTACCTCCAGATTGGGATTTATTAAAGCCATCTTTTATTTCCTCAAGCTTAGCGAGTACACCCTTCAGCAGGACTGGTTGATTGACCTCCCAATTTATCTGAGGCTCCAGCCTTATCCTTGCCCCATTGGCTCCCCCTCGCTTATCCGAGCCTCTGAAGGTTGAAGCTGATGCCCATGCCGTAGCCACAAGCTGTGAAACAGATAAGCCCGATGCCAGTATTTTTTCTTTAAGAGCCTTTATATCTTCTTCATCTATCAGCTCATGATCTACAGGTGGTAACGGATCCTGCCATATCAGATCCTCCATTGGAACCTCGGGACCAAGATATCTTGACTTTGGACCCATATCCCTATGGGTCAGCTTGAACCAAGCTCTGGCGAAGGCATCCTGAAACTCCTCGGGATTATCCCTATATCTCTTGGCAATAGGATTATATACAGGGTCCATCCTCAAGGACAGGTCTGCGGTTGTCATCATCGGTGCATGGGTCTTGTTTGGATCATGCGCGTCCTCGACAGTCTTAGCTGCCTCAGGATCAGTAGGGATCCACTGCCACGCTCCTGCAGGGCTCTTAACGAGATCCCAGTCATACTTGAACAAAGTCTCAAGGTACCCCATATCCCATTTGGTCGGATGTGGCTTCCAGGCTCCCTCTATACCGCTTCCTATAGCATCTCCGCCCTTGCCGCTCTTATAGGTGCTCTTCCAGCCTAGGCCCATCTCTTCTATGGGAGCAGCCTCAGGTTCTCTGCCAACATGGGTTGCCGGACCTGCTCCATGGCATTTGCCAAAGGTATGTCCCCCGGCAATTAGAGCAACGGTCTCCTCGTCGTTCATAGCCATCCTGGCAAATGTCTCCCGGACGTCCTTGCCGGACGCCAGTGCACTTGGCTGACCGTTTGGTCCTTCAGGATTCACATAGATAAGCCCCATCTGAACTGCCGCCAACGGATTCTCCAAATCTCTTTCGCCTGAATACCTCTTATCTCCAAGCCATTCAGTCTCAGAACCCCAATACACATCCTCCTGAGGCTCCCACACATCCTCGCGGCC
>Ga0265295_1005540_pt1 | contig 15976 bp, 17 predicted proteins | sample Munlansysbiofilm_FD_192503 | JGI IMG/M metagenome (GOLD analysis project Ga0265295, IMG submission 192503) | Leachate microbial communities from a municipal landfill in Southern Ontario, Canada - Methane capture system biofilm | ecosystem: Engineered > Solid waste > Landfill > Unclassified ... | reverse complement strand
AGCGCCATGAAATAATCAGCGTTTTGCATCTTTCTGGTTTAACCGTGCAGGTTTAATTTTTACCGCTTCGGCTTTTTTCGAAAAAAAGCCGAAGCGCCTTTATCGATTTCGACACAGAGTTACACCCTTTTTGTCGAAATCAATAAGGGGATAGAACAGCTAACATCAATAAAAGCATTTAAACATCATCAACACGTTGCTGGAAGCAGATTGCATGAACATTGAATCTTCATGCATTCTATCTGCCGTGTTTGGTATATCGTGCTGGCCCGTGATGGAAAACTCAAGATTGTCCCTGAGATTAATCCATAATTTAAGCTCCATATCCAGAGAGCTGAATCTTTTGCTGGAGGATCCGGCACCGGCAAACTCATCCCCCTGGGAATACTCTAAGAGCATGGACAGTGCCCATTGCCTGTGGGCTGGGGACACGAGGGTATTGAGCCCTAACGACCACTCCGGGACGTTCAAAAGATCTTCATTTTCTTTGGAATAATCAAAATAGGTGATCACCGGTGTGATACTCAACCAGCTGCCCGATGAAAAATCACCGGTGAGTCTGACCGCGGTCCGTTCTGCAGTGTCCTGCATCAAAAAACCACGGGACCTGGAATCTGAGGATAAGGCGAAGCCTGGCAGATCAAACGTTTCATGGATGGCACTCAGACTCATATCCAGACCCTCAAACAGGTTATGACCGTAACCGATGGCATAAAAGGGCAGTGAAGGAAAGTGTGGTTCATGGTTTTGAAAGTAAAGATCCTCAAAAAGGTCAAGATCTCCCTGCATAGGAGAGGTGGTGAAACGAAAATTATTGCCCGCATGGACCTGGATCTCGCCATTTTTGAACAGAGGTATAGCAAGCGAGCTTTCAACCGCAAATTGATTGAAATCCGGTTTATGATAGGTCAAGTCCTTGTGACGTTTAGACCCCACAATACGTCTTTTCCAGTAACTATTATCCAGACTTGACATGGTTATTCCCACGCTGCTGCTGGCATGGATGAATCGTCCCTCCGAGACATACATTCCAACATGGTCGATCCTCTTTTGCTTATTGTTGGCAAAAAAAATCAAATCCCCCGGCTGAATCCCATGGGGATTGATTTTTTTCAACCCGGAAGAAACGAACTGAGCACCGGCAGTGTAGGGCAGGTCAATTCCAAAAAACTCATTGTAAACAATCCTGACAAAACTCGAACAATCCATGCCCTTGCGGGAGGTTCCTGCCCTTCGATAGGGGATGCCAAGGTATTGTTTAACCTTTTGCTCAAACTGCTCTTTGGTAAAACCAAAGGCAGACCCCAATGTGGTCCCAGATGTAGATGCTAATGAACCAGACCTGTCTGGAGCACCGTATGCCTCGAACCCCTGGGGGGAGATCATCAAAAAACAGACCGTCCAGATAACGCCCTTGAAAAATGCACAAAACGGCACTTGTTTGTATAATTTAGATTTTATGTCCACTCTCACTGTTAGGGTTTAATGGTCATCTATACTTTTTTCTTACAACCCTTTTTATAGAAAACATTTCCAAATTTACCAAGTTAATAATCTATTTGTACTCGATAATCAAGTAAAACTCCTGGATTGAATTGTTTTCATGATCCACAAAAATGGAGAATTTTATATCCAAACAATTAATAATGTGGCGGTTTTTCATTTGCCGGACCATCGCTTCCCGGCATAAAATCTGAAAGATCCTTCACACGTTTCACCAGAAGATCGCAAATGGAGTTGAGCCTGTCAATCTCCCGGTGCTGTTCATAAATCACATCGTTCAGCTCTTTGAGACTTTTTTCCTGAAATGCGATTTTAGTTTCAATGTCTACAAGTCGGCGTTCACTCATTTTCCCTCTTTGCTTCGGTCAGATTCACGGATAAGGGGAATGCGCTGGGCTCGCCAAGGCGCCTCAATATCTGCCTGACACCTGTTTCAAGTTTATCCCCCGGCATTAAACCCCCTTTAAGGTCTCAAGATGTTCCCTTGCAAAATCAAGGGAAGGATCGATCATCAGGGACTGCTCATAGTAATGAATGGCGTCGTCCCTCCTGCCAAGGGCCCTTAAGTTAACGGCCACATTTGCATAGTCGATGCCCGAGGATGGGTCAATCTCGATGACCCGCTTAAAGCTTGCAACGGCCTGTTCGTGATTTTTCATCTTAAAGTGGCAGAACCCCTTTAGGTTGTGAAGGTCGGTTCGATCCGGATCAATAACCTCTCCCCTTTCGAGAACCGCAAGCGCACGCTCGTACATCCCCATCTCCTTGAGACTAACCCCGAGATATGAACAGATGTCTGGAACGTTCAGCCGGGCAGGATCAAGTTCAAGGGCCGCCTGGAGATGCTGTTCAGCAGTTTTTGGGTCGCCCAGGGCAAGATTTGAGAGCCCCTTGTAAAATCTCGTATAGTAACGACCCGGTAGAATGGTTTCCATACGGTCAAGGTGTGCCAGGGCCTCTTCAGGATCAAAGCTCTCGGTGATCAAACGGGCCGCAAACATTCCGAGGCTTGCCTGGGCGGCCCTTTCCCTGAAATGTGCGCCTGGAAGAATCATGTAAAAGGCCGGGATCTGAAGCCCCCCGTGGGTGGTGTTGATAAGAAGAGCATCCATCCCCCTTTGGCCCAGGGCCCCAACATAACGTTCAACCTCGATGCGAATATTTTTGTCTGCAAGGTTGGGCAGGTTGGCGATGGGCGTCAGTGGCTGCTGATTTATTATATAACCTGCCTGTTCAAGGGTTGCAAATTTCGGAAGCCCGCTCGCCACGTAGTTGGAACAGGTGTTGAAATCTCCTGCAAGCTGGGCGGTTTCGGTCAGGGCCCGGCTCAGGGCCTTTTCCGGGTTGGGGGCGGTTCCTGCAGTCCAGACGATCTCGCTTGACTCTGGAAAGGTGGCCGGATCATAGGCCAGCACCGCCACCGTGGGAATGCCCATATCCAGGGTGAAATCCGAGATGTGAAACTTGATCCCGGCCCTGCGGTATTTTGCCACCATTTCTCTAACCGCTGGATCCGTGGCAGAATCCGGATCAATTCCAGGCACAGAAAGCCTCTTGTGGCTCACAACCGAAGAGGTGTGGCGCTCCACAAGCTCGGACAGGCCCTGACAGATCGCCTCCTCAACACAGTTGCCGGCAGCGGGTCCGTTAAACTCGTTGATCATGTAGAACCAGTTAAAGGGAATCAGCACCTCACTTTCCCGGGTAAGGTTAAAACCCCCTGTCCATTTAAGGGGCAGATCCTTAAAAAGCCTCTTCTTGGCTCCCTCATCCCCTCCCCTGTCGTGAACGCTCTGGAGAATGGTATCAAAGGGGATGGCGTCTTTTTCAACGTTCGTATAGGTGTCCACGACAAAATTTTCAGGGTTGTTCTTAAAGCTGAAGAAGCTGTACCGTTCGGCAAGCTCCATGACCGCACTTGCCTCGGCCTGGGCAGGGTCGGCACCCTTGCCCATCTGCTTGTTTGTACCGATCACATCCTTTGCATCAGTGCCGCACTCACTAAAAAACACCGGGATATCGAGCCTTCCGTTGTCGATGCGCCGGGTGCTTTTCAAGATCTTGAGGTCAAGCATACGGGTGCGCTCCCTGAAACGTTTAACCGTCTCCTCCGGGGTGATCACCTTGTCCTGGTCCAGGGTTTGGGTTTTAAATGCGTCTTTCAGTTCTATCCTGGTGTTCATGCTCATATATTTTCCTTGTTTAGCTTTTAGCTTTTAGCTTTTAGCTGTTAGCTTTTGATCTTGATCTTGATATTGATATTGATATTGATATTGTTGCTTTTGCTAATAGCTAACGGATAGCAGCTATCGAGCCACAAAGGGCACCTCGCAAGGGGAGCCCCTACATCCATCCACTACCTACTACCTACTGCTTTCTCTGGCCGATCATAAAAATACCATAGGTGGCAAAAAAATTGGGCATAAAATTTACAAGCCTTCCCCTGGTTCCATGCTCTGATATGTTCACGGCCGCCTCTTTAAATATCTCAAACCCCACACTCCTGGCAAAGCTTCTAAAATCTTTGAGGCTCAGCACCCTGATGTTCGGGGTGTTGTACCACTCAAAGGGAAGTTCTTCGGTCTTTGGCACATGGCCAGTACCAAGGAGCTGCATGCGGATTCGATAATGGCTGAAGTTGGGAAAACTCACAATTCCCCTTCTGGCAATTCGGAGCATGGAACGTATGAGATCGTCCGGCTCATACACCTGCTGCAATGTCTGGGAGAGAACGGCATAGTCAAAGGCGTTGTCCGGATAGTCCTTGACCTCCTCGTTTATGTCTCCCTGGATTACAGAAAGGCCCTTGTCGATGCAGGCGGCCACCCTTGAGTCCTTGATTTCGATGCCCCAGGCCTTGACCTCTTTCTCCTCTCTAAGGTGGAATAGAAGTTCACCGTTGCCGCATCCGAGTTCCAGGACCTTAGATCCCGGCTCGATCCACGAGGAGAGAAGCTTCAGGTCAAACCGAATTTTTGAGATATCAACGGCCATGGTACACCCCTGCAAGGAACCCCGCCACCAGCCTGTCAAGCCCTGTACCGGGCAGAAGAAAGGCGTCGTGGCCCCATTTGGCGGTTATTTCACTGAAACTTACGTCCATGAGATTCTGCTTCATGGCCCGCACAAGTTCCCTTGACTGATAGGTTGGGTAGAGCCAGTCCGTGGTAAACGAAACTATCAGCAACCGGGCCTTGAACCTTGATACGGCCTTTTCAAGTGACCCTGCCCCATAATCCCTTGCAAGGTCAAAATAGTCAGCGGCCCTTGTGATGTATAGAAATGAGTTGGCGTCAAACCGTTCGACAAATTTCCTACCCTGGTGGCGAAGATAGCTCTCCACCTGGAAATCATGGCCCGGTTCAAGGGAGAGAATTGTAGGGTTCTGCAGCTTCCTGCCGAACTTGACCTTCATAGCCTCGTCGGAAAGATAGGTGATATGACCGATCATCCGGGCAACGGCAAGTCCCATGTCCGGGGTATCCTTTGAATAGTAGTTACCCAGGTTCCAGTTGGCGTCGGCCATGATAGCCTGGCGGGCAACCTCGTTAAAGGCAATGGCCTGGGCTGAGTGGCGTGTGGTGGACGCAAGGGGAATGGCCGACACCATGCGGTCAGGATACCTGGCGCACCATTCAAGGACCTGCATCCCCCCCACAGATCCCCCGATAACGCTCAAGAGCCTTTCAATTCCAAGGTGGTCAATCAGATGCCTCTGGGCCCGAACCATGTCCGTTATGGTTATCATAGGAAAAGCGCCTGCATAGGGTCTGTCGGTTCCAGGCTTGATCGACGATGGGCCTGTGGAACCTGCACAGCTGCCAATAATATTTGAACAGATTACAAAATATCGATCCGTGTCAATGGCCTTGCCCGGCCCCACCATGAAATCCCACCACCCCGGCCCCGACTCCTGGGAATCCGGAGAAGCTGCCGCATGGGCATCCCCTGAAAGGGCGTGGCAGACAAGAACGGCGTTATTCTTTTCGGCGTTCAGGGTTCCCCAGGTTTCATAGGCAAGGGTTACCGGGCTCAAAAAGGAACCAGCCTCAAGACTCATCTCCTGGCCTGGGCCTGCAAAGGTGAAAAAAAATCGATCACCATTCCCATCACTTGTTCCACGGGCGACTCGGGTGTCAAAGGCGCTGTTTTTTTCCATCAAACCTCCATTCAGGTACCGCAGAGGGAATAAATTTGGGGTACCAGATCTCTTGTGAAGCGGCTATAATACCCTTTCATGGACAGGAGATAAAGTATTTTAACACAACTAAGGGGAAATCCTTTATTTCTCTTTCAATTGGGTGATTAAACAACCACTCTAATCCACCACCTGAAAAAAGAAAAAAACCGTTGAGCTTGATGGCTCAAAAAGATAAAGTGTTGGCAACGGGAAGAGACGAATTATCACACAAGACATGCTTCCATTCAAGTTCGATCAAGAAAAACAGCCATTCTCATTTCAAATCCCAGTGTGGGAAGGTGGATAAAATGGAGAGATAAAATGAACAATATAAAGATTGTCCAGGGAAATATAACCGAGGCTCGCGTGGATGCAATTGTCAATGCGGCAAATTCAAGAATGCTCGGGGGCGGCGGCGTGGATGGTGCCATTCACAGGGCTGCCGGCCCTGGGCTTTTAGAGGCGTGCAAAAATGTCGAGCCGAAAAATGGAATTCGCTGCCCCACAGGAGAGGCCAGAATAACCATAGCCGGGAATCTCAAGGCGCGATATGTGATCCACACCGTTGGTCCCAAGTATGGAATAGATAAAGATCCGGCCGGGCTTCTTGCCGCAGCATACACCAACAGCCTGGATCTGGCCCTGGCCCACGGGTGCGAATCAATCGCATTTCCAGCAATTTCCTGCGGAGTTTATGGGTATCCCCCCCGGGAGGCCGCCAAAATCGCCATCATGGTATGCAGGAGGCCGGAGTATGATTTGCTGATGAAATATTTTTATCTGTTCAGCCGGGAAATGGCGGCCATCTGGACTGACTATTTGCAGTCTTAGAAGAATCCACTCAAGGGCAAGCAGCAAATAGGTGATCAGGCCTGCCAAAATCTGAGACATAGGCCCATACTCGCCTCTTGGACTTTTATCATTTAATTCCTTAAATCTTTTCCCTTGAGTTTAAAAAGAGTTGGATCTGCTCATAGTCTTCCGGGTAATCCATGTCCATGAGAATGTATCGGTCATCGGTTTCCACATCCATGGCACGGTCTCCCAATCCCTCAAGGGCTCCCCTTAATCCCTGATGACCTGACCAGTCAAGGATCTGAGCCCTGACGGCCATGGATATCAGGGGAGGATGTCCTCTCTTTCCTATAAATCTGGGGTAGACAACCGCAGGTTTCTCTGCCTGCCAGGCATCGAGTAAAAGAGAGATGGTAGCGGGAGCAACCAGGGGAATATCCACGGGCATGACAAAAAAGGCGCTGCTGGTATCATTAAGGGAACTGAGACCTGTTATTACCGACGAGAACATGCCATCGGCATAATCCGCATTAAAGACAGTTTCAACTCCCATGGCCCCTGCGATCCTTTTGATATCTTCGGCCCTGTGTCCAGTGACAATCCTAATTTCCTGGATTTCGGGTCTCTGGAACAGGGATATCTGCCTTTCCAGGACGTTTTGCTTGGTTGCTTTCCCAACCCCAAGGGGCAGGAGGGGTTTAAATCTGCCCATGCGGGATGAAAAGCCTGCGGCCAGAATCAGTGCTGAAATTTTCACAGGGCGTTAAACCTCTCCTGGATGAGTTCCGCAACAATGCTCACGGCGATTTCCTCGGGGGTCTGGGCATTGATGTCAAGTCCGATGGGCGAGTGGATCATATCAAGTCTCTCTTGGAGGATACCCTGATTCAGCAGATAGTCGTAAATGATTTTTTTCTTGGAACGGCTGCCAACCATGCCGATGTAGGCGGCCCGGGTTTCAAGGGCCTGCTCAAGGATGGTTCGGTCGTAGAGATGTCCCCTGGTCATGATGACTATATAGCTGCCTTCATCCACGGTAAACCCGTCAAAGCAGCGATCAAAACTGTTAAGCACATGAACCTGGGCCATGGGAAAGCGTTGCTTGTTGGCAAACTCATCCCGGTCGTCCATCACAATGGTTTTAAAGCCAATCCGGCTTGCAAGTCGGGCTGTTTCGATGGAAAGGTGGCCTGCACCCAGGATGAAAAGGACACCGTTGAATCTGGCTGGTTCCACAAAAAAAGTTTCCTCCTCAAGATGGACAAGCCCCGGGGAGCGCATGAGATCGGCATGATCCGCAAGCTGTTCTATTGTCTCGTCGGTTAGTCTGACCGGGGCTGCCGTCCATTGGCGGCTGTCTGTATCCAGGAGGAAACGCTCGATGGAATAGATGCTATCATTTTTTTTATTAAGTCTGCTTGCGGTGAAACCATTTTTATTTCTGGCAATCATATCCAGGTGTTTCGTAAAAAAATCAAGATTTTCGGCTGTGGCAGGCAGATATTCCAGCAGCAGTGTGATATTTCCCCCACAGACCATGTCCATGTCCCGGTAGGCCGTGGAATCCAATGTAAAATCCTGAATCAGGAAACCCTCTCTGTTCTTGAAAAAATCTTCCCCAATTTCCTGGACCCTTGCCTCTACCCATCCGCCGCCAATGGTTCCGCTGATACGGCCGTCTCCGTGGACAATCATTTTTGTCCCGGCAGACCTTGGTGCAGAACCTTCTTTACTCAGTATGGTAGCCATGACAACTGCCTGGCCTTGTTTTAAACTCGCATGTACCGCTTTAATATTATTGGACATTTTTATCTTGTTTTTATCCTTCGCTTTTGAATTTGTGAAAAAATTTTTATGGTGCTGGGCGAGATTCTGTGGATTTTCAAATTGCCCTGATCCACGAGTTGTTTGATGGCGGGAATCCCATAAATTGCCCGGTGGATCCTGCAACAGATTTTTTCCACCGCAAGGCCGGTTTTATCCGGGGCTGACCAGAATTCGATGTTCAACAGACAGGGATCTTTCCGGCCGGATATCCTTTTAAGCTCTGTTTGTTTATTCCCTGGTTCCTCAGTTTTAATCAGGGAGACCTGAAAATCCAATATTTCATCCAGGCTGAAAACAGCCTCGTCCATCTCGTCCATTCGAAGTTCCTGCTGCTTTAACCTGACAACGCTTCTACCCCTGGTTCTGTCCAGCCGCTTGAGGTTCGATCCACAGGGGCATGGCCCTTCAAGGAAAGATGCCCTGTCGCCGGTTCGGTATCGAATCAGGGGCATACCTGTTCTTGTGAGGGTGGTTATGGTAATTTCCCCCTCTTTACCAGGGGGCAGAGGGGAACCAGTTTTGTCCACGATTTCAAAAAAAAGATCAGCCTCCCTTAAATGGCATCCCCGGCGGGCCGCGCATTCAACTCCGCCGCCAAGCCCTGTTTCAGTCATGCCGTAATGGATAAATACAGGACAACCCCAGATTTCACTGATACCCCTTATTATAGAGAGAGGCACATAATCTCCAGTCAAAAGAGCACTTTTGATTCTGCCCGGGGAAGTGGTCCGGCTCCGGGACCTGGCCCGGGAGCTTCGGGCAAGGCAGAGCACCTGAACCGGCAGGCCGATGATGCAGTCGACCCCGGCATGATCCATCGTTTGAAGCGTCTTTTCGGGATCATCCACAAAACCATGGACCAGGGTTTCACAACCTGTTTGATCCAGCCCCGCTTTTACCCTTTCCCCCACTGACCCGAAATTGGGACCGGGCATCAGAACCATAACCTTTTCACCGGGTTTTACCATGGTTTCCATGCCGTGGCTGAAAAAATTTTTTGTAAGCTCCAGATCCTTGCCCGTGAAGAAAATTCGCTTGGGACAGCTCGTGGTGCCCGAAGTTTGAAGGGTGGTGATCCTTGCGATCTCACCCTGGGATACACAGAGCATCTGCAATCCATTACGTTCCATATCCGGGGGAAAGATAAACGGTAATTTCCGTATATCTCGAATGGATCTTAAATGGTCTGGAGTTACATTTTTTAAATGTTCCCGGTAAAAGGGGCTGTTTCCCATTGCTATTTCCAGGGTTTTCTTCACCATGGCAAGCTGATATTGCTCCAGATCGGGTATTCTGACCTTTTTTGAGTATGCTCGGGATTTTTGCAGGATAGCCAGCCCGGGAGCCCATATATCCGGGTTGGCTATCCTGGTGGCGATCCAGCTGTCCAGCGGGGTTATTTCAAATTTCATTGTTTTACTCAATAATCAAGTTCTTTTCAGGCTGTATTATAGGCCGTCTCCTCGTCATACGGCAATGATGTCATTCCGCCCCCTTGGTTATCCAAACCTAGGAGAATATCTTGGCCCTCCCCTGAGAATATTGCCCTTTGGTTTCCAATGTTCCGGTCAGGGTAACCAAAGGGGGCTTTACTACCTACCACCCCTTCCGATAGAGACTTCGGCCATTAACATCGGTCAGGTTATACATGCAAAAGGGAATCAGCCGTCCGTCCGGTGAAAACACGTGGATGCAGCAATCCTGCACCCTTTCCAGATCAAGATTCCAGGCATCCTGGAACACCATGCACGAGATTGAAAACATGTGGGTTTTCAATCGACTCAGAAACATGTCAAGATCCATTGGTTGTCCCATGGAGTGATCAGAAGCTTGATCGAGTGCATGATTCTGGATGGAATCCATCGGGGGTCGGGACAATATCGAAAGGCCAGGGGGCTTTTTAACGCTGCTCTTCGATTCTGGGTCCTGCCTGTTTTCAAGGGGCGCCTCCATCTGATATTCCTGCTCCTTCACCGAAGGAGAGGCCCATTGTCTGGCAATGAAATCGATGGTGCTGGTTGCACCCTGGCGACCGTTTTCAACCTTTGTGACAGGTTTATGGCGGGTCAGGGGTTTGAGCTGTCCATCGGGCATGATCACAAAATTACCATGGAATGAGCACAGGGCGTTTTCTCAGCCAGGGGGTCGAAAATGGGAGCCGTCGATTCCTGTCTGGACTTGAATATGTTGAATCACGTGGGGCAGGGTGATTCTTGGTTTCTCCTCCCGGAGATTCGGGAATCGCCCGAAATAGCTGATGGGCTGGAAATGAACTCCCCGGACATGGGGGGAGCGCCCCATGCCAAACCGGATAATCTCGCCCACCTGGGAGTCGTTCACCCCCGGTACCAGGGTGGGAACCAGCACAACGCCGATATTTTGTTCCTGACAGAGGTCTATGACCCGTTTCTTTATACTCTGGAGTTTTTTCCCCCTCAGCTTCAGGTGAACCCTGTCATCCACCCCGTCAAACTGTAGAAAAACACTGGAAAGCCCTGCCTGTTTGAGTCTTGCCAGGATTGTCTCCTCGCCTGCAAGGCGAACTCCGTTGGTGTTTAGCTGAATAAAGCTGAAGCCCATCTCTTTACCCATGCGGACTATTTCCGGAAGATCGTCTCTTACCGTTGGCTCCCCGCCCGAAATCTGGATGTTGCACTGGCCGCTGGTGAGTTCTTTTATCCGTTTGTACCAGCCTCTTATCTCTTCAAGAGTCGGGTCTTTAATATTATTTGGGGGATTCTCCTTGCTGTCGGCAAAGCATACCGGACAGTTGAGGTTGCAGCGATGGGTGATCTCGATCAGAGCCGTGCAGGTTCGCTGCTTGTGCTGGGGGCAGATGCCGCAGTCAAAGGGGCAGCCCTTGTCTGTTTGTGTGGCATGTCGCCTCGGTCCTGCCTTGGTTTTGTTCCTGACCCAATTATTCATTGAGGGTTCACCCTGCCAGATCAGGGTTCGCATGGGACCGTGTTCAGGACACTCTTTGACGAGGTATACAGACTCCCCCTCCTGCTCCCTTCTTGCGGAAATTTTTTTCAGGCAATGGGGACAGAGACTCTGGGTTAACCCATGGGCACAGTTATTTTCCAGGGGCATGACTAGGACTCCTCCCTGGGAACGCCTGGGTCTATACCATTTTCCACCAGAAGTTCCATAACCCTATCATAGGTGTCACTAATTATACTGCCGCAACGCTGGGCCATCTCCATGGAATTTGCTTTCCCCTCGGTAATCTGGTGGCAGAGGCCTCCCCCATGGGGTTCTGTCCGTTCATCAAACCATTCGTTCAACTGGGCCAGCATGGGTTGAAAGGATGCAAGTTCCTGCTCTTCATCGCCGCCCTTTCCAGCGTAAAGGGCCAGGATGCAAGCCCCAGCTGTCATGGCTCCGCAAGTGCCAGAACAGGTGCCAGCACCATTAGCAAGCCCTGCCATGGCCCTGACCAGGGGCGGATTTTCCCGGCCCTGCTCTTCAAGGGCCATGATCATCATCATCTGGCTGCAGGGATATTTTTTTGCCTGTAATGAAATCAGGCGCATCATGGTGTCGCTCATATTTTTTCCCGTTGTTTTTTCTTTTTTGCAATGATTCTGAAATATCCAGGGCGACTTGCCCGGATGATTTCACAGGTATGCAGCGATGAAGGACACTCCCCGCCGAATACGTCAGCCCAGAACTTGACCAACGAACCGTGGTCAAAAACCGCCTGGCCCGCAATCTGGGTCAGCAAATGGGACAAATCCTCCCATCTAGGATTTTCAAAACCCGCACCCTGTACCAATTCCTGTATCTCCTGTTTGTCCAGGGCCTGCCTGAACCCGCAGATCAGGGGTATATTTTTCAACTGGTCGCGGTATCTTTTTTCCCTGATGTGGATATCACAGAGTACAAGTGCTCCTCCGGGTTCAAGCACCCGTCCAAATTCCCCAAGCGTGACCCCCATATCGGGGGTCAGCGAAAGAACACACTCACAGAACAGAGCCCTGAAGCTGTTGGACCTGAAGGGCAGGGTCTGGGCCCTGGCCTGGATCCTAGATTTACCGGGGTTTAACCTCAGCAGATCGAGGTCAGAATCGATGCCCCAGGCAAGTAACGAAAACTCCCCTGCTAACATCTTTACTGCGGCCCCATATCCGCACCCCACGTCAAGAACCCGATGGCCGGGTTCAAGCCCGCACTTCATGGCAGACTCCCGGGTCAGCCCAAGGCCGCCAGGTCTCAGCACCGGCCCGGTAAGCCGCTGGAGGATGGGAGTTTTGTAAAGAGCCTTGGTTATGACAGATTTTAACATCGGGTTACTTGTCTTCCAGCAGTTTTTCCACCTCTAGCATCTTACCCACTGCTATCTCTTCCGGAACAAGGACCATGCCGCAGGAGGGACAGAGGGGAAGCTCAACGGTGAAACTGCCGTTCATATAATCAATCCTGACCCTGTCGAGCTTGAGCAGGCAATCGCAGGGCAGGCATTTCCACTCTTTATTCTCTTCTATTCCAAGATTGGTTATCATATCAGCTTTTTCCTCCCGTTCCTTTCCTCTCAATAACCTGCATTCGATGGCAATAGCTGTTGTGGATATGGTATCCAGCCTGGGCCGGGGAATATTCAACCCAAAAAGTAACAAGGGATGGCCTGTGGGCCACAAGGAAATGGCCGTTATTGACGCTCTGCATTTTACAGCCCGTACTCTCACCGTGGGTGATCGCCGCCCTTATGTCCCGGTGGAGAATACGCCTCTTTTCAAGTTTTTCATTTACCCTGGGTGATATGTGCAGAACGGCCTCATCAGTTTCTGGTTCAGTCCGGTGCCAGAGCTGTTCAAGGAGGTCTCGTTTAAGTCCTTCCCTGTTCTCCCGACTTTGGGACAGGCCTGTTTTGGGTCGGTCTGCCGGGTCTGGATTGAAATGGTCCGGTACTGATCCCTTTGGGGGAAAGATGAAATCAAGGAGATGAACCGTTCGTTTTCCGGCTCCTCTGATTTGTTCCCTGCACATGGCACAGTATACAAGATAATCAAGTTCACTCTCCCCGACCCTCTGGGCGAGCTGTTTCTTTGCCATATCAGGATTGGCATTTTCCATGAGGCCGCCAAACCCGCAGCATTCGGTCTTTTTTCCACTTAGCTCAAGCTCTTTTACGGGGATGGAGAGTTTTGCAGCAACGCTTCTTGCTGCGGCCTGAATCTGAGGCTGGTTTCTTGTGGTGCAGGGGTCGTGGATTGCAACTGGGCTTCGGGAGTCAGGCCTGCCTTTACCTGGCATATCAGTTTGATCAAATTGCCCAACCTTGTCCATGACTTCCCAAAGGGAGAGAACCTCTATCTGGGGAAGATAAAGTTTGAACATCTCCATGCACGAGGAGCAGGCAAGGATCATAATGGGCCCGCCCATATTCTGCCAATTTCTTTCAATAAGCGAGATTCCATCACCTGTTTTGGACTCATTCCCGGACCAATGGGCAGGTGCTGCACAGCACTGGAGCATCAGGCCCGTGCAGTCAGATTGATTGGCCAGCAGAAATTGATAGGTCTGAATGACCTGGTCGGGATTTGACCCGGCAAGCTGGCAGCCTGGGAAAAAGGCAAAATCGCTCTTAGCACTACCTGGAGCGTGTTCCCAGAGCATGAAGCTGTCCGAATTGCTGAAGGCCATGTCGTCCAGGGCAAAGGCATGGGCCGACGGGGGCATTTTTTTATTCTCCACCATATCCCTTCTGGCATCCAGGCACAGATCCGCCATGGGGAAATTCTCCGGACAGATCTCGGTGCATAATCCGCAGAGGCTGCAGGAGTTGATCATGAGGTTTGCCGCATGATCCCCAAGAACTATGGTGGCGTTGTTGTAAATCTCCCTTGCATAGCGTTTGGGATAGCCGTTGAAATGGGCCAGATAGGGACATACCTTGACGCATTCCAGACACTTGCACTGGATGCATCGTTCAGCCTCGGCTCTGGCTTCGTCTTCTGTATATCCCGTTTCCGGATTTTCTGGTTCAATTCGGAGAAGCTCCACAATACCTTCAAGGCTGGTATAGAGCCTTGTGGGATATGGGCCTTCCTTCTCCCTGCCTTCGGTAAGGCTGACTTTTTGTGTGAATCTTTCCATGGAAAGAGCTGCGGCTCTTCCCTGGAATGCCTGGGTCATGGGCGGTACATTGGTTGAAATATTGCCGGATTGCAAGTTTTGCCCGGGAGCGTTAAAACCCCCTGCAAACAACCCCTTCCGTTTAAGGGCAAAGGTTCGTTCTGCCGGCAATTCTTTCTCTACCAGGGGCGCTGTTTCCGGGGTATCCAGGCCCAGGTACACTGCCGAGAATTCATTCAGGAGATCTGCAAGGGCATCTCCATCGACTGTTTTTTTTTCGACCTTGAGGCCAAGGGTGTAGAGTGTGGCAAGTTCCTGATCCACAACCTTGTCTGGAAGGAGAGTGTCGGGTAAATCCCAGAGGGTTCCCCCGAGCCTGTCGTAAGCCGTGAAAAGGGTCACTTCATACCCTTTTTTCAAGAGTTCCAGGGCGGCCACAAGTGAACTGAGGTTCTCTCCCACAACTGCCATGGTAAATTTTTTTTTGGGCATGGGAATGGTGCGGATTCTTGGCCTTGGCTGATTGACACAAAATTCTTCAAGGGCACCGATGGAGATGGGGCCCCCAAGATTGTTTCTCAAACAACTCTTTTCACAGGGATGATCACAAATTCTGGCAAAAATACCGGGAAAGGGAAGACTTCGTGCAAGGGTTTTCCAGGCGTCGGAAAACTTTTGTTTAGCGATCTGATCCACAAACGTTCGTGCATCCAGGTGTAGGGGGCAGGCAGACTGGCAGGCCGGAGCCTCCTCCTGGATGCATTGTTTTTCCACCTGGCGTAACTTTTTTTGATCCATGGTTTCTTTACCTGTTTTTCCAGGGACGAGCGCAACGGCCGCCCCTGGAATATTCCTGCTCGTAAAAATTTATTTCATTGCAGCAAGCACCTTTTCAGGCCGGGCAGGAAGATCCCTGACCCTGGCACCGCAGGCGTTGTATATGGCATTAATGATTGCCGCATGGGGGGAGGTCAGGGGAAGTTCTCCAACACCTGCTGCTCCAAACGGTCCACGCTCTCGGGGTGATTCAATATACATGATCTCAAGGTTGTCCGGGATCTGTTTTATATAGGGGAATCCAGCTCCTGCAAGGGTTGAATGGCGTTTGATGTCCTCATAATCCTCGTAAAGGGCAAGACCTATACCCTGGGCAAGACCGCCATATATCTGACCGTCAACCGTGAGTTTGTTGTTAATCATGCCAACATCTGCGGCAATGGTCATTGCCTCCACCGTGGTTTTTCCCGTGGCCTTTTCAACTGCAACCTCGGCCAGGAAAACTCCGTACATATAGCCGGCCAGGGGATCACCCTGGGCGTTTTCATCCCCGTTGGCGCAGGGAGCGGACCACTTACCGTAAAACTTGGTATCAATATTGTCAGCCTTCATAGCCTCATAGTCACGGAAGGTTCCGTCATCCTTCTGGGCTGCGGCAACAAGGGCCTGACAACCGTTGAGAATGGCCTGTCCGACTACCATCTGGGAGCGACTTCCGCCGGCAGGACCTGCATTACGGCAAACGCTCGTGTCGTTGAGCACAAGACGGATCTGATCCGGGGTGATTTTCATGGGCCTTAAAGCCTCGTGGGCAGT
>Ga0265295_1005539_pt1 | contig 15979 bp, 12 predicted proteins | sample Munlansysbiofilm_FD_192503 | JGI IMG/M metagenome (GOLD analysis project Ga0265295, IMG submission 192503) | Leachate microbial communities from a municipal landfill in Southern Ontario, Canada - Methane capture system biofilm | ecosystem: Engineered > Solid waste > Landfill > Unclassified ... | reverse complement strand
GTACGCCGGATATCGCCATTAATGATCCTGTCCTTATGGTGGGCAAGCCTGCCGCCCTGACGGCTGCGACCGGTATGGACGCGTTAACCCATGCGGTTGAGGCTTATGTCTCTACCGAGGCAACGCCGATCACCGATGCGTGCGCCATCAAGGCCATGGAACTGATCGCTGAATACCTGCGCCCCGCAGTTGCGAACGGCAAAAACCTCGAAGCGCGTGACAAGATGGCTTACGCGCAGTACCTGGCCGGAATGGCATTCAACAACGCCAGTCTTGGCTATGTCCATGCCATGTCGCACCAACTTGGTGGTTTATACAATCTGCCCCACGGTGTGTGTAACGCCATCCTGTTACCTGTGGTGTGTGAATTCAACGCCATTGCGAACCTGAAGCGTTTTGCCGATATCGCCATTGCGCTGGGTGAGAATATTGAAGGTCTAAGTGATGTTGACGCCGCTGAGGTGGCGATCGATGCCATTCGACGCTTATCTGCCGACGTCGGCATTCCAGAGGGGCTGGATGCGCTGGACGTTGAAATCACAGAGGAAGATCTCACAACCATGGCACAGAATGCCCAGAAAGACGCCACCATGCTGACCAATCCGCGCACAGCAAATCTGGAACAGGTTATAGCGCTGTATAAGTCAGCTATGTAGAAAAGCAGCCAAGACGGCCGCTGTTTAACCTATCGATGAAATGCAATAAAGCCGATTCAGGGAGATATCCGAATCGGCTTTATTTTATTGTATGGCTCACCTTTTATGGCTCAACGTTCGTACCGTTACAAAAAAGAAGAGAGCAACCGCAGAGGCATTGATTCGGGTATGGGTGTAGCACTTTGGCGCAAGGGGATCCATTTCATCATCTGTCGTTGCCGGCAACACCCTTGCAATTCGGATTGTCTCCCCCCTGATCGGCGACGCCTGTATTCTTGCAACAGACCAGGTTTGCCAGCTCCGCTGGGCACAACGAAAAAGCGGAGCCATTGCTGACCCCGCTTCAAATACTTCTGTCAAAATACTTTACACTATGCTTTCTTACGCTTCCGTCCGTACCAGCCGAGGCCTAAGAGGCCGCTACCGAGAAGTAGAATGGTTGAGGGCTCTGGAACAGGAGCAGGAGCGGGGTCAGTATTATTTGTTGCATCGTCTACACCATCCAAGTTGACCCGATAGTAGGTGCCCATATTCACATCGCTAGCAGGTTGATCCCAAACTGAAAGTGGAATAGGTGTATCCGAATCATATGCAAACCCTTGACTTAGCAATGTCCCATTTGCAAAGTTTGAGTAGGTCGCAATAGTAAACAAGTAATCACCAGCAACCAGCGAAGCAAACTCAAGCCCTGAATCCCACGATGTTTGGCCTGCGGCAATAGCATCATTATCGTCGTTTTCACCAATTAGATTATAGTCGGAACCAGTCGATTGCCATACCGCAGTTATGGGATCAAAATTCACTCCACCTAAATACGAATCAGTCCAAACACTTACATTGGTAGTATCTGAATCTAGGGTAAAGCCAATTTCAACCACATCGTTATGATATGCAATGTTACCGTCAAACGTGAATGAGGCAGCATTTACCATGCCCACCATAGCCAAAAGTGAAAGTCCCGTTATCGCTCCCATTAAAAGTTTATTTCTCATAACTAAACTCCTTCCCTTTGTTATAATGCCTAAATAACATCGTAACTTTGAGTACAGCATTTTTAATGCCACTTTTTAAAAATATAATAATTCCGGATGGTTACTTGCTTTGCATTTAATAAAACGTGAAGGTGTAAACATTCACGACACAATTTCGTGAGTGCATCATTTTTTCTGTAAATTCATTCAGGTCTGACACAAAGACACGCCACGGCTGTCCATCTTTGGCTGAACAACCAAACAGAAGAGCAACCCCTCGTTACTCACCTAAAAGATTGTAACGCTATTCAAGAGTCCGTGGACGAGCAGCCCATAAACTAAAACACCAAAGGCGGGCCCTCCATCAGGGGGCCCGCCTTTGGTGTAAAATGTGCTGGATAAGGTTCAGTTCGGCCGAATCACGGCTTTGCGGGTGCGCAGGTGGTTAGCGTAAAAATCCCTGGATAACAAAGGGACACAAGGTAGAGGGGGCTACCATCGGATTTTGTAGATGGTGGAGCACCCCTTTATCTGCTTCTTTGATTCGGGTATGGGTGTAGCACTTTGGCGCAAGAGGGTCCACTTAATCATCTGTCGTTGCATCTGTATGGTTCAATCAACTGCTTTATTGATGGCGTCGCGTAACAGATCAGATAAGCGAATCACACCCAGCAAACGGTGCTGCTCATCTACAACCGGGATGTCCTCAACGCGACGCTCCACGTGCTGCTGAAAGAGATCATGCTTATGTAAAATATCATCGATATCCTCATCGACCCCGACACACATCACGCGATCATCCATATGCTCTGCTACATTGCCCAGCGTGATGCGTTCGACCATTTCACGCAGGCTATGCGTGGGCCGCAGCTCGCCCAACAGCAAGGTGGCCACATGCCAAAAACCCAGATGGCCGCTGACCCGCCCTGCGGCGTCGAGAACAAAGAGATCGCGCCCTTCAGGATCGTCCAGCAGCATACGTGCGGCTTCCTGCAGACTGGATTCACCGGCGATGGTCAACGCTTTGACCGGATGGATCTTGAGCCATTCACTAGCCTTCATTTTGGCTTCTCCCTCTCAGTGATTTCAGCCGCTTGCCCGAGTTCACCTGCGCGCTCCAACCCAAAGCGAGTGGCCACAGCACCAAACGTTTCGGTCAGCAGCGTGGTTGCGGTAACGATATTGACAATCAGGAGGGCGGAGTCCTCCAGAAGCGGCACGTTGGTGAGCATCAGCGCCATACCAATGGCCACCCCGCCCTGCGGCAACATGATTAGACCAACATTGTGACTGATCACTCGTGGTGCACCGGCAAGCTTTGCACCGATCATCGCACCGACAATCTGCCCTCCCGCTCGTAGCAGAAAATAGAATATGATCAGCCCTGCATGACTGAACACCACTGCAGGCGCGAAATGTAACCCCGCAAGGGTAAAAAACAGGACAAAGACCACTTCCTGCAGCTGCTCAAGCGGCCGGAAGAAGGGTTCAGAGTGGGCGCCACCGAACAGTCTGGTTGAAAAACCAAGCGTCATCGCTGTGAGCAGTGGTGAGAAGTGTATGGCTTCGGCCAATCCTGTAAGCAAAATGATTCCACCAAGCAACATTACCAACTTCAGCTCCTGCTCAGGCAGATATCGTGCAGTACGCTCTATCACATAACCGCCACCTATACCGAACCCAACTGCCGCAACGATCTCCCATATTATTACTGGAATCGCAGCAGTAAAGCCGGTGCTGTCTATCGCAGCCAATACCAACGAGAAGATCACCAACGCCAGCGCATCATCCAGTACAACCATTCCCAGCAATGCGGTAGTCAGCGGGCCCCGTGCTCTGTACTGGTGGATGATCGCAACTATGGCGGCCGGAGCGGTAGTGGTAGCAATCGCTGCCAACAGCAGGGCCAAGTGCCAGCCAGGCACATCAGCCACGGCCAGGCCAAACAGCGAAAAACCCACCAACACGGCCACAAAACTGCCTGTAATCTTACCCAAGGTGGCAGTAACGATTGTCCAGCCTAGCTGGCGCAGCTGCGTGATAGTGGCTGCCCCGCCAATCAGATACGCGATGATTCCAAGCATGACGGCAACTATCGACCGGGTCCATTCGGTCGTCTCAATGCCCAGAGGGCCGCCAAGAAAATCCGGTGCGAACAGAATCCCTGCGAAAATATAGCCCACCACGCGGGGCACACGGAAGAGGTAGCTGCCCAGCACGCCGAGCATCAGCCCCGTGAGCAACAGCAAACCGATCAACAGGATTTCCATTTCGCCTCCGTTATATTTGAGGAACGATTAAGGAACGTTCCCTGCTTTATTGCGCTAAGAACTGCTCCAGACATTCCTTTAACTCTTGCCCTACAGGGCAAAAACAAGCAAGCAAGAATGTCCCCGGAACTCCGTAGATGGATGAGAAAACTTGCCGCCAGCTTAAGGCAGGTCTTCCGTAGACTTGCCCTGTTCCTTCCTATAGTCTTTACGCCTGAAAGTTACCTGCTACCAGGGAGAGTTGCGATGCATAAACCCCGCATAGAAACATTAAACCTGCACCCCATCGGCAGGGTTAGAACCGAGGTATGCAAACCGCCAAGACACTGGTCCATATCGGAAGCCAGCGGGACGCTGGTTGTTGACCCGGAATATGCCCCCGGTCTGAGAGGAATAAAGGCAGGTGATGAAATTGTTGTACTGTTTTATTTTGATCGCTCGCCCCCTTTCACCGCCGAACTTCTGCAGCAGCAGCCACCACATCTTGGCGGAGAATCCCGCGGAGTGTTTGCCACCTGCTCCCCCAAACGCCCCAACCCACTGGGGATGTCGGTACTCAAGGTAACTGCCATCGCCCACAACCGCCTTGAGGTTATGGGCATAGACATGCATGACGGCACCCCGATTCTGGATATTAAACCCCATGTCAGAGCATAATAAGTTCGCCACCTTCGAAGGAAACGTTGCTTACTGTGTCATGATTAATCGATTTAAGTACATTTTATCCCAGGTTGCATCTCGGTCGATTTCGATTATAAGTAAAGATATTAAGAACCTTAGCCATTGCACAATGAGGAGGTTACAAAATGAAAACGACCAAGACCTACAATGCCCTGATTGCCGTTTTTCTTCTCGCAGTTGTCGCCGGCTGTGCCTCACCCATAGATAAAAGTCTGAGGAAGGAGGCTGCGCCCGGAGTGACTTTTGCCAAGGTTTTTGCCAACCCTGACGCCTACCGGGGTGATATGGTTGTCTGGGGCGGCTCCATTATCAAAACCGAGCGGACTAAGACAGGTTCGTGCGTCTATGTTCTGCAGGCCCCCCTGGGCATGCAGGATAAGCCGGGAGACAGCGATACTTCGGCAGGACGTTTTATTGCCGTCACCGATCGTCAGCTCGATCCTCTTGTATATGCCAAGGGTCGGAGGCTTACCGTGGCCGGAACCGTGCTCGGGGAAAAAAACGTGAACAACAAGAATATGGAAACGGGCTACACCTATCCCCTGGTGAAAGCCGATCAGCTTTACCTGTGGAAGAAGCCCCAGCCGATCCCGCATTACTATTGGGGTCCCTATAGGGGATATGATCCGTTTTGGGACTATTACTATTACGACAACGGTGGCTGGGGTGCCTGGGGCGGTCGCTGGGGTGCCTGGAACGATAATGACGACAACGAAGAACGGTAGGGATTGAGACTGACAGCAAAATCCTCCGCCGTAACCGGCAGATGCTGGTTACGGCGGGGCTTCGCTTTTGCTCAAGGCGGTATGTTCTGCCGCCAGCAGCATATACATGGCCGGTACCACGAAAAGGGTAAAAAGGGTGCCAATGGAAAGGCCGCTCATGATTACCAGACCCATGTTGAAACGGCCCGCTGCTCCTGCCCCGGTAGCCATAACCATGGGCAGCACGCCGAAAACCATAGCCGCCGTAGTCATGAGGATCGGCCGCAGGCGGATAGCGGCTGCCGATTCAACTGCCTCGCGTTTCCCCTTGCCCTGACGCTGCAGGTCATTGGCAAACTGGACGATGAGAATGCCGTGCTTGCTGATAAGCCCGATCAGGGTCACTAAACCGACCTCGGTATAGATGTTGAGACTTGCACCTCCCACCCCCAGGCTGATGAAGATCATGGCGCCGCAGATAGACATGGGCACGCTCACCAGGACGATGATCGGGTCGCGGAAGCTCTCAAAAAGCGCGGCAAGAGCAAGAAAGATGATGATCATGGCAAAGAGGAAAGTGACCGCAAGGGCACTGGATTCCTGCTTGTATTGTCGCGATTCGCCGGCATAGTCAATGCTATAGTCGCCCGGCAGCACTTCTTTTGCCAGGCTGTCCATGGTGTCCAGGGCCTGGCCCAGGGTGACGCCTGGGGCCGGCACCCCAGAAATAGTGGCAGAATTAAGTTGTTGAAAATGGTTGAGGGCCTCCGGCACCACGGTAGGGCGCAGATGTACCAGGGTTGAAAAGGGCACCGTCGTGCCATCTGCTGCGGTAAAATAGTAATTCTTCAGTTGGTCGGCATTGAGTCGGTAACGCTGCATGACCTGGGGAATTACCTTGTAGGAGCGGCCGGCCAGGCTAAAGTAGTTGACATAGTCGCCGCCCAGCATCGAACCCAGGGCGCTGCCCACATCGCTCATGGTCAGACCAAGCTGCGCAGCCATTTCCCGGTTGATTTCGACGTTGATCTGCGGTTTGTCGATTTTGAGATCCGTATCGATAAAGGCGAAAGCTCCGCTGGCCATGGCCTTGCCCATCAGCGTTTGGGAAATATTATCCAGCTGCTGATACGGTTCGGTGGTACCGATAACGAACTGGATCGGCAGGCCGTGACCGCCTCCCGGCAGCGACGAACGTTGAAAAGCCACTGCCCGCACCCCGGCGATCCCGGCCAGCTGTTGTTGTATCATGGGCTGGATTCCCGTGGGTGTTCGTTGCCGTTCACCCCAGGGCTTGAACACCATTCCCGCGATCCCCGAATTGACCCCACTGATGCCGTCGAGCTGAAAGACATGGTCGGTTTCAGGGTAGCCGGCGAAGATGTTGTACACCTGCCTGGTGCTCAGTTTGGTTTGTTCCAGGGTGGCGTCCGGTGCCCCTGTGGTCTGGACTAGAATCAACCCCTGGTCCTCCTGAGGAGCCAGTTCATTTGTTGAGGTGATATAAAGGAAGTAGATGCTGACCAGTACGATCAGAGCAAATATTGCGGTAACCGGCAGGGTGTTCAGGGAGCTGTGCAGCAAACGCTCATAGAACCGACGCAGAAAGTTAAACTGGCCGTCGATGAACTTCACGAAGCGAGACCGATTGCCATGGTCGAAGGACTTGAGAAAACGTGAGCACAGCATGGGCGACAGGGTGAGAGCGATAACCGCCGAAACCGTAACCGCGCCGGCAAGCGTGTAGGCGAATTCAGTGAACAGCGCCCCGGTAAGACCGCCCATAAAACCGATGGGGACATAGACTGCCACCAGCACCACCGTCATGGCGATGATTGGCCCGGCAAGTTCGCGGGCGCCCATCATTGCAGCCTTGACGGGCACTATTCCTTCCTCCATGTGGCGGTGGACATTTTCCACCACGATGATGGCGTCATCAACAACCAGGCCGATGGCCAGGACCAGCGCCAGAAGGGTCAGCAGGTTGATGGTGTAGCCGAGCACCAGCATGATAAAGAAGGTGCCTACCAGCGACAGCGGTATGGCAATAGTCGGGATGGCGACAGAACGTGCCGAACCGAGAAAGAGAAAGATCACCACGATGACGATCAGCAGGGCTTCACCCAGGGTTGTCATCACCTCGTCAATGGAGCTGTTCACATATTTGGTGGCGTCGTAGACGATGCGACCATTGAGCCCCGCGGGCAGTTGTTGGGCGATGGCGGGAAAGACCTCGTGAATATTGCTGATGACCGTAAGCAGGTTGGCGGCGGGCGCGACCTTGATACCGATATAGACGGCGCTCTTGCCGTCAAAACTCACGGCAGTATCATAGTTATCCGCACCCAGAGTGACGTTTGCCACATCGGAGAGCCGCACGATGGCACCGTTGGCCGACTTGACGACGAGGTTGCGGAATTCCTCCACCGAATGAAGGCCGGTGTCCGCAGTAAGCTCCACCGTCACCATCTGCCCCTTGGTCCGACCCACAGCCGAAATAAAATCGTTGGCCGACAGGGCGTTGTGCACGTCAGTAGCGGTCAGGTCGTAGGCTGCCATTTTTTTCGGGTCGATCCAGGCCCGCATGGCAAACTGCCGGATGCCGATAATCTCGGCGGTCTGCACTCCCGCAACGGTTTGCAGCTTGGGCTGTACCACTCGAATCAGATAATCGCTTATCTTGTTGGTCGGCAGCTGTTCACTGGAAAAGCCGATATACATGGAATCAATGGTCTCGCCTGTGGCAATGGTGATGATCGGCTGCTGTGAATCACGCGGCAGCTGATTAATCACCGCATTCACTCGGGTGCTGATCTCGGTAAGAGCCTTGTTCGAATCGTAATTAAGGCGAAGATGGGCCTGAATGGTGCTCATACCCTGGGTGCTGGATGAGGTGAGATAGTCGATACCGTCGGCCTGGGCGATGGAATTTTCCAGTGGAGTGCTGATGAAGCCTGAAACAATGCTGGGATCAGCACCGGTATAAACGGTCAACACGGTGATCACCGCATTTTCGGTGTGCGGGTATTCCCGCACCGGCAGCAGGTTGACGGAGCGCGCCCCCAGAACCAGAATCAGCAGGCTGACCACGGTGGCCAGCACCGGACGACGGATGAAGAGATCGGTGAAATGCATATTGATTCACTCGTCTTGAGGCAGGGGGGCTGCCTCGTTGCTAGGTTGAATCTTATTATTAACGATCACTTGGGAGCCGTTCTTCAGCTTGAGTTGGCCGCTGGTGACAACCATGTCATCCTCCCTGACCCCTTTAAGGATGGCCACCTGATCGCCACGGGTCAAACCGAGAGTGACAAAAACCTGCCTCGCTGTGAGTTGCGGCTTGCTCTGCCCACTGTTGCTGCCTTTTTCAATGATATAGACTGTATCGCCATAGGGGTTATAGGTCACGGCCGTCTGGGGCAGGGTCAGGTAATGCTCCACCGTACCGGCTTTAACCTCGATAGTGGTGAACATGCCGGGCAGCAGCTTATGCTTAGGGTTTTCGATGGTCGCCTCGATCAGGGCATTGCGCGTCGCCGGGTCAACCTTGGCATTAATAGCGGTTATCCGCCCGCTAAAAATGCGGCCGGGAAAGGTGTCGACCATGGCACTGACCTCCTGATCGGGGGTGATGCGCGCCAGGTCCTTTTGCGGCAGGTAAAAATCGACATAGAGCGAATCGAGGTTCTGCAGGGTGACAATTTTGTCGCCGGGATTGATATATTGCCCGGGGTTGACCGTGGTGATGCCAAGTTTCCCGGCGAAGGGGGCGCGGATCGTCTTTTTGATAACCATAGCCGCCTGTTGCGCCGCCAGGGCTTTTTTGCCTTTGAGGTCGCTGGCATCGGCATCCAGAGTAGCCTGGCTGACGGCCTGGATGGCGAACTGCTTTTTATCGCGTTGATAAATAGTCCCGGCCAGGTTGGCCGCCGCTTCCAGGGCATGGAGCTGGGCGATGTCGGCATCGGCGTTGAGCTGGATCAGTAGTTGTCCCGCCTGAACCTGATCTCCCGATTGGAAGGATACGGTCTGTACCAGGCCGGCGATTTCGCTGGTCACATCCACGCCTTGGACAGCCCGCAGACTGCCGATAGCCTCAAGCTTCGGCTGCCAGGGTTCGGTTTGCGCCTTCATGGCCGTCACCGTTACCGGCGGTGGCTTTCTGGTTGCCATGGCTTTGTCGATCATGTGCGCTTTGTAGGCCTGGAAGCCGAAAATTCCGCCGAAGATAAGGGCGACTGCCACCAGCATGACGATCATGCGTTTGATCATGTTTTTTCCCTTGAGATCAGCTGAGAAACAGCCTCATCCTGTCTGATCCTATCTGTCTGCAGCCCGCCGCTTTGCCAACCGCCGCCCAGTGCCTGAAACAGCGCGGCCGTGTCGGCGAAACGGATAGCCTGGGCCTGAACCAGGGTGAGCCGCGCCTGCTGATACTGCCGCTGGGCATTGAACAATGACAGATAGTTCACTGCACCCACTTCGAATTGCTGCCTGGTCAGATCAAGCAGTTTGCGGGCGGAATCTGCAGCTGCGGCCTGGGCCCGCAGGGTGCGGGCGTCGGTCTCCAGGGCCCGAAGCACATCGGCCACGTTCTGAAAGGCGAAGAGGACCGTTTCCCGGTACTGGGCCAAAGCCTGGTCGTAGGCGGCCATGGCGGCCCGACGTTTGGCCCGCAATTCGCCGCCGTGAAAGATCGGCTGCAGAAGACCTGTGCCAATATTCCAGACCGAGGTGCTGTTGTTAAAGAGCTTGCCCGGCCGGTTCGCCTCAGAGCCGTAACTGCCGGTGATGACGATCTGGGGCAGAAGATTTGCCGTGGTCACGCCAATCTGGGCGCTTGCCGCATGCAGCAAGGCCTCCGATACCAGGATATCAGGTCGCCGCCGCATCAGCTCTGCAGGAAGACTCAGCGGCAGCTCCTCGGGCAGCTGCAGCTGGTCAAGCGAAAATTCCGGCAGGCGTGCCGCCTCATTTGGGAGACGGCCGGTCAGCACCGCCAGAAGATGACGGGTCTGGGCCAGCGTTTTCTCAAGCGGCGGCACTGTAGCCTGGGTCTGAGCCAGCAGGGATTGCTGGGCCAGGACATCAGAGCTTGCCACCGCGCCTAATTGGAACTGTTGCTGGACCAGGTCTAGCTGTTTCTCCTGAATGGCAAGCAGTTCGAGGGTTGTCTGAAGCTGACCACGCAGTGATGCCTCGCTTATAGCCGTGGTGACGATGTTGCCGCTGAGGGTGAGAAAGGTACCGGCACGCAGAAAACGCTGCACGTCTACCTGAGCCCGTAAACCCTCCAGCTCGCGGCGGCCGCTGCCGAAGAGATCGAGAGCGTAAGTCACGTTCACCGAGGCGTTGTAGAGGGTCAGCAACAAATCCTGGCCCGGCTGACCGATGGCGCTGCCAGAAGATTTTTCACGGCTAACCGAGCCCGCAGCGTCTAGCGCCGGAAAGTACACCGTCCCCTCCCTGGCCCGCAGATTTTCCCGGGCATTGCGCAGCGCCGCCTGTGCGGCGGCCAGGGTGGGATTATCCCGCATCGCCTGGCGGATCACCTGATCCAGGGCCGGACTATGAAACAAGTCCCACCATTCAGCCGAGATCTCCCCGCCTGAAATCAGACGCTGTGGCGCGCCGCCGATACCAGGGGCACCGACCGTTTCATCGGGTAAGGGCCTGGCGGTTATAGAAGCGGTTGCTGGGGCACGCGGCCTTTCAAAATCGGGACCGACTGTGCACGCAGCCAGCAACATAACGGCGGCGGCAAGCACTGCGTTGCTGGCTTTGCTGATACATTTCATGTCGTAGGCTCCGAAGCAAGCATGATCTGCACGGTCCAATCGGAATTGTTGCGACTTTGCTCATGCAATGCTCACAAGATAAATGCCAGTTAGCGTCCTGCAGATTATTTTCATGCATAATCTTTTTAGCACACCCTTGTGATGTAGCAACTATTCAGCACATAAGCGAGTCAGCCATTGCCTGCGTACAACGCTATCACTTAACTTCCCGTAAGCAACAGCTCCAGCCCACATGCTGTGCCGTTGAGTAAGGGAACCAAATAGGTACGAGATGTAAAGAATAACAAAAATATTCTGCGCAAAATGGTTACCCCTATCGTGGAAGCAGTCTATCGAGAGGCGCTTGTGTGGGAAGTGGCGGCTGTAGGAGGTCAGCGATAGGAATTTGCTTTTGGGAGTTCTGGGAACAGTATATTCAAGTCTCTATTTTCTTCACTTTGGGGACAAAAACGCCCAACCGCTGATCCAATTCATGTATCAACCCGCGAGATTAAGAGTTCCACGCAGCCCCTCTATTACCATCTGCGTTCCAATTGTGGCGAGGATTAGCCCCATCATACGAGTGACTACCCCCAATGCACTGGCTCCGAGGTAGCGCACGAGCTTCTCGCCGAAAATAAAGAAAAAATATGTGATTAAACACAGCGCGGCGAACACGGAGATGGTCACCACCATGGCGATAATACCACCACCTGCTGAAAAGTTCATCGCGGTTGCTATCGTACCCGGACCGGCGAGTAATGGCATTCCCAAAGGAGATATTGCAACACTGAGCGCTGCATCTCTCGAGTTCCGCCTGTCCTCTTCACTTGGTTGTTGAACGCTCGATTGATTGCCTTGCAGCATATGAAGGCCGATAAAGAAAACAATAATCCCGCCGGTAATCCGGAATGCAGGTAGAGTAAGTCCAAACACGTCAAAGATCACTTTCCCAGCTACAGAGAACAATGCAACGATAGCGAACGCGATGAGCAAGGATCTTAATGCCACGCTCCTGGTTGTCTGTTCATCATCGCCACTCGTGAGGCTAAGGAAAACCGGGACGCCAGCAATGGGATTCATTATGGCGAAAAAAGCCATAAATACAGTAACTGCGTGTGTCAGTGTCGCATCCATATTCCCTCCAAGCCTTGGCTATTGAGTCGCGGTATCAACGCCTCAATAGCCGGCGCAGCCTTGCTGAGTCCGGCAGCGAAGGCGTGAAATTGATTGACTTGTTGAACGAAGCCGCTATCGCGGCAGGAAAGACCAAGGGGCCATACAGGACATTCTTGTTTTATTGCTTTAACGGCTGAATTATCTACTCCTGAATTGTCCACTCTTCGGTAATGCGTGATCCGCATCAACCAACATCTCCCCTTTGCGTAGCGCACGCGAAACAGCGGGGAGGGGCAATTTTAAGATGGTGAGCGATTTCTGCAGCTGGCTGGCTATGAACTTGGCTGCGTTTTACCACCACCCACAAACTCTGGCCGCTTGCCCATCTCAATGCCAGCCATAATAAACTGATGTAACTTTCGCCTCGCTTAATACCGCGGATGATTGCATGATGAACGAGCTCCGGAATATCGAGGCGAGGTTATCTTGGCATGCCAAGGATGACAGCTTATGCTCTAAAAGCAATCAAGCAAGAACACCCTCTTTGGTTCCCATAGCGGTCTCTGGAAGAAGGTTTCCCCTTTTTCCAGAGACCACGCACTATGGCCGCAATGCCAACCCTTATTGCTGTTTTTTCTGCTTTGGCAGATTTTAAAAGAGCATGAAACTCCAAATATCAGTTGGTAAAAGAAAGGAACTTTCACTATGGCACATGAAATTATTAATCCGGATTCTATGTATGACAGTTTGCAATATGGATTTTCTCACGCTACCAGATCGCAGGGACAAACGCAGATCCACTGTGCCGGGCAGGTGGCATGGGATGAAAACGGAAATCTGGTAGGCGCAGGAGACCTGGCTAAACAGGCACAGCAGGTATTTAAAAATTTAAAAACGGTGCTGCGCGAAGCCGGTGCGACACCGGCGGATGTCGTGAGGATGAGAACCTATGTGGTAAACCTTAAACCACAATATTTAGAGGTTATAGCTAACGCTGGTGCTGAATTTTATGCTGAAGCCCTACCTGCAGCCAATACGTTAATCGGCGTCCAATCCCTTGCGCTGCCGGACTTGCTAATTGAGGTTGAAGTGACTGCTATTGTTGATTAGGTCGCAATTGACAACACACCAGTGATACGGAAGAACCCGTTGCTCTCTTCCGTATTTTTCCTTTGACCGTCTGCCGCTCCGGGAAAGACTTCTTGACCTGTGGTGCCCCGATAACGTTGCCGCACCCCATTCCGACAAGGGCGTCAATGCTTGTCACCATGAATAGAAAAGAGCAGTCAATGAAGGGGCGGGTTAACGTGCCCGCGGCGGCGAGAGAGAAAGCCTGCAGCGCGGTAGCTTCGGCAGATTTTCCATTTTCATGACATGCTAACCTCTTGAAAATACACAAAAAGTTCTGAATGCAAAACATAACTAAAAAACTATCTTTTTATATTGACAATGGTTACTGGTTTGGTTATAAATAAGACATCGGCGCTTTGTTATGGCAGGTGAAGCGCTGATAGTCAAAGTAATAGATCTTTCAAGAAACCTCCCAAAACATAATTGCCCCGTGATTTCCCTCCTGATCACGGGGCCTTTTTTTGTTTACCAATCGATTTTAATCCACAAAAACAGATAAACGGGTCGGACCCAGGGGTCGGACCCAGGCTAACTGGCTAAAACTGGAACCATGCGGAACCAGAAACCACGCGGGACGTTCTTGCTTTATTGCTTTAACGGCTGAATTATCCACTCAGTTAATGCGTGCCTTTGCGTAGCGTACGCGAAACAGCGGAGGGGCCGATTTTAAGATGGCGAGCGATTTCTGCAGCTGTCTGACTATGAACTTGACTGCGCTTTAAACTGCCATCCGCAAGCTCTGCCCGGTTGCCCACAGGCCATCGACACAGGGAACCAGGTTCTTGGCGCCATTCTGTTATTTTTTGAAGCAGGCTGGTATGGCGGCAATATTTACAACGCCATGAATAGTGTGCATAAATATAATCGTAACGTACAGGACTCCGCTCTGGCACAAATTCGCCAGCGCAGTCACTTCACTCTGCTACTGGGCGAAGAGTCTGCAATCCTGCAACGCTCCACGCCTCTGCATTAAACCAAGGGACATCATGAACATAGCCATCATCGGATCTGGAGCTCTGGGACTTTATTATGGCGCCCGCCTGCAACAGGCGGGTGAAAACGTTCACTTTCTGCTGCGGCGCGACTATCAGGCCATCAGCCGCAACGGGCTGACAGTTCACTCCTGCGACGGCGACTTTCACCTGCAACAGGTTCAGGGCTATCGCTGCGCTGACGAGATGCCCAAGGCAGACCTGGTCATTGTTGGACTGAAGACCTTTGCCAACCAGCATCTTGAACAATTGGTCACCCCGCTTCTCAATGAGGATACGGCCATTTTGACGTTACAAAACGGTCTGGGCAACGAGGAGCTGCTGGCAGAACTTTTTGGCGCCAGACGGGTTCTCGGTGGCGTGGCCTTTATCTGTTCCAACCGCGGGAAACAAGGCGAAGTCCATCACCTTTCCCAGGGTGCCATCCGGCTGGGAGAATTCAGCGCTGGTTTGACCCCGCGCGCCGAAAATATTGCCGCCATGTTTAACCGTGCCAAGGTGCCGTGTCAGGCCGTGAAAGATCTCAAAAAGATCCGCTGGGAAAAGCTGGTGTGGAATATTCCGTTCAACGGCCTGTGCGCCCTGACCGGCAAAACCACCGACCTGCTGCTGGCCCATCCGCCAACCCGAGCGCTGATTGGTGAACTGATGGACGAAGTGGTTGCTGGAGCCAACGCCCAGGACCTGACCAGCCCGATTGACGGCAAAGCATTTGGCGCCCACATGATTGAACTCACTGAAGGGATGGGCGCTTATCATCCAAGCATGATGCTCGACCGCCTGCAGGGCCGCCCTCTGGAGTTGGAAGCCATTTACGCCATTCCACTCAGGCAGGCCGCTGCCAGAGGTGTGAAACTGACGCGCATTGCCATGCTGCACAGTCTGCTGGACGTCACTGAGAAATAGCTTTCCTTATTCAGCAAAAACCACCGGAACCTCACGGGGTCATTCTATATTACCCCCGTCAAGAAAAAACTTACCTTTGGTTCTCTCAGGTTTCCTGTTGCTGTTCAGGGTAAAATTGGGCCGCTTTTGAATGAGAAGCATTGCGCAGGCAATGAGTTTTACCGCACAGTGAATGCGGTGAAAGTTTGTGCCAGTGGTCATGGTCGTTTTCCGTGTTTGATGCTCCATGTTGACAGGGGAATTGCTCATGTTAAAATTCAAGAAAACAATGCTTATTATTTCAATTATCATTGGAGTTTATTATGACAACTACATCAGAGGTTTGCCACACTTTTGAAACAGCCCTGGATATGGCAATAACAATGGAAGAACGCTGCTACCGTGCTTATTTAAGTACCCTTCGTCTGGTGAAAGACAAGACCGCATTGTCCCTGTTGAAGGATGCTGCCATCGAAGTTTCGGAGCACAAACAAAAGCTCGAAATTGCATTGATTGAGGGCAGTGCTGAGCACCTACAGCAAATGCAACAAGAGGTGCCGATTATGCACCTCGATACTCTACTCAAACAACAGCAAATTGATGCCGATGCGACAGCTCGCGAGGCCCTTGCCTACATTATTCATATCAAAAAAAATAGTGTCGATTTCACTACTGTCCGGTTAAAAAACCGCACAACCTTGTAACACATTGAAAGTAATAGTTCTTTGACATAACTGCTTCGTTTTCGATTTGAATTCGCCCCAGCAATATGGGCAGATACCTTCTGTGCTAT
>Ga0265295_1005538_pt1 | contig 15980 bp, 14 predicted proteins | sample Munlansysbiofilm_FD_192503 | JGI IMG/M metagenome (GOLD analysis project Ga0265295, IMG submission 192503) | Leachate microbial communities from a municipal landfill in Southern Ontario, Canada - Methane capture system biofilm | ecosystem: Engineered > Solid waste > Landfill > Unclassified ... | reverse complement strand
CTCTGTGCTGGCGGCCTGAATGTGATTGAAGTGACTTTGCGCACGCCGCAAGCACTCGAAGCACTGAAGGTGATTCGCCAAGAAGTGCCGGATTTGATTGTTGGTGCAGGCACGGTGATCAGTGCTGAGCAGTTTGGCCAAGCCATTGATGCTGGTGCACAGTTTGCGGTCAGTCCAGGCTTTACTGAGCGTTTAGCTCAAGCTGCTAAAGAGACAGACTTACCGTATTTACCTGGAGTGATGACGCCCTCTGAAGTGTTAGCGGCGGTAGAATACGGTTACCGTTCTTTAAAACTATTTCCCGCGAATGGCGATGCCAGCGTGCGTATGCTCAATAGTTTTAAAGGTCCGTTTACGGGGATTAGCTTTTGCCCAACCGGCGGTGTGACGCGCAATAATTTATTAAGTTATTTAAGCTTACCGAATGTGGCCTGTTGTGGTGGTACGTGGATTGCTCCAGCCAGCTTAGTGCAGGCGCAAGCTTGGGATCAAATCACTCAACTGGCCCGTGAAGCCTGTGCAATGGCAGGGCACTTGGAATCGTTGACATGAGTTGGGATTACCCAGAACCTTATATTCTAGCGTTGCGCGCTGAACCTGCTGATATTGACGAGTTTGATCATGTTAATAATGCGGTGTATGTGCATTGGATGGAAGAGTGCGCTTGGCAGCACTCCATCGACCTTGGCCTGGGCTTTGCTGAATATCAGGTGTTGGATCGAGGTATGGCGGTCTTGCGTCATGAGATTGACTATCTGGCCAGTGCTTATGAAGGCGAAGAACTGCAGATGGCCACGTGGATTGCTCACTCCGATCAACGTTTGCGCATGGACCGTTATTTTCAGTTAGTACGCGAGTCTGATGGTGTGACCTTGCTGCGAGCTAAAACAACCTTTGTTTGCATTGAGCTATCAAGCGGGCGACCTAAACGTATGCCACCTGAGTTTGTACAAGGTTATGGCGCGGTGATGCTGCCTGAGCATGCTTAAGTTGTGAGCGCTGGCGCTCTATAAAAGAGTGCTGGGTTTAGTTTAGTGATGTGTTTGGCTCGATTGCGCCGCTCTACATCAACGCAGTATGGCTCTTGTTTTCAGTGTGGTTTATACCGGCTGAACTTACAGCCGCAGTTGCCTGAATGCATTACCATTATTTTTACCGGCGCTAACCCTAAGCGTTGGCTTACTTGAGAGTTCGATATTGTGCAAATTGCTTTAGCGCCGATGCAAGGTTTGGTGGATCATATTCTGCGTGATGTGCTGACCGAGCAGGGTGGCATTGATTGGTGTGTGACTGAGTTTGTGCGGGTCACCGACCAGCTCTTGCCCACCCATATTTATCACCGGCTTGCCCCTGAATTAGAACACGGCGCGAAAACTGCTGCGGGTACACCCATGCGCGTACAGTTACTGGGTTCTGACCCCTATGCGTTGGCGGATAATGCGGCAAAAGCCTGCGAGCTGGGCGCGCCCGTGATTGATTTAAACTTTGGCTGTCCATCCAAAACAGTAAATAACTCCTGTGGTGGTGCGATTTTACTGCGTGAACCTGAAGGCTTGTTTAAGATCGTTGAAGCGGTGCGTGCCGGTATGCCAGCGCATATACCACTGACCACTAAGATGCGCTTAGGCTATGACAGTCCCGATGGCGCAATGGATTGCGCGCGTGCTTTAGCTGATGGTGGCTCTGCACAAATTGTCGTGCATGCACGCACTAAAACCGATGGTTATAAACCACCTGCGCATTGGGAGTGGGTGGCTAAAGTGCAAGATGTGGTCAAGGTTCCCGTGTTTGCCAATGGTGATATTTGGACGCTGGATGATTGGTATCGCTGCCGTGAAGTCAGCGGTGTTGATCATGTGATGCTCGGTCGCGGTTTAGTCTCACGCCCAGATTTAGCCAAGCAAATTGCGTGTGCGCGTGATGGCATTGAGTATCAACTGAAGACCTGGCAGGAGCTGCAGCCGATGTTGCGTGAGTTTTGGCGTCAGGTGCGTTTGACCTTAACCACGCTCAGTGCACCGGGACGCCTCAAGCAATGGCTGGCGCTGATGACCCGCAACTATCCAGAAGCACAGGAACTGTTTTTCCTGCTGCGCAGAGTGACGGATTGCGAGGTGATTGATCGGATCTTTGGTTTTGTGCACGGCGAGTTTAGTCATATTGAACCAGTGCTCAAGCAACCGGCTTAATCATGCTGGATCAAGTGTGGCAGTGGCGCTCAGCATCTGCATAAATGCTTGCGCCGCATTGGATAGCGTGCGTTCAGTATGCACGATATAGCCCAAATCACGACTCAGACTGGCATCAGTCATGGGTAAGCGCACCACTGAATCATCCAGCATGCTGTGTGGCAAGACACTCCACGCTAAACCAATCGAGACCATCATCTTAATGGTCTCCATATAGTTGGTGCTCATACTGATATTGGGTGTGAGACCGGCTTGATCAAACAATTGCAAAGCAATTTTTCGAGTAAAGGTATGGCTGCCAGGAAATACAGCGGGATACTCACATAAGTCTGCCAGACTGATACGTTGACGTTGCGCCAGTGGATGATCGGGTGCGACGACAAAAACCAAATCATCTTGCCAGACTTTAACCGCTTGTAATGGTGCTTCACAGTGCGGTGATAGGGTGATAATCGCCAGCTCACAGCGCCCGTGGAGTACATCGGCATAGGCCACTTCAGAGTCAAGAAAACGAATATCCAGCATCACTTCAGGGTAACGTTTGGTAAAAGCGCGCAGCAGCGGCGGTAAGCGGCGCAAACCAATATGGTGGCTGGTGGCTAAACTTAAGCGGCCACTGACGGTACCACTGAGATTATTCAGCGCGCGCCGTGCATCTTCCAGTTCATTGATAATGCGGTAGGCACGCGGCAATAAAGCCTGTCCGGCTTCGGTTAGCCGTGTTTCGCGGCCCACGCGATCAAATAAACGCACACCTAATTGTTCTTCCAAGCTGGCGATACGTTTACTAATGGCGGGCTGAGTTACATGTAGACGTGTACCAGCCAGCGAGAAGCTGCGCTGTTCGGCGATCGCGATAAAGGTATTCAGGCTGGCGAGATCCATGGGCGACACTCAAGTGATCTAAAACAGGTGCTTAAACTATACTGCTATTCCTAAATAGAATCTAATGGATAAGAAATATCAATTTGAGTTATTCGAGTACAGCTCATAAGATAGACTTATAAGCAGTAGGTGAATGGCCGCTGCACATAATACTGATGAGGACGGTCTAATGACTGGAAAAACACTGTACGACAAGCTGTGGGAGATGCACGAAGTGAAGCGTCGCGATGACGGCTCTTCGTTGATTTATATCGACCGCCATATTTTACATGAAGTGACCTCGCCACAAGCTTTTGAAGGTCTGCGTTTGGCTCAGCGTAAACCGTGGCGCATCGATAGTAATATCGCTACGCCAGACCACAACGTCCCCACCACCAAGAAAGAGCGTGACGGTGGTATTGCGGCGATTGCTGATAACGTGTCGCGTATTCAAGTACAAACCTTGGATGATAACTGCGATGAGTACGGCATTTTGCAGTTTAAAATGAACGACGTTCGCCAAGGTATCGTGCACGTAATTGGCCCAGAGCAGGGTGCAACTTTGCCGGGTATGACCGTTGTGTGCGGTGACTCACATACTTCAACTCACGGTGCTTTCGGCGCATTAGCGCACGGTATTGGTACATCTGAAGTTGAGCATGTGTTAGCGACCCAGTGCTTGGTTGCTAAGAAAATGAAAAACATGCAAGTGCGCGTTGAAGGCAAAGTGCCTGCAGGCGTAACAGCTAAAGATATCGTCTTAGCCATTATCGGTAAGATTGGTACTGCAGGCGGTAACGGTCATGCGGTTGAATTTGCCGGTAGTGCGATTCGTGAGTTGTCGATGGAAGGTCGTATGACCGTGTGTAATATGTCCATCGAAGCCGGTGCTCGTGTCGGTATGGTTGCGGTAGACCAGAAAACCATCGATTACGTTGAAGGCCGTCCATACTCGCCAAAAGGCGCAGATTGGAATGCAGCGGTTGCAGCGTGGAAAGATTTGGTTTCAGACGAAAATGCCCATTTCGACACTGTTGTGGAAATGCGTGCAGAAGATATTATCCCGCAAGTGAGCTGGGGTACTTCGCCTGAAATGGTTCTGCCGGTTGATGCCAATGTGCCAGATCCTGCAAAAGAGTCTGACCCAACCAAGCGCGATTCTATTACTCGTGCGCTGAAATATATGGGTTTACAAGCCAACCAAGCGATTACCGATATTAAAGTCGATCGCGTATTTATTGGTTCGTGCACCAACTCACGTATTGAAGACTTACGCGCCGCAGCAGAAGTGGCTAAAGGCCGTAAAGTTGCGAGCAATGTAATCCAAGCGTTAGTCGTGCCAGGTTCGGGTTTAGTTAAGAAACAAGCTGAAGAAGAAGGTCTGCATACGATCTTTTTGGAAGCAGGTTTTGAATGGCGTGAGCCAGGTTGTTCCATGTGCTTAGCCATGAACCCAGATAAATTGGGTAGCGGTGAGCATTGTGCATCGACGTCGAACCGTAACTTTGAAGGTCGTCAGGGTAATGGCGGTCGTACGCACTTGGTCAGCCCCGCTATGGCAGCCGCAGCAGCGGTCAAAGGCCACTTTGTTGATGTGCGTGAATTAATGAAAGAAGGAGCATCAGCATGAAGGCTTTTACTCAACATCAGGGTTTAGTGGCTCCCTTGGATCGCGCCAACGTTGATACTGACCAGATTATTCCAAAGCAGTTTTTGAAATCCATTAAACGTACGGGTTTTGGCCCGAACTTATTTGATGAGTGGCGCTACCTTGATGAAGGACAGCCTGATCAAGACAGCAGCAAGCGTCCGCTTAATACTGAGTTTGTGCTGAACCAGCCACGTTACCAAGGTGCTAGCGTATTGCTGGCGCAAGAAAACTTTGGTTGCGGATCAAGCCGTGAACATGCGCCGTGGGCGTTAGAAGAGTATGGTTTCCGTGCGATTATCGCGCCAAGCTTTGCTGATATCTTCTATAACAACAGCTTTAAAAACGGTTTGTTGCCGATTGTTTTAACGGCAGCTGAAGTCAATGAGTTGTTTGCCGAAGCGCAAGCGACTGAAGGCTATGAGTTGACCGTTGATCTGGCTGCGCAGACTGTGACGCGTCCAGATGGCGTGCAGTACTCATTTGAAGTCGATGCGTTTCGTAAGCATTGCTTACTCAATGGTCTGGATGATATCGGTTTGACCTTGCAAGATGCTGAGCTGATTCGTGAGTTTGAAGTGGGCTATAAAAAAGCCAACCCATGGTTATTTGACGCCCTTTAATTTAACTAAATGCGCTGCTGTGCAGTCACAGCGGCGCTGAGTATTTAAAATGTCTAAAAGAATTCTAGTATTACCCGGTGATGGCATCGGTCCAGAAATTACTCGTGAAGCAGTTAAAGTTTTAGAACTGGCCAACACTAAATTCAACTTAGGCTTTGAGCTGGTTGAAGGCGAGTTAGGCGGTGCGGCAATTGATAAGCACGGCGTACCTTTGGCTGATTCGACCTTAGCGCTGGCGCGTGAAGTCGATGCAATCTTGCTCGGTGCTGTGGGTGGTCCTAAGTGGGATACGCTGGATCGTGCGATCCGTCCTGAGCGCGGCCTGTTGAAGATTCGTTCTGAGTTGGGTTTGTTTGGTAACTTGCGTCCAGCGATTCTTTACCCACAATTAGCAGAAGCTTCAACGCTGAAGCCAGAAGTGGTTTCCGGTCTGGATATCCTGATTGTGCGTGAGTTAACCGGTGGTATTTACTTCGGTACTCCACGCGATACAGTGACCCTGGAAAATGGTGAGCGTATGGCGTTTGACACCCTTCCATACAGCGAAAGCGAAATCCGCCGCATTGCCAAAGTGGGCTTTGATATGGCGCGTTTACGTGGCAAGAAAGTCTGCTCAGTGGATAAAGCTAACGTGCTGGAGTCCAGCCGTCTATGGCGTGAAGTGGTGATCGAAGTTGCTAAAGATTACCCTGATGTAGAGCTGAGCCACCTATACGTGGACAACGCTGCTATGCAATTGGTGCGTGCGCCAAAGCAGTTTGATGTGATTGTGACGGATAACTTATTCGGTGATATTTTATCGGATCAGGCTTCAATGTTGACCGGTTCAATTGGTATGCTGCCATCGGCATCTTTGGACTCCAACAATAAAGGCATGTATGAGCCGTGCCACGGTTCAGCGCCTGATATTGCCGGACAAAACTTAGCCAATCCATTGGCAACGATTTTGTCAGTCTCGATGATGTTGCGTTATAGCTTTAATGAACTGGCTGCAGCGGATGCCATTGAACAAGCAGTGAGCGATGTGCTGGATCAAGGCTTGCGTACGGGCGACATTTTCTCAGCTGGCATGCGTAAAGTCGGCACAGACGAAATGGGTGACGCAGTAGTCGCAGCGCTTGCAAAGCTGTAAGCTCAGTCAATTAAATAGTTCCACCATCGCAGTTTAGATTGTTGTGGTGGATTATTAACTAACAATAGGTGTAGTCGTGATGAAACGTGTAGGTCTAATCGGTTGGCGCGGCATGGTAGGTTCAGTCCTCATGCAGCGCATGCTCGAAGAACAGGATTTCGATTTAATTGAGCCAGTGTTCTTTACCACGTCAAACGTGGGCGGACAGGGGCCTGCAATTGGTAAAGATATTCCGACCCTTAAAGATGCTTATGATATTAATGAGCTTAAAGGCCTGGATGTGATCTTGACCTGTCAAGGTGGCGACTACACCGACGAGGTTTACCCTAAGCTGCGTGAAGCAGGTTGGGATGGTTACTGGATTGACGCAGCGTCTGCATTGCGCATGAAAGATCACTCGGTGATTGTGCTCGATCCGGTGAACCGCAAAGTCATTGATCAGTCACTTGAGACCGGCATTAAAGACTATATCGGTGGTAACTGTACCGTCAGTTTGATGTTGATGGGCTTAGGTGGTTTGTTTGAAGCGGGCGTGGTTGAGTGGATGAGCGCCATGACCTATCAAGCGGCCAGTGGTTCAGGTGCACAAAATATGCGCGAACTGATCCGTCAAATGGGTGGTATTCATGCCTCTGTTGCCGCTGAGTTACAAGATCCAGCCAGCGCTATTTTAGATATCGACCGCAAAGTGGCTGAATATCAGCGCAGCGATGAGTGCCCAACCGATCACTTTGGTGTGCCGCTCGCAGGCAGCTTAATTCCATGGATCGACACAGCTTTACCCAATGGTCAAAGCCGTGAAGAGTGGAAAGCGCAAGCTGAAACTAACAAAGTGTTGGGTCGCTATAAAAACCCAATTCCAGTGGATGGCTTATGTGTGCGTGTGGGTTCCATGCGTTGCCACAGTCAGGCCTTGACGATCAAACTCAATAAAGATGTGCCGTTAGCGGATATTGAAAATATGATCAGTCAGCACAATCCATGGGTGCGTTTGATTCCCAACGATCGTGACACCACCATGCGAGAACTGACGCCAACTGCGGTCACTGGCACTATGGATGTTCCAGTGGGTCGTTTGCGTAAGCTCAATATGGGCTCACATTATCTGGGTGCCTTTACTGTTGGTGACCAGTTGTTATGGGGTGCTGCAGAGCCATTGCGTAGAATGTTGCGTATCTTGCTCGAACGCTAAGTCTGCATCTAATAATAGGCGCGTAAAATTGATTTTTCGGTTTTACGCGCCTATTTTTTTAGATAAGGCTTTTAAATCAGTGAATGTATAAGGCATTGAGCCATAAGCCTGTTGATAAAACTTGATACCTGCAAGATACTAAACGCTTAAGCTGAGTAAGCTCGCTGATTAGAAAAGTGGTATTAAAGTGAGTACGACTGATAGGGAATGCCACTTTTAGCTTTAAAAAGTCGACTCAAAGCCTCCGGAATATCCGGAACGAATAACAAGGGATCACTCTATATGCTTCAAGTTCGCAAATTGGTATTAGCAGTTGCCGCTGCCACAGCGTTTTCTTCGAGTTTTACCTATGCGCTCGGTTTGGGTGATTTGTCTATTCAATCATCTGCAAATCAGCCGCTTGAAGCAGAGATATCTTTATTAGATGTGCGTGATTTATCCGCCGCTGATATTAAACCCCAGCTGGCCTCGGCTGAAGCCTTTAAACAAGCAGGAATTAAGCGCGAACTGTACTTAACCAGTTTGGTTTTCACGCCTGTATTGAGCGCCAATGGTAAAAATGTTATTCGAGTGAGCAGCTCTAATCCTGTTAGCGCTTCATCGCTGAGTTTTTTAGTTGAAGTGCTGTGGCCTAATGGGCGTTTATTGCGTGAGTTTACCGTGCCGGTTGATGCACCTTTATATAAATCAGAGCCACCGGCAAGCACCACGCAGCAGCCTGCAACTATTGCAGCATCTCAGTCGTCAGTAAGCACTCGCGCTGCCAATTATCGTGTGCAGAGAAATGATACCTTGTGGGAAATTGCACTGCAGAATCGCGGCTCTGCTTCTGTTCAGCAAACCATGCTGGCTCTACAAGATCTAAATCCCGATGCTTTTTTAGATAATAATATTAATCGTCTGAAAAACAATAAAGTCTTACGCTTACCTACGGCCCAAGAAATCAATAGCCGTAGCCGTGCAGCAGCGATTGCTGAAGTGGCCGAGCAAAATGCCAGCTGGAAAGCAGGACGTGCATCCAGTGCACAAGCCAAGCGTCAACTGGATGCTACGCGTCGTAAAGCAGCTGCAACAGCGCCTAGTCAAGTCGAACAAACGGATAGCTTGCGATTGGTGTCTGATGCGCCTGGTCAAGCCACAAAAGCCGCGGACCAAGGTTCAACGGCAGAGCTTAGAGCAGTGCAAGATCAGTTGGCGGCCAGTAACGAACGCTTAGATTCAGCGCTACTGGAAAATGCCGACCTGACCAGTCAAATTCAGGACCTCGATAGCCAGCTGGATAAGTTAAAACGCCTGATTGAATTAAAAGACAATCAGTTGTCTCAATTGCAAGATGCGCTGGGTATTGTGCCGCAAGCAGATAGCGTCGGAGAGGGCACTGATGGCCTTGAAGCGGAGCTTAATCTTCAAGAAGCTCCTGTGATTGATCTTGATTCTGCATTCGATATCTCCAATGTAATTGATCCGTTACAGATTGATGCTGTAACAGATGAGTCCCTGCTGGCAGCCGATAAAGCGGCTGCTGAAGAACAAAGTGTGGTTGAGCAGTTTATCAGTAACCCGATGTTGCTTTCTGCTGCGGGCGGTATTGCGGTCTTAGCTCTGTTGTTATTGTCATTAGCCATTGCGCGCAGTAATGCCCGTAAACAGGCAGCGCTATACGACGAACAATTAACCAATAACTTAACACCAATAACACCAAATTATAGAGGCCAGTCAGGTAAAACCGCAGTGCAACACACTGATGCGTTTACGGATGATTTGATATTTGAAAAGCCCACTGTTAACCCAGCGTTTAAGCCCGGCAGAACAGCGCCAGCTGTTGATGTGGGTCTGACTGCAGAGACTGTTGATGAGTTAGATGCTGAGCTGGATGATTTATCGGCTTTATTGGCCGATGCAGAACCGCTTAGCGATCCAACGCCTGCAGATAACGAAATTGATGCCTTTGGTTTTGATCTGGAAGCGCCGATTGAATCTGATACAAGCAAGCCTGCAGATGAGTTTTCGTTTGATGATTTGGAGCTGGATCTTGCTGCAAGCTCAAGTCCTAAAGCGATCGATGATTTTGATTTTTCTGCACAGTTAGATCAAGCCAGTAACGAACTGGATGAGCCAACAGCCGCTATGCCGCAAGCTACGGATCTGAGCGAGTTTAATCTGGATGATATTGATGATCTTACACAAGACATCCCCCTTGCTGATGTGCCATCACCTGCATCTGCTGATAAAGATGATTTGGATTTCTTGTCGGATGCCAACTCTGATTCCGATGAAGTGGCTACCAAGTTGAATCTAGCCTTGGCCTATATTGATATGGACGACAGCCAAGGTGCGCGCGATATCTTGAGCGAAGTGCTGGCTGAAGGAACGGCTGCACAGCAAGCCGAAGCCCGTGAACTCATCAACCAGCTAGGGTAAATCATGTTAACTCCAATAACGCCAAGCGCGCGTCCATTTGTTGCTGCTGGCGTTTTTAGAATTGCCCTCGGTGTTGAATATAAAGGCTCGAACTACCATGGCTTTCAATTGCAGGCTGAAGGTACGCCCAGTATTCAAGGCCACTTAGAAGAGGCCTTGCAGCATATCAATGCTGATCTGCCGGTGCGTTTAAGCTGTGCAGGGCGCACTGATGCGATGGTGCATGCCTGCGCGCAAGTGGTGCATTTTGATACATCAATTGAGCGCCCGATGCGTTCTTGGGTGATGGGGGCTAACCGCTATTTACCTAAAGATATCAGTGTGGTCTGGGCACAGACTATGCCGCAGGATTTTCATTCTCGCTTTAGCGCGGTGGCACGGCGTTATCGCTATGTGATTTATAGCGATGAAGTGCGTCCTGCACATTTATCTGAAGAAGTGACCTGGACCCATCAAGCGCTGGATATCAACAAAATGCGTGAAGCGGCACGCTGCTTAGTCGGCACCCACGATTTTAATGCTTTGCGCGCGGCAGGTTGCCAAGCGCATTCTCCGGTGCGCACCATCCATCATTTACAACTGCTTGAATTTGGTAAGCTGATTATTATTGATGTGCGCGCCAATGCGTTTTTGCATCATATGGTGCGTAATATTGCCGGTGTGTTAATGATGGTGGGTGCAGGCGAACGACCGGTTGAGTGGGCGCAGCAGGTACTAGAAAGCTGTGATCGCAAAGCCGGCGGAGTGACTGCTGCACCGCATGGTCTATATATGGTGCACGTTGAGTACCCAGAACAATTTAAATTACCCGAACGCTATTTGGGTCCGCATTTTTTATCAGGTTTACCTGATATTTTTGAATAACACTAAAGAGAACTGCAGTGCGAGTACGAACTAAAATTTGCGGTATTACCTGTGTTGAAGATGCTTTAGTAGCGGCACAAGCCGGTGTCGATGCGATTGGTTTAGTCTTCTATGCAAAAAGCCCACGCGCTGTGAATGTGGCGCAAGCGCAAAAAATCATTGCTGCTTTGCCGCCTTTTGTCAGTACCGTAGGTTTGTTTGTCAATGCCTCACAGGCTGAAGTGAATGCCGTGCTTGAGCAGGTACCACTGGATGTATTGCAGTTTCATGGCGATGAAACACCTGAGTTTTGTGAAGGCTTTGCTCGACCCTATTTTCGTGCATTACGTATGCAGCCCGGTGTTGATATCGCAGCGAGGGCTGCGCAATACCGTGGCGCGCAGGGTATTTTACTGGATGCTTGGGTGCCAGGCGTGCATGGTGGTACTGGAGAACGCTTTGATTGGGCGCAAATACCCAGCAATTTAGCCAAACCGCTCATTTTAGCCGGTGGCTTAAATGCGCATAATGTCACTCAAGCTATACACGAAGTGCAGCCTTGGGCAGTGGACGTCAGTGGCGGTGTTGAAGCGAGTCATGGTGTAAAAGACGCAGATAAAGTGCGCAAATTCTTATATGCTGTGCAGATCAAAAATACGCAGCAATGTGACGGTTCATTTTAACGAGCCGTCAGTAACCTGATTATTAAACATATTTTCTAGAGGGTGCAGGGCATTGCCACTGACCCCATGCGGAGTAGATAGCTGATGAACAACTGGTTAGTCGATAAACTAATTCCTTCAATTATGCGCTCTGATGCGAGAAAAAGTTCAGTACCTGATGGTGTCTGGCACAAATGCCCATCTTGTGAAGCTGCATTGTATAAGCCTGAACTAGAGAAAAACTTAGAGGTGTGTCCTAAGTGTAATCACCATATGCGTATTAATGCTCGTACGCGTTTGGACATCTTCTTAGATAAAGAAGGCCGCGAAGAGATTGCTGCTGATCTTGAGCCGGTTGACCGTATTAAATTCCGTGACAGCAAAAAATACAAAGACCGCCTGACTGCAGCGCAAAAGCAGACCGGTGAAAAAGATGCACTGATTGCCATGAGCGGTACTCTTGAAGGTATGCCCGTTGTCGCTGCAGCTTTTGAATTTGCCTTTATGGGTGGTTCAATGGGTGCCGTCGTTGGTGAGCGTTTTGTGCAAGCAGCTAATGTTGCGCTTGAACAACGTTGCCCGCTGATTTGCTTCTCTGCTTCAGGCGGCGCACGTATGCAGGAAGCCTTAATCTCGCTGATGCAAATGGCGAAAACTGCAGCGGTGATTGCGCGTTTACGTGAAGAAGGCATTCCGTTTGTCTCGGCACTGACTGACCCTGTTTACGGCGGTGTATCAGCCAGTTTGGCGATGTTGGGCGATATCATTGTCGCTGAGCCAAAAGCACTGATTGGCTTTGCAGGCCCGCGTGTTATTGAGCAGACAGTACGTGAGAAATTGCCAGAAGGTTTCCAGCGCAGCGAGTTCTTACTTGAGCACGGTGCGATTGATATGATTATCCCGCGTGCAGAATTACGTCCGCGTGTGGCGAGTGTTTTACGTCAGTTTATGAATGTGCCAACGGTCGTTGTAGCTGAAGTTGAAATTGAAGCTGCAGTGATTGAAGCGGGTGAGCATGCAGTGGATGTTGTTGAACCTGTACAAGCGCAGGTATAACTGATGACAACGCGCAATCTTGAGCAGTGGCTGAGCTATCTAGAGCAGTTGCACCCCAATGAAATTGATATGGGATTGGCTCGCGTCCAGGACGTGGCTCAGCGCTTAGGCTTGCCGCGTATTGCTGAAAAAGTTGTGACTGTGACCGGCACCAATGGTAAGGGTTCAACCTGTGCCTTTTTAGCCAGCTTGGTCACACAGCAAAACTTGCAGGTGGGCGTCTACAGTTCACCGCACTTGCTGCATTACAATGAGCGTGTACGCATTAACGGTCAGGATGTCAGTGATCAGCAGCTCTGTGCTGCCTTTACTGCAGTTGAAGCGGCACGTGGCGATACCAGCTTAACCTATTTTGAAATGGGTACCTTGGCAGCGTTCTGGTTGTTTGCTCAAGCAGAGCTGGACGTGGTGATTCTTGAGGTGGGTTTAGGTGGTCGCCTTGATGCGGTCAATATTATTGATGCTGATGTGTCAGTGATCACTAATATTGGTATTGATCATAATGATTGGTTGGGCGATACCCGTGAATCTGTGGCTTATGAAAAGTCCGGTATTTTCCGTACTGGGCGTACGGCGGTCTGTGGTGATTTGAATCCACCTGAGCCGATCTTGACGACAGCTTCCAGCTTAAACACGCCGCTGTTATTACGTGGGCGTGATTTTGATTTGCGGGTTGATCAGAGCAGTTGGAATTGGCGTGGCGTCGATGCCCAAGGCCAAGCCTTGCAGCTCAATGATATTCCACTGCTTAATCTGCCGATTGAAAACGCTGCGCTGGCCTTACAAGTCTATGCCGCGTTGGATTTACCTTGGCAGGCCGATGCTCTGCTGCAAGGTTTGCAAAGTGCTCAGATCGCAGGGCGATTGCAAAAAGTGGAAGTGCTTTATCAAGGACGCACATTGCAGTTATTGCTGGATGTGGCGCACAATCCACATGCCGCGCAGTATCTTGCGCAACGACTGCAAACACAGCCCGTTAAGGGGCGGCGTTTAGCGGTACTGGGTATGCTGGATGATAAAGATTTAGCGGGTGTGCTGACATGTATTCAGTCGCAGTTTGCCAGTTGGGCTGTTGCAGCATTACCGTCACCGCGCAGTTGTAAGGCTGAGCAGCTCGAAGGTCAGTTGCAGCACTCTGGCGCACCGGTGATGGCGTATCCATCCATTGCCGCAGCGATTGAAGCGCAGTGCGCGCTAGCCACGGAAGACGATCAGATTGTAATCTTTGGTTCGTTCTTTACGGTTGCTGAAGCATTGAAATGGCTGGCTACACGGGCATAATATCGGGCCGCGCTATATCAGTGTGGCTTATTGAATCATTAAACAAGAAGGTGAGGGCTTTATGGCTGCTACAGACAGTAAATTGAAACAGCGTATCGTTGGTGCGTTAGTACTGGTGGCTTTAGCTGTGATTTTTGTCCCCATGCTACTTAAAAATGATGAGCCCGTGCGTGATGTCGTGGTGGAAGCACCCGAGATGCCAGCCATACCTGTTGCTCCAGAGTTTGCGATTGAAACGGTTGATGTGCCTGAGCCAGTGATTGATCCAGCGTATGCGGAGTGGGGCGAAATCATTGAGCCTGAAGATGATGCGTCAGTCATCTTGCCAGTTGAAGTGATTGCCGAGCCTGTGATTATCAAACCTGCGCCTGTAGCTAAGCCTGCTGTTGTTGCACCGAGCAAACCTGCAGTCGCTGCTGCTCCCGCTAAACCTGTGGTCAAGCCTGCACCTAAAGCAGTCGCGCCGGGTATCGATAAAAACAACTTACCCGTGTCGTGGTCAGTGCAATTAGCTAACCTCACCAATAAAGCTAACGCCGAAGGATTGCGCGATACCTATCGCAAAAAGCAATACAATGCCTATGTGCGCAGTGCTGATGGTACACACCGTGTCTTAATTGGGCCGTTAGTTCGCCAAAGTGAAGCGCAAGCGATGTGTAAAAATTTAAAAAGTCGCGAAGGCCAAGAGTGTTTTGTAGTGCGTTATCAGCCTTAAACACACAATGATGATGAAAAGCGTAACAAGCGCTTACCAGTGTTGATTGGCTCTGTTAAAATGCTGACTTTATACAGCAGGTAATTTATTTGTGTCTTTAAACTGGGTTGATGCAGTTATTATCGGCATCATTGCGATTTCAGCGCTTATTAGTCTCAAGCGAGGCTTTGTTAAAGAAGCTCTTTCGCTAGTGACTTGGGTGATTGCAGCGATTGTTGCTTGGATGTTTGGTGGCAGCTTAGCGCATCACTTAACGCCTTATATTGATACACCATCCATACGTGTTATTGCTGCGTGTGCAGTATTATTTGTGACCACGTTAATTGTCGGTGGTTTAGTTAACTTTATCTTGGGGCAATTAATCCATGCCACCGGCTTAACCGGTACAGACCGTTTATTGGGCATGGTATTTGGTGCCGCACGTGGATTATTTTTAGTGGTTGTTTTAGTGGGTCTACTCAGCTTAGCGCCTGTTGATCAGGACAGTTGGTGGCAGCAATCCACTTTAATTCCGCAATTTCTACTGATTGCTGACTGGTCTAAAAATCTAATTTTAGATTTCTCCGGTGAGTGGATCTCGACAGCTCAAAGTGTTTAACATTGGTGAGCAAACTCAGCAGTTACAGTTCTTATAACTGTCTTTAATTAGCATGACATAGCAGGGGTCGCGTTACATGTGTGGCATTGTCGGTATTGTCGGAAAATCAAACATTAATCAAGCGCTTTACGATGCGCTTACCGTACTTCAACACCGTGGCCAGGACGCCGCTGGAATGGTGACATCTAAGAATGGACGTTTGTTTCTGCGTAAAGACAATGGCTTAGTGCGTGATGTGTTTCGCACTCGTCATATGAAAGAGCTGGTTGGGAATGTGGGTATTGGCCACGTGCGTTACCCTACTGCCGGCAGTTCTAGCAGCGCCGAAGCGCAGCCATTTTATGTCAACTCGCCCTACGGTATTACCTTGGCGCACAATGGTAACTTAACCAATGCGAAGCAGTTAGCTAAAGAAATTTACCAAGCTGATTTACGTCATGTGAATACCAACTCTGACTCTGAAGTGATGCTCAACGTCTTTGCTAATGAGCTGAGCATTCGTGGCAAATTACAGCCCACAGAAGAAGATATATTTGCTGCCGTCAGCCGTGTGCATGAGCGTTGTGAGGGCGGCTATGCTGTCGTCTCAATGGTCACAGGTTATGGTGTCTTAGGTTTTCGTGACCCCAATGGTATTCGTCCAATTGTCTTTGGTCAGCGTCAAACGGCTGAAGGCATTGAGTATATGATCGCTTCAGAAAGCGTGGCATTGGATGTGCTGGGCTTTACGTTGATTCGTGACTTGGCTCCAGGTGA
>Ga0265295_1005537_pt1 | contig 15980 bp, 5 predicted proteins | sample Munlansysbiofilm_FD_192503 | JGI IMG/M metagenome (GOLD analysis project Ga0265295, IMG submission 192503) | Leachate microbial communities from a municipal landfill in Southern Ontario, Canada - Methane capture system biofilm | ecosystem: Engineered > Solid waste > Landfill > Unclassified ... | reverse complement strand
GGCTATGCTTCAAAAGGGCATAGTTCATGCGAAGGGGTGAAGATAATCTAAAGGACAGCCAATTAGAGGAGAATTATTGGATGCAAAGTGAGAAACGAAAGAAGAAGCTGAAATGCTTCGAGGCTCGGATTGACGGTGGTGACGAACTTCCTGTCAATTTCGACCGCACGAGATTGAGTACTCTGGGAGATAGAAGATATCAAGAGACGGCTATATTGCCTTGTGCTAAAGAAAGCTGGATCACCAGAGGAACACACAGTCAGCATCTAAGAACCGAATTTAATCAGGCTGCGATGAAACAGGAAACGTCATGAGAAAGTACTACAGTTTAATCGACAAAGTCTATGCACTGAAGAACTTATATGCATCTTTTGCTTCTGTAAAAAGAAACAAGGGAGCCGCAGGTATTGATCATCAGAGCATCGCAGACTTTGAAGAAAATCTGGTAGAGAACATCAATCAACTACATGAAGAACTAAGAACCAAAACCTACCAACCCTCACCGGTACGAAGGGTAGAAATCCCCAAACCGGATGGCAAGAAGAGACCCTTGGGAATCCCGAATGTCAGAGACAGAGTGGTGCAACAAGCTATCCTGAATGTAATACAGCCGATCTTTGAGCCGGACTTTCATCCTTCAAGTTATGGATATCGTCCCCAGAGATCGTGCCAGCAAGCAGTAGCCAAAGCGCAACAGTTTCTGGTTCGGTATGAACTTCCCTGGGCTGTGGACATGGACTTATCGAAGTGCTTTGACACTCTGGATCATGAGTTAATCCTACGAAGCCTGAACAGAAAGATCAGCGACGGCACATTGCTCAAACTGATCAATCAGTTCCTAAAGGCTGGAGTCATGATCGACGGAGTAATCAAAGCTACCGAGGTAGGCAGTCCACAGGGAGGAGTGATTTCACCCCTTTTGATGAACATCTATCTGGATGAGTTTGACCAAAAGATGATGAGCCTAAAGATCCGAATAGTCAGGTATGCAGATGATATCCTGATCTTTGCTAAGTCTAAAAGAAAGGCGGAGCAATATCAGAGGATCGCAACTGGTATCCTGGAATCGTTGAAGCTTACGATCAATATGGAGAAAACCCATATCAGTAGTGTAGAAAAGGGGATCAAGTATCTTGGTTTTATGATTACAACTGACCGTGTATCAGTGGATAGGGAACGTATTAAACGTTTCAAGGACAAGATACGCAGTCTGACGCCTCGCAATAGCGGGGTACCATTGACCAAGATGATAGCAAGACTCACTCCCGTACTGAGAGGTTGGGGGCAATACTTCCGTGTGGCAAACTGCGCCAGACTCTTTCAAGACTTGATGGGATGGATACGCCGGAGGCTTCGGATGAAGAAGATGCGAGAATGGAAAGGCTGGAAAGCCTTTCATCGGCAGCTTCGCAGACGAGGTTTCAGAGGCGAATATCCGAAACTATCAATGTTTAGATGGAGGAACTCAAAGTGTAAACCCATGGAATTTGCCCTACCCAATAAATGGTTCATAGAAATGAAGTTGTTTGATTTAACCACACTCAAGACGGATGTTTTATCTGATTACTATGCGTAATCGCAAAGATTATCAGGAGCCGTGTACGTGACCCGTACGCACGGTTCTGTGAGAGGGATGATGTTAGGATCGCTTCCTAAAATCACCCTACTCGATTTAGGTTAGATATTCCCAACCTCAGGACATCATCCCTTCCATCTTTTCCCAATAGTGCCGGAATAACCAGATATTCCATCCTGATGGTGCGTAATTTTCTACCCTTATCACTGGTATGCAGAACCTGTTTGATGAGCACTGTCACGAGATTATTAAGGATCAAGCAGATTGTCATCAGAACCGCTTCTGTAGCCCAGAAGCTCTTCATGTTGTAAGCCGAGAGACCAAAGCCATCCTTTAGGTTTTCGATGATGTTCTCAACATTAGCCCTGGGACGATAGTAGCACCAGATATCATAAGGGGTGGCGGTATTGTTGTTTGTGAGATAAAGGGAATGGCGATATTCTTTGCCATAGTCCTCGTCTTTGAAGAGGCTAAGTTGCTTACCCGCAGCTTTCGGACGCCTTTGTATTTCCTGACGGACAACGATATAGCGTCGCTCACCTCCCCAGCTTTCATTTAGGTGTGAGTATGTGAATTCGCCGACTTCGATGCCATTATCGACTCGCGTCCATGCTGCCTGATGGTAAACAATCTTCTGGAAAAACTGATATATGGGAGCAGAGATCACATACTCAATATTATCTTCTTCGAGCTTCAGGATGAATTCGCGGTCATAATATCCACTATCTGCCAATACCCGTTCAATCTTGATACCTCCGATAAAGCCTCGCGTCTGACTATAAAAGTCAACAATACCATTGGCAGAACGGGTATTGCCGGAGCGGTTCCAAAAGTTGACCGTGTACCCACTACCCAAAAAAGCTATCTGGGGGTGATTTGACGGCCTGCCTCGCTTGGCAGGATTGTAACCTTTTTTGGCTCCTTCTTGCGTTCCATAGCGGGTAATAACAGTGGAATCAAAACGCAATGTATCTCTTTCAATCCCGGCATATTCAAGTACGGGACGCAAGAAGTACTGGCTGATGTTTTGCAGAAGAGTCTCATTTAGCGATCTGCAGTTGTATTTGTTCCAATATCTGGTGATGCCAGTGGATGATTTGACCAGACGTTTTACCCTAAAACAGCGCTCAAAGATCTTGATCCCATTTTCCATATAGTTGATATGAGAAAACTTGGTACCGCCATTTAGTACAGATATGAACAATGAGATGAGTTTGGAATACACACCGGTTGAGTTGTTGGAAAACTCTTGGACTGGAAATGTCTTCTCGACCAGTTCTCTGAATCCGATCTTATCGAAATACCTTGAAAAAAGAGCTGCCGTTCCACCCCACGATGTGATCAATTTGGGGCTAAACTCAATTTTGACTTGACCCTTTTTGCATCCTTCTTTTCGCTGTCTCTGTTGCATATTTTTCTCCTGTCATGATTTGTTTTGTTGGTTGATCTCAAATCACTGTTGCAGGCGATTATATGCAACACTTTTCTTTTAGGGTGTGGAGACTACTGCACTAAATGGGTTTAAGCAATATGGGCGGATGTATAATAAGCTTGAGTATTTGAGGGATTATGGTACTTCTGACAAGCCAATGAGTCAAATGAACAGTTGTGCATGTCGCAACTAATTGGATTTTAGATATATATCTGATTTGTGCTGTTCTCTTCATCTGCATCGCATGAATGTATAGTTCCAAGGATATCTCATAACATCATGCAGCAATGCTTCTTAGCTAATAACTGCATCATTGGCATGAATGTTGCATATAATACTCAATAGGTTAAGAGCAGTATTGCTCAATTAGGAAAAAGAGATAAGAAGAATGAATTGTTTGACAGATTAGCAGCATAGGTAGTTATCGTTTTTATGAAAGAAATTATAGATTCCTTATTCACAAGGCTAGGTATGTAAAGCCAGATTTTACTAATAAATGGAGTATGATTATGTCTCCTCATGGTACTGACAGTATATTTAAATTGCGAATACTTTGCCCACTTGATAGAGTAAGATACTCATCTTGGGAGCCTTTTTTACTGAACATGATGCACAAGGGGACATTTAATGATTTCCGAGGCTGAAATCAGGGATATCGAAGCAGCACCGACAGATGAAATCTCGCAAGAGAATTTTTGGAGTTTGAACAAGGCTGCCACTATAAATCTTTTGCGTAATCCTGGAGCTGCATTAAGATTCGCTAAGAAAGCCCTTGAAATAGCTAAGATACTTAACACAAAAGCTGAGTTGGCTCAAGCTTGGTTTATCATGGGTAATTCGCTTAGAATGATAGGGGACGGACAGAAAGCAAAACCTTGGTTTACTAAAGCTATCAAGGCTTTTGATCAGTTAGAAGACTATGGCAATATGGCAAGAGCTAAGGGTTCTTTGGCTGGACATTATGCAAACATAGGTCAGTTTGACCTTGCTCTAGGTTATTATGAAGAGATCAACCTAGTTTTTGAACATGCTGATGACACAAGAAGCCAGATTATCAATCTGGCAAATATCGCCGACATATATCTCATGAAATGTGAATATAGTGCTGCGATCAAGCACTTTCGAAGATCAATTGATTTATGCCATATTCAAGAATTGCCAGAATTAGAAGTCTCATCCCTGTGCAAATTGGGTGCTATCTATGATCGGTTGTTTGATTATTCAAAAAACATGGAATGTTGCCAGGAAGCATTGAAAAAAGCTGAAAAAACATCTAATCCGTATTTAATCGGTCAAGTACAATGCTCGCTGGGCAGCGCGTATTTATCTCTCAGGAAGTATGACAGTGCTCGTGAGTATTTTGAATTATCTCTAGCGGTCGGTCGTGAATATGATATTCCAAACTACATCGGAGGTAACCTCAGTAATATCGCAGATGTTCTGCAGTGGCAAGGTAAGTTTGAAGAAGCTCTTGAATACGCCAAAGAAGCCTTGAAATATGATATTATGTCTGATGAAATCTATACCCATGCTATGGATCATGTGTCTTTAGGAAGGCTGTTAATAAAATTAGAACGGTGGGATGAAGCAGATCATAATCTGGAAACCGGGATAGAAATAGCCCGAGCTGCTAAGCTATTGAATACTGAGATAAACGGCAGTGTACTTTTAGCACAGAGTCTAATCAGGCAAAAGCAATTTAACAAAGCAGAAAGGTTGATTTTACCTCTACTTGAGACAACAGATGATTTCCCCGTTAGTGAAAGCAGACTGGATATCTTGGAAACTCTTTCCATACTCAATTCAGCTATGGGAAATCATGAAATAGCGTATAAATATCTCACTGAATATCATGATATCTCTAAGAAATACCTCGACCAGGAGAGCGATCGCCGTGCACAGCTTTTACTGATATCATTTGAAGCCGAACGCTTAGAAAATGAGAAGAAATGGCTAACTGAGCAAAATCAAGTATTACAGCAACGTGTTGACGAAGAGGTAGCAAAAGTTCGTGAGAAAGATCGCCTTTTAGTACAGCAAGAGCAGATGGCTCTCTTAGGAAGAATCACTGCGGGTATAGCACATGAATTGCACAATCCATTAGCAGCGATAAAGCAGACTGTCGACATTACCCTGAAATCTCTGGAAACATCGGATCACAAGCAGACATTCATTTCAAAAAAACAGCTTGATGTGCATCTAATGCTGAACCGTATAAATCGGCTGGTAGAGATTGTTAAAGTGATAGCTCATAGCCCAGATAAGTTTTCGGATCAACCATTTGATTTAAACGCGATTGTGATCGAATTTATAGATCTGTTTTCCACTCGAATTCTAACAGATGATATAAACTTGATTACTGAGTTAGGAGATAAGTTACCACTTGTTTATGGAGACAATATTCGTTTTATACAAGTCCTATCTGTTCTTGTGAGTAACGCAAATGATGCACTGGCTATAGAAGAAAACTTAACAACCAAAACGATATTAATTAGGACTTATCGCAAAAATAATAGCGTTATTCTTGAACTTGAAGACAATGGTTGCGGAATACCGGAGGGCATCCTAAGTCAAGCTCCCCAGCCATTTTTAACTACAAAAGATGTCGGGAAAGGAATGGGTATGGGTTTGGTGATTGCTTATAGCATCGTAAAAAGCATGAATGGAATGATAAAAATTGAGAGTAACCATCGAAAGGGAACCAAAATCCAAATTACCATTCCAATAATGGATCATCGGAGGATGTAGTGACAGAGAAGACTCATTTATTAGTTTTAGATGACGAAACTCTGATTCGGGATGGTCTACATGAGCATTTCTCCAATTTAGGTTATCGGGTTTCATGTTGCGGTTATTGGCAAGATGCACAGAGCATCTTGAGCAAGTGTACTATTCATATTGTTATTTTAGATGTCGTTCTGCCTGGACTAAACCGCAAAATGGATGGAATGGACATAATGAAGATGATCAAAAATGATTTCCCTGAAATAGAGATTATCATGATATCCGGACATGCAACCGTAGATAGAGTTATCGATGCTTGGAGAGCCGGTGCTATAATGTTTCTTGAGAAACCATACAATCTGGATGATATCACACTTGCTGTGCAAAGGGCAGAGCATTACTCACTGAGATGGGTTAGACTTCATCAACTAGAAGAAGAAATAGTTTCATACGCTATGGAAAAAGATTTGGGTACCAGGGTTATTGCTCACAGTCCTCAAATGAAAAATTGCTTGAAATTGGCAAAAAAATACGCCCAGAATAGTCACTCAGTGCTATTGACCGGGGAATCCGGAACCGGCAAAGAAATCCTTGCTAAGCTTATCCATTATGCCAGCAATAGAAGAACCAATCAATTTTGTGCGATAAACGTAAATGCTATCCCTCATGAATTGTTTGAAAGCACTTTGTTTGGCTATGTAAAAGGAGCATTTACGGGAGCTAATCAAACCACTGAAGGTTTAATTGATAAAGCCGAAAATGGAACCTTATTTCTAGATGAAATTGGTGATTTGTCTTGTGATTTACAGGTTAAGCTGTTGCGTGTAATCGAAAATAGGGAATTCTATCGTGTAGGGGCTAATAAGCCCATCAAGACAAATGCCAAATTCATTTTTGCCACGATGTACAATCTCAAAACAAAGGTGGAGACAGAGCAATTCCGAAATGACCTTTATTATCGTATCTCTGAACTGGATATTAATATCCCTCCCTTGCGGGAAAGAAAAGCAGATATTAAAGCTCTGACAGAATACTTCCTGTGTCAAATCTCTGATGAAGAAGGTAGAAAAACAGTCCCCACCCTCACCGAAGAGGGAATGAAGGCACTAGTGGATCACAAATTCTCTGGCAACATCCGTGAACTAAAAAAGATTATCCGACAAGCAGTTCTCTCTAATGAGAACGTACTAATAGGTTCAAATGAGCTTTTTCCTGACCTTAACAACCATCAAACAACTACAAGCTCGAAGCGTCCATGCAAAACATGTGAAGCCTATTACATAAGGCAGGTTTTAAAGACTACCGGATGCAATGCCAGTCAAACTATGAAATTGCTTGGAATAAGCCGAACCGCTTTTTATCAAAAAATGCGAAACTATAAAATTACAGTTTCAAACGATGTAGGTTAAGAGGGTGATATCATGTCTTGCGACACTACTATATCCAGAAAATTGTTTGCTAAAGAAAGGATGCAAAAATGAAAAGAGTTATGTTATTTTTATTCGTTATGCTTATGTTAAGTTGTCTCAGAGGTCAGAACAACACATTTACTGATATCAACGCTGGTCTGCCAGGTGTTTTGTCTGGTTCAGTTGCATGGGGCGATTATGACAATGACGGAGATTTGGATGTTCTTCTACAGGGATTAGTGTATCGCAACAATGGCAATCAAACGTTTACGGATATCGTTACTGGTTTGTCGGGGGGTGTTTCTACTTGGGGTGATTTTGACAATGATGGTGATTTAGATATCCTTCTTACGGGTGAATATGGGACAAAAATTTATAGTAACAATGGTAATAGCACTTTTACGAACATTAATGCAGGGTTGACGGGTGTAGTACGTGGTTCTGTTGCTTGTGGTGATTACAACAATGATGGCAATTTGGATATTCTATTAACGGGTTACACAACAACAGGAACATGCGTTTCTAAAATCTATCGCAACAATGGTAATTGTACTTTTACTGACATTATGGCTGGTTTATCAGGTGTGCAAGCAAGCTCCATTGCTTGGGGTGATTATGACAATGATGGTGATTTGGATATCATATTAGCAGGTTACACAACAACACAAACATGTATTTCCAAGATTTACCGCAACAATGGCAATAGTACCTTCACAGATTTGAATGCTGGGTTAACAGGGGTATATCATTGTTCTGTAGCGTGGGGTGATTATGATAATGACGGAGATTTAGATATTCTATTGTTAGGTGATACAGGCAGTACAGGAATAACGAGAATCTATCGTAACAATGGAAACAGCACTTTCACTAACATAAATTCTGGGTTGGAAGATAAAAAAAATGGTGCTGTTGCATGGGGTGATTATGACAACGATGGTTATCTAGATATCCTTTTGAGTGGAAACTATCAAGATCATTTATTTTGTGGGGTTTACCGTAACAACGGTAATGGCATCTATACGTATAATGCTAATATTTTATACCCCTATGGTATGCAAAATGGATCAGTTGCTTGGGGCGATTATGACAACGACGGTGATTTGGATGTGCTTCTTACAGGACAGATTGCCCCTTATGACACTGATAACACAATAAGCAGAATATATCGCAACAATGGAGGATCAAATTACTGGTTGGAAATTGAAACACAAGGAGTAATGTCTAATGCAAATGGACTTGGTGCAAGAATTAGCTGTAGCACAACCAATAGCCAATACCGTGAGATTGCATCTGGAAATGGGTGGGTAAATGGAATTGCTCATTTCGGACTGGGTAACCAGAATAGCGTAGATCAGATACATGTATATTGGCCAAAAAGTGGAATTACTGATGTTCATAGTCAAGTACAAGCAGCTCAACGTTTAATTATTTATGAAGGCAATTTGCCATTGATTTGTCTTCTTCCAAATGGAGGTGAGATTGTCGCTGGTGCTACAGGACAAAATCATACTTATCCAATTACATGGACAATAGAGAATCCTCCAGTTAGTTTGCACCACATTACGTTATCATACTCGTTGGATGGCGGATTGACATTCCCGAATCTGATTTCTGATAATGAGGTCAATGATGGGATATTTACATGGACTGTCCCAAGTGTAAGTTCTTCAACAGTAAGGGTTAAAATACAGTTGAAGGACAGCTTAGGAAATCTATTGGCAGAAAAAATCAGTGGCACGAACCTTACTATTGATGCTACCTCTCCTTTAGGTAGCATAACACTAACTGCACCACTAGAGAATGAATGGGTTAGTGGTACCCCCTATTTTGACTGGTCAGCAACCGGGTTGACTGATGTAACTAATATGGCTATCATCATAGATGGTGCATATCTTGTACAAGGATTGTCAACTGCTGCTTCGAATTCATTCTATCAGACTCCAGACTCTTTGTCATTGAGCAATGGACAGCATACATGGACGGTACGAGGATTGGATATTGCTGGTAATTGGGTACAAGCTACACAAACATGGTCAATAACCGCAGACACTACACGAATCAATATCCATCCAAATGGAGGAGTAATTTTGGCTGGAGCACCTAATCAAAATCATACTTATCCAATTACATGGACAATAGAGAATCCTCCAGTTAGTTTGCACCACATTACGTTATCATACTCGTTGGATGGCGGATTGACATTCCCGAATCTGATTTCTGATAATGAGGTCAATGATGGGATATTTACATGGACTGTCCCAAGTGTAAGTTCTTCAACAGTAAGGGTTAAAATACAGTTGAAGGACAGCTTAGGAAATCTATTGGCAGAAAAAATCAGTGGCACGAACCTTACTATTGATGCTACCTCTCCTTTAGGTAGCATAACACTAACTGCACCACTAGAGAATGAATGGGTTAGTGGTACCCCCTATTTTGACTGGTCAGCAACCGGGTTGACTGATGTAACTAATATGGCTATCATCATAGATGGTGCATATCTTGTACAAGGATTGTCAACTGCTGCTTCGAATTCATTCTATCAGACTCCAGACTCTTTGTCATTGAGCAATGGACAGCATACATGGACGGTACGAGGATTGGATATTGCTGGTAATTGGGTACAAGCTACACAAACATGGTCAATAACCGCAGACACTACACGAATCAATATCCATCCAAATGGAGGAGTAATTTTGGCTGGAGCACCTAATCAAAATCATACTTATCCAATTACATGGACAATAGAGAATCCTCCAGTTAGTTTGCTCCACATATCTTTGTACTATTCCCTGGATGGTGGTCTTACGTATCCCAATCTTATCGCAGACAACGAACCGAATGATGATAGTTTTACTTGGGTTGTGCCAAACATCGCATCTACAACAGTAAGAATTAAGTTACAAGTTAAGAATAGCTCGGGCGTTACTATAGCGGAAAAAACCAGCGCAGGTAATTTTACTATTGATGCTAATCCACCTACTGGCTCAATTACTCTAACTGCACCGCTAAATGGAGCTTGGGTAAGCAGTACACCATATTTAGACTGGTCAGCAACCGGGTTGACTGATGTAACCAACATGGCTGTTATCGTTGACGGGGCATATCTTGTACAAGGATTGTCAACGACTGCAGCAAATTCATTTTATCAGATTCCAGATTCTTTGGCATTAAGTGATGGGTGGCATACATGGACTGTACGAGGATTAGATACTGCTGGTAACTGGGTGCAAGCTACTCAATCTTGGTCGATTAGAGTTGATGCAACACCTCCATCACAGTTTTCTTTAAATACACCCACAAATGACATTTGGTTAGCTACAAAGACCCCTACGTTTAGCTGGAATCCTTCGATGGATAATGGCTCTGGTATGTCGAAATACCAAGTTTTCGTGAATAATACGCTGAAGAAGGATAACATCCCCGCAACGGCTACACAATGGACAGCAGCTTCAGGTTCATTCAGTGATAATTGTGAATCTGGTTTATCAAACTGGAATACTACCGGAGCCTGGGGACTATCTTCATCAAATCCCCATAGCGGTAGTTATTGTATAACTGATAGCCCTACTGGTCAGTATGGCAATAATCAAAATTATGCAATCACACTCGCTCAACCTATATTATTGCAGGGCGCTTCAAGCTTATCACTAAATTATTGGTACAGATATGATCTCGATAATTTTGATCATGTTTATGTTGAGGTATCATCTGATGGAAGCTACTGGACACAGATAGCAGATTATACTTATGCAACAATAGCCAACTGGACACAAGCAATTCATAACTTGAACAGTTATGCAAATCAGCCCACATTATATATAAGATTTAGAATTTTTACAAGCAATAATTGGACACGTGATGGGTTCTATTTTGACGATCTGTCAGTGATGGCAAACGGTATTGAGTTTGCTGATGGCAACTACACATGGTGTGTGAAAGCTGTAGATAATGTGGGCAACATTCAACCATCTACAGAAACCAGAACACTGCATATTGATTCAACTGCTCCGCATGCAGCCACAGGAACCTTTGCCAATCTAACCCCTGCCAATAACGCTTGGTCGGCAGATTCACTAATAACCTTTACATGGAAACCATGCGTAGATGATGGTATTGGTTTTGATCATTATGAATTGTGGGTCGATGGTGCAATTTGTAAGGATAGCCTGACCGTAACCCACTATCAGCTTCAACCTTCGCAAGTTTTGGCAAACGGCAATCATAACTGGTATGTGAAAGCTTATGATGGCTTAGGCAATGTGGCAACTTCCGCACAGTTTGTGCTAAAGATAGATAGAGTTGCACCAGCAGACTTCACTTTGCTAACTCCAGCAAATAATTCATACTTTACAATGCCAACCCCTACTTTTACGTGGAATACCACAACTGATGCCGGTTGTGGCTTTGGGCATTATGAGCTCTGGATAGATGGTGTTATCAGCGTTGATAACCTCAGCCAAGCAACTTCCACTCCCGCTATGGGGCTTAGTGAAGGTTCACACAGTTGGAAAGTATATGCTGTGGATAATCTTGGCAACAAGAAACAAAGCACAGCAGTATGGACAACCATTGGAGACTGGAATCCTCCTACCCAGCCCATTTTAACAAGTCCAATTAATAATCAAATAGTATCAGTTAGCCGTCCTATGATGACATGGCAAAAATCTTCTGATGCCGGCACAGGGGTGCATCACTACAGATTATACATAGATCAATTAGCTCCTGTAACCGTTACTCCTGCGGATATCAATGCACCAATTGTAAGTTACCAAGCTCCTTCTGCCTTAGCCAATGGAAATCATAGTTGGTACGTAAAAGCTTATGATAATGCAACCGGCGAAAGCTCTTCAAGTTATGGGGCTTTCATAGTTGACGTAGATACAACCCCGCCAACCTCGTCTATAATTAATCCCTTAGTAAATCAATATATAGGAGGGGTTAGCTATTTGATTTCCGGTACCGCAAGCGATAACACCGGAGGATCGGGAGTCCAGAAAGTGGAGATAAGCTTTGATGGAGGGAACAATTGGCTTTTAACTACTCATAATAGCAGGTCTGGCACACGAGGCGAATCACAATTTGCGGTGAACCAGACCACCCAGCTAGAGAGAATTGGTAATAAGAGTAATCTGTTAGCAAGCAACAGCAACATTCACAGTCAGGATGGTAATAGAGATGTGTATAATTGGCAGTATAACTGGACAGGGTATCAGACAGGGAGTGTAACGATCAAAACTAGAGCCACGGACATGAATAACAATGTAGAGGCTCCACCATACTCGTTACCAGTATTTGTGGAGAAAATTGCCCCTGTGATCCAGAGCTTGAATGCCAGTCCCAACTATGCCAAAGCGGGAACTGTCAATTTTACCATAGTGTTCCAGACTGGTGCACATTGCAGCGGAATGAATAATTCTGTAACCCCTACCGTGACCATAACCCCTGCCGGAGGAACAGCCAGAGCAGTTACTCAGACCAGTTATCAAGGTAATACGTGGACAGGGCAGACTACCATTGCACAATCTGATTTGAATGGAACTGCCGTAATCAATGTATCGAACGCCAAGGATAACATCAATAACCAGATGTTGCCGAACGCAACCCATACGTTTGTTATAGATACTATAGCGCCTACTGCTTTTAATCTTATCTCCCCTCCCACAGGTGCATGGCTTAATGTTAACCGCCCTCAGCTTACTTGGGGAGCAGCAACGGATGTAAGCTCCGGAATTGACCATTATGCGCTGGAAATTGATGGCTCTACCAGCTCTCCTGGAATCAGTAACATTTCGCCCACCTTAAATACAATCCAACCGGCTGCTGCGTTAACTATGGGAACGCACAATTGGAGAATTAAAGCTTATGACAGAGCAGGAAACTCTACCTGGTCATCTGCAACTTTCAGTTTCGGTTTGGACCTTACACCGCCAGTTTCCGCTATAGCAGCACCAACTAATAATTCAACCATTGGTGGTTTATCATATACCATTTCCGGCACATCTTCCGATGGGACTGGCACCAGTTCATCAGGTGTTGGAAGTGTGCAAATTAGAATAAATAATGGTAGCTGGCTTAATACTGTAAATACTGGAACGGGTTTTAACACTTGGACATATGCTTGGACAGGATATACTTCCGGCACATTTACGCTGCAAAGCCGTGCTACTGATAGTGCCGGCAATGTTGAAACTTCACCTTTAACTACAAGTGTAACCGTGAATTTGAACCCTCCTACGGTTCAATCCATAACCGTTACACCAAATCCTGCCAAGGTGGGGACAGTAACCTGCAATGCACTGTTTACGGTGAATAGTAGCGGGCTTAACAACTCTATCCACCCCACAATCTGGTTTACCACACCTAATGGTTCTGTAGTGAATTTCTCGGAAACCTCGTTTTCAGGCAATCTATGGGTGGGTACAGCTACAATTACGGGAACAACGCAGAACGGCACAGGAACTGTTCATGTAACAGGGATAACGGATAATTACAACAATACGATGGCTCCGAATCAGAACGCCGGAACCTTTATTATAGATACGGTTGCACCCACAGTTAGCACCATTTCGGTAAATCCTCAGATTACGAATATAAGAACTGATTTGGGTGTGCAGGTTAATTTTACCGAAATCACAGCGGGCTTAAACCCTAACATTTCTCCTGTGGTAACAATCATTCCCTTAGGGGCAAGCCCAAGTGACTACATCTCAGTAACTCAGACGGGATACAATGCATCTACCAGAGTGTGGTCAGGTGTCGCAACTATAACCTCAACCACTCCTGAAGGGCTTGCATCCGTTAAGGTAGCATCAGCAGCGGACATGGCAGGTAATGTGATGCAACTTACAACGCTACAAGATCAATTTACCATTGACCGTTCTGCACCAACGGTCTTCAGCATTCTTCAGCCTGTGGAAGGTGGTTGGACAGCTAACAGACAGCCAACAATTAGCTGGAGTCCCAGTTCAGATACGGTATCAGGATTGTCTGCTTATCAGCTGATAGTAAACGGAGATCAAGTTGGCAACAATATCCTACCCACAGTCACTTCTACAACAGTACAGACATCGCTTCCCGATAATGCTTATTCGATCAGGGTAAAAGCACTTGATAATGCTCAAGTGCCTAATGAAAGACTCTCAGGAACTGCTCCGACTCTGATCCATGTAGATGGTTCAGCCCCTACGTCACTAATCTCTTCCCCTGATAACGGCTATGTAGTGCAAGGTAACTCAGTTGCTGTTAGTGGTACTGCTACAGATGGCATTGGCAATTATGCCGGTATCGGAGTGAAGTATGTGAAGCTATCCAAGAACGGTGGAGGAGTATGGGACACAGTATATACTGCTTTATCTCAGGTGCAGGGTAGCGTAAACTGGAACTGGAACTATACAGACTTAACGCCAGGTAATTATACTGTCTCCGTGAAAGCTATCGACTGGCTTGATAATGAGGAACTGACCACAAGCAGTATAGTAATAACAGTAGAAGCAACAACTCCTACGGCACATTTCACTGCTAGTCCGGCCACTGGTGTGGCACCATTGAACGTTGAATTTATGGATACATCAATATCTGGTAGCTGGCCTATAGCAAATTGGTCATGGAACTTTGGAGATGGATCAGCGACTTCAACTTTGCAAAATCCAACTCATGTTTATACAAGCCGTGGAGTATATTCTGTGTCATTGACGGTAAGTGATGCTTACAACACATCTAATTCTATTACCATGACGGATATGATTAACGTTACAAATCAGGCCCCGACTGTAATCCTGCCGCTACCCGATGTGATACGAAATGAAGATTTTACACCTATAGTGATTGATCTCAGCAATCACTTCCAGGATGGAGATGGGGATGCATTGAGTTATTCAGTTGAAGTTGATCCAGCATGGGTGAATGCAACAATCACGAATAATAACCTTACCATTTATTCAATAACGGACGTCTTCGGTACAGTCAATGTTATCGTTGAGGCAAATGATCAATACCCTCCACTGGCTTTAGTAAGAAGCGGAGCATCAAAGAACAGGGCAACATGCACAGATGCGTTTGTACTGTTGATTAACCCCGTTAATGATGCACCGGAGATAAATCTGCCCAATTCTCTCACCTTTGCCGAGGATGGTAGTTTAGTAGTGGACATGACACCTTTTGTGAGTGATGTGGATAGCCCTAATCTGACTATTACTTCTCAGAATAGTGAGCATGTATCGGTAGAAATAAGTGGGTTAAACGCTACGTTGACTGCTACAGACAATTGGAATGGAACAGAGACAGTTAGCTTTACTGTAAGTGATGGAGCACTGACTGCCACAGGTCAAACAAGCGTGAATGTATCGCCAGTTAATGATCCCCCGACAATAGACTTGCCACCTTCATTTACGTTCGCAGAGGATGAGAATTTGCCTGTTAATGTGGCATTGTATGCCAGTGATATAGACAATGCCAATCTAACACTGACGATAAGTGGTAATGTCAATGTAACAGTGGCAATTGTAGGTTTAGATGTTACCTTGGGAGCACTGCTAAACTGGAATGGTACTGAACATTTGATTTTTACTGTCAGCGATAACATGGGAAGAGCTATAGCTTCTGACAGCACTAACATCATAGTGAGTCCTGTCAATGATGCCCCTATTATCAGTAGTTTTTCACCTGAAGATACCACTTTGACATTGCAACTAAACAATACACAGTTATTTAGTGTAATCGCAAGCGATGTTGATAGCGACATCTCATACAGCTGGTTTATCAATGAAGTGAATCAAAATGTTAGCTTGAGTACGTTTGAATATCAGTTTACTCAGTCCAGTACACACATAGTTAAAGTTGC
>Ga0265295_1005536_pt1 | contig 15982 bp, 10 predicted proteins | sample Munlansysbiofilm_FD_192503 | JGI IMG/M metagenome (GOLD analysis project Ga0265295, IMG submission 192503) | Leachate microbial communities from a municipal landfill in Southern Ontario, Canada - Methane capture system biofilm | ecosystem: Engineered > Solid waste > Landfill > Unclassified ... | reverse complement strand
ATCCCTTCATCTTAGCCATCTGCTCTTCGGGGCTGAGGCTGGCCCGGATCTTGTTCTGGACGGCGATTTCCTCGGTACGCCAGCCGATCTTCTTGAGGTCGCCCTCAGAACCCTCCCGCATCTCCATCAGCAGCTTTTTCAGTTCGTCATCGGGCGACTGGAGAATCGCGGCAGGCTGAGAACGGCGCCAGTCTTCCATCAGCCGCTCCAGGTCCAGGGTCTCGTCCAGGCTGACCATGCTCCCGGCGTTCAGGGTGATCAGTTCCTTTTTCACCCGGTTCACCTGCCCCCCTAGCGCCTCACTAAGCTCTCCGCCCACCTCGAAGGCCTCCAGGTCGGCCTTGTTCACCCGACCCATCTTCGCGAGCATCTTAAGAATCCGGCCGGTCAGTTCACCGCCCTCATCCATCATCCCCAGGTTCTTCAGGACAAATCGCAGTGCGGCCTTGCCGGAATCGGTATCGCCGAATTTCGTCTTCAGTTTTTCCAGCAGCTGCTCCTGCAGAGCTTTGCCGTTGGGCGCGGTCTTCATCTTGTTGAGGCCGGCCACGATCTCGTTGAGGTCCATACTGCCCTTGGCCTCGCGCATGATTTTCTCGATGTCGTCCAGGGAGCGGGCCGAGCTTGAACCCAGATCGGTGACGATCCGGTTCATGTCCTTCATCATCTGGGACTCGGTCCAGCGGAAAAGCATATTGCTGATGCCGCGGTTGAAGTCGTCCACATTGCCCATGCCCAGTTCGGCCAGGATCTGGTTGGCGCGCGAGGGGTTGTTGCTCACCGCCTTGGCCGCCGCCAGGACCTTCAATTCCTCCTCGGTAAGATCCTGGATGGCGTTGAGCCCCATGTCCTTCCAGACGCGCATGGCGTATTTGGCGTTGTCCGAAGGGCCGCCGTGCATATGGGCAAAGAAGAGGGAATAGTCCGAGGCGATCTTGGTGAATTTGACCTGCCCGCCCCCCAGGCGTCCGAAGCCGATCCGCTCGACGATTTCGTCGGGCAGGGCCTGGATACCTCCCTGCCGGAGCGTCCACTGGCCGTTGGCATCCTGGCCAAAGACGCGGGTCCTGCCGGGATCGTCCAGGTAGGTCTTCCGAAACCACTCCTGCCCCGTCGCGCCGCCATAGTAGTCGGGATTGGAGGCCGCGGCGAAGTGCGCCCTGACGTTGTTGGTCATGGCATTACGGATTTCGTCGCGGAACATGCGGACGACGTCATCTTTCGAGTCTCCCCGTGACAAGGCGTCCTTTGCCTTCTTATAGGCGTCGTGGAGGTTGCGGTAGCCGTAATTGGGCAACTCCGTCGTACAGACGGCCAGGGTGCCAGCGGAGAGCCTTTTCGGAACTTCCCCCGGATACTTGCTGAGAATGGGATCATTCCCGGCATTTCTCAGAATCCTGCCCGTCACCGTGTCAAAACTCGACTCGATGGCGGATGCCGCGTTGTCGCCGTTCTTGCCGAGATAGAGGATGTCGGCGTCCCGTCCCGGTTTCCAGCTTCCCGTTGCCGCGAAAACCGATTCGGCTTCGCCAAGAGACCGGGCCGCCATCTGGGCGGACTCTCCGGCAACATTCACACGGATCTGCTGCACGCGGCTCTGCAGGGCCTCCGGCAGGCGGCTCATGTTCTGTTCGTACCATTTCAGATCCCTGGTCATAAGCAGCAGGGCCGAATCCGTCGGTTTATCTCCCTTGAGGATCGACATGAGAATGTGCTCGCCAAGGTCATCAGCCCGGCTTATGGAAGCCGCGCCCAATAACAGCAGGCTTGCAAGAGCAATCCAGACTGACCAAAGAATGTTGAACCTTCCCCTTCGAGTGTTACTCATGAACTCCTCCTGAATCGATACCCCTTCTGTTTTTTCGATACAGCGGGCTACCGCCGCCTCTGCCCGGTGCGAAAAAAAGCCCCCCTCCGTCGAGCACGGGGGAGGGCCGTTTTTATCCTCCTGAATCATCCATGATTATTTAACGATGAACACTTTATGAGCTTCCAGTATCTTTTTGAACTCCGGATGTTTGCGCAGGTTATTGAGGTCCGGATCTTTCCGCAGGGATTCGTAGTCGCTGAATCCATTCGCAAGGGCCGCATCCAGTTCATCCAGACCGAAGTCCACATCCCCCTTCAGAGAATAGAGGCACGCCAGATTGTAGCGGATGGAGGGGCTGTCCGATTTGAGCTCCTTGGCTTTTTTCAGATCCTCCAGGGCCTTGTTGAATTTATGCTGCTGCATATAGGCGACGCCGCGGTTTGAGTAAGCATCGGCGTAGTCCGGATCCTTTTCTATGGCCAGAGAGAATTCCTTCAAGGCGTTCCCTATGTTTTCGTCAAAAAGGGCTTTGTTCTGCGCGTTCTTCGCCGTTGAAACATAACTCAACCCCTGCTTGATGTGGCTCTTCACCTCAATGGACGAATCCGCGGACGCTGCTGGGGCCTGCGGTACCACAGGGGCAGGCTGCGGAGCCTCTGGAGCGGCCGGGGCGGGAGCGGGTGCTTCCTGTTTGGGCATCTCGGCTTTATCCTTGCCGTCCTGGGCCTTTTCACACCCGGTTAGAGAAAGCGATGCGCAAAGCAGCGCCGCTGCCGCGAAAACCATCGTGCTGCCATGAAACTTGCTGAGCATAAAAAATATCCTCCTTCGAAATTGTTGAATTGATTAACGCCGTCTCTGTCCGAGCGGCATGTTCCATTCGCTCTGTGACGCAACAACCTGTGGATTCTGGTCGATATCGCCTCCCTTTTCCTGCTTGACCCGCTGTGTGACACGAGGCTTTGCGTAGTAAAAGGCGTTCTGCACCGCTCCGTTGTTCCTGTTGAGCCCATCGAGAAAATAATAGGTAAAGATGCTGTTGTTCAACTGGTCCGACTCCCAGGACTGTTCGCCGGCCCCGCTGGCGCCGATGAGGACCTTGCCCCATCCGTCCTGGGCGCCCATGGATTTCGATCCTCCCGATGCCTTCCTTTTCGTACCTTCATCGTCAAGAACGATATCCTTGGCGCCGAGCAGCCGCCTTCCGTATTGGGGGGAAAGGCCATAGCCCTCATGATCGTCGGCACCCAGCGATTTGCCGCCGGGAGGAAGAAAACCCGGAACCTTTCTGTATGCGCCGTTACTGTAGCAGGCGTCCAGAATCATCACCAGCCGCTTGGCCTGCAGATTGTCGATAAAGTCCCGCAGGATTCCTTCACTGATGGACGTGTGCCACACTTTCTCCCTGGGCTTGATTTCGGTATCGTAGGTGACGATGAACACACCTCCGAATTTTTCCGGCGGCGTACCGTGGCTGCTCATGTAAACCGTGACGAGATCATCGGGACCGGCCATCCTTTTGATGCGATCGAGGGCCACGGAGATATTCTTTCTTGTCGCATTCGCATTCGTCAGGAAGGTCACGTTCGGTGGGGGAAATCCTCCCCGATTCGGATCGACAAGAAACCGGTAAAACGTGTTCGCGTCATGCACGGCGAAGTGAAGTTTCGGAATGTTGCTCATGAACTCCCCGACGCCGACGACCAGGGCGTAGCGGTTGCGGACGGGCCCCGGAGGAGCGTCACCCCTGACCGCGGGCTTCAGGACATTGGCCCGGGAAAAGAGGTTGCTGAATCTTCGCTCCCATTCTTTTACCTTGATATGTTCCGGCGTCACCGGAGAAACCCACCGAATGCCGACGACGGTCTGAGCGATGGAGAAGGCACGGTCCACCTGAACCTCATCTTCATAGGACCCCTTCAGCTGCACCCGGCCGAAGGGGTCAAGTTCGACGAATCCACCGCTGATGCCGCCACGAAGCAACAGTTCATTGATCTGGGCGATATGGGAACTTAAAACCGGCGTATCCGCGGAACGCGCCGGAATGGTCACCATAAGCGCGACGACCAGGCACAGCAGAAAGGAAGCGGTCAAACACGCCCTCGAAGGGTAACGCGTGCTCCCTGCCCGGCTCCGACTGCAGAGGGCGGCTTTGATGTTGCACAAGATGCTCATAAGGTCTTCCTTTTGATCTCCATCTATTTTTTCTTTTTCGCTTTCTTCTTGACGTCACCCTTACCCAGTGATTTTGCGCCACTGGCGGTCCCTTCAACGGACTCCGACGGGCCCATGGCCAATCCCTTTTCAACGGTGAGATTCTGCGCCAATTGATCGGTCTTCCCGAACGCGGATACCTTGAGGGTAATGCGGTAACGGCCCTCCGGCGCATCGGCGGGGATGTCAAAGTTTCCTTCGGCACGCCTGGTTCCGATGGCGGACGTGACCTCCTGATCGACCGAGCCCAGATCCTTCCACTCATTCTTTTCGGGATCAAAAAAAGCAAGGGCCCGGGTTTCGGTCACTTTGACTTCACGTTCGCCTTCCGGCGCCATGACATAGTAGGAGCCGTTCATCTGCACCTTTCCTCCCGGGGACACACCGGGGGGATTGAGGACATAATTCTCTATTTTAATGACTTCACCCTGCGAGGTATCGTATCCCGTCCGCTTCGCCGTCTCCGCCCCCCCGGCGACGGGATAGCTCGTCAGGTCCGAATAGGCCGCGAGGCATCGCCCCCAGGCAATGGCGAAGGCCAGGGTGCCGCCCACGGCGGCACCAGCCGCGGCGCCGATGAGAGCCCCCTTCCCCTTGCCGGACACGGCTCCAATAAAGGCGCCTCCAAGCGCCCCTCCGATTGCGCCCACCGCGGTATAGGTTGCAATGCACCGGCGCTGTGCCGATGCCCGCTCTTCCGGTGTAAGGGGCGTACCTGGCGGCGGCAGCGGCGCACAGGCTGAGAAAAGAAAGACCACTAACAGAAAAGGAATCAGTCGGCGGAAATGTTTCGTCTTCACGGCTTTCATCCCTCTCAGCGGTGGCGCAGCTTAACCTTCATGGTCAGTATCCCGCCCCCGGACATGGCAGACGCCGGGACAACGCCGAAATTCTTTCCGCCCTCCGATTCAAGGATGATGTCTTTGGCCCCTCTGCCGGCGGGCTTCCACCCCGTTTTCGGCGAAATGACGGCATAAGTCGTCTGCATGCTGTCTTCGACCACAATATCCTTGGCTCCCCGCAGGCTCTTCGCTCCTTCCATATTTGATGCAATCTCGATCGGCGGAGGTGGCGGAAGATCCGCAACACTGGTGGACGCCGTGCTCATGCCCGGATCAGGCGAAGAATACGAAGGGGACGAGGACGACGGAGAAGGGCCGCCGGCGGTCACGGCACCCTGCTGGCCGCCCACGATGGGACTGGGGTTGTCGGAGAGCATGATCATCAGGGTTTCCGTTCCCGGCCTCCCGACAAACCTGAAGGTCGTTGCTTTGGGAATCTCATGCATGGTGTAAGCCTCGACATATTCATTGAAGAGAATGTTCGTATTGCCGGATGACCCGATGTTGAGAATGGTCATATAACCCGGCCTGTTGGTCCTGACCAGCATCTTGATCCGCTCCCCGGAGCGGAAGGTGCGGGCTTTCGTCACCGATGTCATTTGACCGTCATCAGAGAGCAGCATCAGCTGATAGGAGATGCCGGTGTAACGTTCCCTTGACGGCGCGGCCTGCTTTACGGTCTTTTTTGCCACCACGCTCCTGACGGGCGTGCTCTTGGCCGGCGTGGAAGACATGGAGACGGAAGGCCCCTCGCCGCTGTCAAAAATCGCCTTTGCGCCTGTCGGCCCGGCACCGATGGCAGGCAGCGCAATCAGCAGTGCCAGAGCGCAGCATCCTCCGATTGTGAGAAATCGTCTTTTTTTCATGTTTCATCCTCCTCTATTGTAATGTAACATTCTGAAACGGCATGAACCTTTGGCCTGAACCAGGGGGGATGGTCCGGAAAGACCGAGTCAAAAAAATGATGAACCCGAGAGCTGGACTCTCTTCTTCCGATCCTCCCTCTCCCCCCTCGGAGATATCGCGGGGCACTTTATTCCTTCCAAATTCGACATGCAAACACAACTTCTTCCCGGCTTGATAAGCACAATCCATTGATATTAATGATCATTTTCAAAATATTCCTGAAGAGTTTCCTGGATGGGCCGATCAATCCGGCCCGTTGAGCACGCTTTTGTCAATCAATAACCGTGCCCTTTATGGTGATGTCCTCTCCAGCCGGCATTGTGGCTGCAGAGAGCCCCTTCAGGCTTTTCCCTTGATATTTCAATGGAAAAAGCAGGGACACCTTTTCTTTTGCTTGATTATATTTCAGAAAGATCCTAAACTGCGTCATCTTCCCGTGTGGGGGAAAACAGTCAACGTACCGTAAAGCTTCCTGAAATGACAAAGCACCTGAATCTCAATATCTTGCCGATCGTAGCGAGCTGGTCGTCAAACAGCACCAAGCTCATGAAGATCCGGCGGACCCGCACTGATGAAAACCATGCCATCTGTCATTTTTTATTTTCAACTGCACCAACCGTTCCGTCTTCATCCTGACAGGGACAAATTCCTTTGGGACGAAGAAAACAGGGAAGTCTTTCTGAAAGCTTCCGAACGGTCCTATCTCCCGTCGCTCCGGATGTTTGCCGATCTGATCCGGCAGCATCCCGGTTTCAGGATCACCCTGAGCATCTCGGGAACATTTCTCGAACAGGCCCAGAGTTATGATCCGGAGGTGATCAATGCCCTGCGGACTCTTCTCGATGCCGGGAAAAAGAACCATCAGCTCGAATTCCTTGATGAAACCTATTACCATTCCCTTACCTGCCTCTTTGCCGATCCGCACAAGCAGGAATTCCGCGACCAGATCACTCTGCACCGGGAAAGCATGAGAAGGCTTTTTGGCGTATATCCCCTTTCCTTCAGGGATACCGAGCTGATCTTCAACGCCTCCACAGCCGACATCGTCGCCGACATGGGCTATCTCGCCATCCTGTGCGAGCCGAGGCAGCATCTGCGAACGGATCACGAAACCGGCGCCATGGTCCCCAACAGGATCTTTCGCGCCGGGGGATCCAAGCTGATCGTCATTCCCAGGAACCGGTCTCTGAGCAACGATGTGGCCTTCCGCTTTTCCGACCACCCGCCGACGCCGGAAGACTATGCCGCCTCGATTGCCCGAACGGACGGCGAAGTGGTCCTGCTGGGCTATGATCTGGAACACATCGGCGGCCATATCCACGAAGACAAGGGGATCTTCGAATTCTGGCGCGGACTTCCCGCCGCGCTGGAGCAACATCCCGAAATCAGGGTTGAAACGCCTTGCCAAGTCGCTGCCCGATATAAGGACGCCCACTGTCCAACCCTAACCCCCCAGAGTGCATCGGCCTCCTCATGGCTGGATGCCGTCAGGATGACCTTCGGCTGGCTGGAAAGCTCGACGCAATATGACCTCTTTAAAAACCTGGAAGGAATGGAAGGAGTGGCGCGCCGGGCCGGCGGTGAGCTGTTGACCCGCTGGCGCACCCTGACGGCATCGGATCACATTTACTTCCTCAACGACCAGGTCGATGCGGAGCAGATCCTTCGCCGCTACGACAATCCCTATGAACATTCGACGATCCGGGCCACAGAGATCCTGACGCGGAAGATCTGCGTTCTGGAAGGCTCCATCACCCGCTTTGAGATTCTCAAGAAGGCGGATAAAACACCGATTCTTCTCATCACTCCGGAAACGGGTAGGCTGCCCAGCGACATGGGGCTGCTGGCCAAATTCATCTCCGGAAAAAGCGGGGGGCAGGGCGATGTGGTCTCCGCCTTGTGCGAGGGACTTCTGGACAGAGGCATCGAAGTTCACCTGGCCACCCTGAATCTGAAGAAACGGTTCCAGCTGGAATCCCATATGACGGAGCATCAGTGGCGGGAACTTCGCTATAAGATCGATCCCGAAAACATCCATCTCATCAGTTCCGACATTTTTGCCGATAATCTCAGCGCCTATTCCGGTGATGTCCTTTCAACCGCTGCTGAATTTCAGAGGGAGATCGTCAACAACGTCATCAAGACCGTCCGCGCAAAACACGGGGGGCGGATCATTATCCACAGCCACGACTGGATGGCGGGCGGCGCCATAACCGCCTATGCCAAATCCGCCGAAGTGCCCGTTCTGCATACCGTGCACAATGTATTTACGGAGAATCTGCCGCTGGAGCTGATGTCCGGGATCAATCTGAATCGCATTTCTGATCATCTTTACTACTCGGAAGCCTATGGAAAAACCTGCATCGACTGCCAGGCCACCGCCATCAAAAATGCGACGGTGATCAATTTCGTGGGAGAACATTTTCTCCTCGAGGTCGTGGATGACTATTTTCTTGACAGGCCCATCGTTCCGCCCAGCGTCCGGGACGAAGTCAAAGTGAAGTATTTCAGCAACGCCGCCCAGGCGATCCTGAATGCCCCGGCCTCCGTCATGTACCCGGAAAACTGCCCGTTCCTGGTCCGGAAATACGGCCTCGACGACTCCATCATGAAGGCCAAGCGCGAAAACCTGGTGGTGTTTCAGGAAAAAACCGGATTGGACGTCAACCCCGAAGCCATTCTCTTCTTCTGGCCTTCCCGATTGGATCCGCTTCAGAAGGGTATTGAACTTCTTGAGGCAATCGCCCAGTCCTTCGTTTCAGCCCATCCGGAAGCCCAGATTGCGGTCGTGGGGGATGGTATCGGCGGCGACCGCACCCACGTGGAGATTATGGGGCGCATCGCCTGCGCATCCCGGGGGCGGATCGCCTATTACCCCTTTGATGAAGCCCTGTCGATGCTCGGATATGCCGCTGCAAGCGATGTCTTCGGGGCTTCCCTCTACGAGCCCTGCGGCCAGATCGACCAGGTGGGAAATCTCTTCGGCGCGACGGCAACCAACCGGGACACAGGCGGTTACCACGACAAGATCACGGAATTGAGGTTAAAAATGGACGGTGCTCCTCAGGATGAAGGCAACGGTTTTCTTTTCAAGAATTACGACCCGGGCGGACTGTGGTACGGCCTGGAAAGAAGCCTGGACTTTCACAAGAACCCTCTCGCCATCCGTGAAGCCCAGATCCGACGGATCATGCGGGAAGCCCGGGAGAAATACAGCCTTCAGACAATGATCACCCGGTACCTCAGGATTTATGAAAGGCTCAACGGCGGAACCCCCCTCTGACAAGCCTCCGTCCTCAATCTTCTTCCTTCTTTTCGCTCAGAACCGAACCGTCCGGGGGATAGTCCAGTGTACCGTCAAGCTGTGCAATCTTCCCAGACGCATGGTCAGGGAAAGGCAGCTCGCTTCGGGTCCGCCAGCGCTGAACGGTCTCGGAGGCTTCACCCTTCCTTTTTTCATCCAATCCAACGTCCCGGGTCATGTAAAGGGTCCGGGACGGGAAGGCAAAGCCGCTGCCGGCCGACTCGACAAGATCCATGATCCGCAGCAGCAGATCCTCCTGAACGGCCAGATAGGCCCCATGCTCTGTTTCAAAAACATAGGCAAAAATCTCCACATCGAGGGACGACTGCCCGAAGCCGATGAAACGAACGCGAACCGTTGCCGAATCCACCCGGGGATGCCGGTACAGAAGTTCACGCAGGCCTGTCAGGATGAAGCGGAGCTGATCCGCCGTCGTCTCATAGCGAAGGTTCAACGTGTGGCGGAGGAGAAAGCGGTCGCGCAGGGTGAAGTTTTCGACAGCGATCGACGAAAGCTGGCCGTTTGGAACAAAGGTGACCGTGCGGTTCAGAGTCCGGATCTGAGTGGAGCGGAGGCCGATATGCTCAATGGTGCCCATGTACTCACCGGCCTTGCAGAAATCGCCAAGGCGGATGGGCTTGTCCCAGACAAGGAAGACTCCCCCGAAAAAATTCTCGATGGTCTTCTGGGCGGCAAAGGCCACGGCGATACCGCCGATGCCGAGACCCGCCACCACGGCCGTGAGGTTGATGCCGGCAAAGTAGTGGAAGCTGACCACAAGCGCCGTGATAACGGCCAACGCCTTGAAAAGCGTCGCTGAAAGGCGGATGACGGCACTGGCGGCATCCGGCCTGCGCCTCTCCAGGATTTCCGCCCCGACATCAACCAATTGGATGCAGATCCAGGTCAGGCCGGCAAGGGCCATGGTCGACGAGAGAAGCGTCCAGAAGAGCCGGTCCAGCAGCCAGAAACTACCTAGGGAAAAAAGATAGATTACCCCCGCCGAAAAAAGGACAACCAGGGGCTTTCTGATCCGCCCGAGCGTTATCAATCCCAGTTCGTCAACGCGGTGGCGAATGGACTTCTGCAGCAAAGCATAACATAAAACCGTGAGAATCCAGCCGCAGAAAATGGCGGCAGGGAGCATCAGCAGAGGCAGGATCCACCGATACAGAGGAAGACCGGCCAGGCGGTTTCCCGTCAGTGCTGCGGGCAGGTGCCCCTCAAACCAGGGGGCTTCGATTTCCTCATAGATCCGTGGCACGGATCGGAGCGTCTCCGAGGAAAACAGCCAAACCTTGGGGCTGTCTTCCTTTTGAAGGCGCTCAAGAAGGATTTTATGTCCCCCCGTTTTCGTTTTGACAGACGCTACGACCTCTTCTTGAGCGGGCAATCCGTCATCCAGCTCCCCTTCGGGTTTCGTGCTCAACCTGGACCTGGATACGGAGACCCTTTCATCGAGAACCCGCTGAAGTTCGAGGGCAAGTTGACGGGCGTTCTTCCCCTTCTGCCTCGTGTCGAGATATTCGATGGCCCGTTCATAGTCCTCCCTCTCCATCGCCCTCAGGAAACCGACGACCGTTCCCTGGGGGGTGCTCCGCCCCAGGGGATCATCGAAGGATTCTTCCGCCTGCTGTTGCATCTCCTTGCCGGCCTGGTCACCCTCCCCCTTAGCAGCGGCCCATGCACCCGATGTGATCATCAGACAGGATATAACCGCCAGGATCATTCCCATGGTGTGCTTTCGGATCGTTGACATGGTCTTTCTTCCTTATATTTCTTGATGTGCATTCTATTCCCGATGTTCATAGCTTCTTACCGGAACAAAGTAAAGTCATTACGAAACCCCCTGCCAACCCCATGCCGTTCCGTCCCGGGTGGGAGGATGCGATGTCCCTGCGTGAGGAATACCCTTTGAGTTTCACACAGGGATGGTTTAGAAGAAAGAAGATGGGATGTTCATAGGAGCATCAAAACATGACTCCGCTTTTCAGAGACCGACAATTGGTTGATCGTTGGAAGGTGAGACTCCTGTATATTCGGATACCATGGACAATTTATGGCTTGCCTTCGGGCTGACCCTTTTTGCAGGCATGGCTACGGCGATCGGCAGCATCATCGCTTTCAAGGCCCGGAGGGCGGACTACAGGTTCCTGTCCGTGTCAACCGGTTTCTCTGCCGGAGTGATGCTTTACCTGTCGTTTGTAGAGATCTTCTTCAAGGGATTGGAATCCCTCACCAACTATTATGGGGACGACTGGGGCCCCTGGATCAATGCCGCCTCCTTTTTCGGAGGGATGCTGCTGATCGGCCTGGTGGACAACCTCATCCCATCCGCCGAAAACCCCCATGAGACCCACTCTGAAGCGGAGCTCATGCCGCTCCATGACGCTTCGGCTCCGATTGCGGACTATGAGTCCTCCATAAAAGTGAACCCGTCGGGAAAGGAGGTCCAGAATGACAGCGCCCATTCTCGAAAGCTCATGCGGACGGGGCTGTTTTTAGCGCTGGTGATCGGGATACACAATTTTCCCGAGGGGCTGGCCACCTTCATGGCCGCCCTTCAGAACCCGGGGCTGGGAGTGGCCATTGCGGCAGCGATTGCGCTGCACAACATACCGGAGGGGATCAGCGTGTCCGTACCGATCTTCTATGCCACCGGTGACCGCAGGAGAGCCTTCCTGTATTCGGTTCTCAGCGGATTAGCCGAACCGCTCGGCGCACTCACCGCATATGTCGCAATGCGGTTCTTTCTGGCAGACAGTTCCGGGGTGATTCCATCCCAGGTTCTCGGAATCTCCTTTGGAGTCGTGGCCGGCATCATGGTGTACATCAGCCTCGATGAGCTGCTCCCGACAAGCAGGGCTTACGGGAAAGGGCATGACAGCCTGTATGGCCTCGTCGCAGGCATGATGGTCATGGCGTTGAGCCTCCTCCTCATGAAGCCTTGACCAAGGAGAAAAGGGCTTCTTTCATGACGGCCTCCGAAAATCATCCCCATCCTGAGCACGTCGGACAGTTCACGGTCAATGGCCCTGCGAACCAACAAGGCCGCAAGGAATGGCCATGATCAAGGGGAACAATTCGCCGATCCGGACGGATGCCATTCAGCAGGGAGGTTTTCCACCAGGAAGGCCGGGGCCTGCACCGCATAAGCGGACGGAATTTCCTGTTGCACACTCTTGAAGGCCTTTGAAAACAAGTCATGTTGTGCCGTACCGCACCGGCTGCCAATTAAAACAGGACAAGTGGCTAAAAAAATTCAGGAATATGAAAATTTTACCTTATCTTTCTTTTCTAAAAATGATATAAACATCCTGTAGTTGAGACCGCTTGACAGCCATGGATCTGAAATCACGGACGGATGGCGTTCTCCATTCTTACATGAAACGATTTTAAAGGAAAATTCGTGCCGTGCCACTGTCCCTTATCACCTTCAACATCGATGCGCATCAGGCAAAGAATACCTCTTCCGGCTTCGGCCAGGTGCGGAGTGGATTGCATGAACTCGTGCAATCCATCCATGACGGTCATCTGGAAAAAGCCAGGCTGGCCTATAAAAATCTCTCTCTAACAGCGCCGGCCGTTTTTGACAGGGTCAGCCTGAAACTGACCGGGGGTTATGATGCCATCGGACGCGCCCTCGGGGAAAGCAATATTGCTGAAGCGCAAAAGGCCGTTTTGCAGCTGGGCAGGGATCTTCACGACATCGGACGCGCGGAGAGCGCTTCCCCCCGATATTCGAATACGGCCGGCCCCCGGATTCTTTCTTCGTCACTGCAGAACATGATCCGGGCATACCGTCCGGAAGGCGTTCAGGGGTTTCCCGTCGGCATCCATATCGACATCATGGCCTGATTTCACGCCTCGAGAATATCCGGTTGGACCGTTAACAAAGCGAGGGCACAGTATGGAACAGGATCCGCCGATCGAAGAAGAAAAGTTGCGCATTCGGGAATTGATGATCGACGATCTTGCCGAGGTCTTCCACATCGGCGAGGAGATTTTTACCGCCGAGTACTCTCAAAACCTCTACCGCACCTGGGACGAGTATGAAATCACCACCCTCTTCAATTCCGACAGCGAACTCTGCCTCGTGGCGGATACGGGAAACACGATTCTTGGCTTCGCCCTGGGCACGACCGTGGAAAAGCACAACTCCCCGTGGAAATACGGTTACCTCGTCTGGCTGGGAGTACGGGAGGAAGCCCAGAAGAGGCAGGTCGGCAGCCGGCTATTTTCCGAGGTTAAACGGCGGATGAGAGAACAGGGGGTCAGGATGCTCATCATCGACACCTCGGCCGACAATCAGCCGGCTCTATCATTCTTCGATAAGATGGGGTTCAAGGATCGCCAGGAACACCTCTTTCTCTCCCTCAACCTGTCCCGCAGAGCCAAGAAAAAATCGGTCAGGAAAAAGGCACAATCATGACCCGTGACCTGAAGCTGCTGGAAAAAGCCATTCAGCCGGAGAGGCTGCATGAAATGCTTCTGGACCTTCTCGACATCTACTCCCCATCCGGCAAGGAAGCGGACATCATGGCCTACCTGGAAAAGCTCCTGAGGGGGGCCGGCATTGCCGTGAACCATCAGGAGGTGGAGGAAGACCGTTACAACCTCAGCGCCTCCATGGGGCCGGGCGAGCCGCTTCTCTACCTGGTCGGCCATGTGGATACCGTCGCCTCCTGGGATCTCGAGGCGTTGGGAACGCGTGAGGAAAAAGGCGTTCTGTACGGACTGGGCAGTGCCGACATGAAAGGGGGATGCGCAGCCATGGTGGAGGCCTGGCTGTCCCTTGCGGAGACCCTGCAGGTCGACGAACGGCCGCCGGTGGGCCTGCTGCTTGTGGTCGGAGAAGAAGAAAACGGCGACGGCAGCGCCGCCTTTCTGGACAGCTGCCGCCCTCACTGGGCCGTCATCGGTGAACCCACGGGACTGTCGGCCTGTTTTTCCCATTACGGCTACCTGGAGGCGAATTTCATCACCCGGGGCCGGCGAAGCCATTCATCCCTGCCGGAGCTGGGCCACAATGCCGTGGAATCGATGCTGCGGCTTCTGCTGCATCTGGGTAAAAACACCCTGTTCGACCGTGACCAGTCGGACGTCGTCTATTCGATCCGGGAAATGAATTCTTCCCCGGCGGGCTTTGTCGTTCCTGACCGTTGTGAAGCCTGGATCGACCTGCACCTTCCCCCGGACAGGGAGCCCATGATGATTCAAGAGGCCATCCGCAGGGGCATTGAGGGAGCGCATCGCTACATCCCCGACCTGGCCGTGGAGATAAGCTTTGATGTCTCCTATGGGGGATACGATCTCGGAGCCGATAATTCCATGGCCTCCCTTTTAAAAGAGATTTATGCGGATCTGAACATTCCCTTCCGCCAGGAAGCCTTCCGTTCACATTCCGACGGCAACCTCTTCTATGCGGCGGGGTCCAAGCCCATTCTGCTCGGACCTGGCTCCCTGGAAACCGCACATACGTCGGACGAGCAAGTGCCCTTCCGGGAAGTACTGGCAGCGGCCCGGATCTATGCCGCCCTCTGCCTGAAGCTTGTTCCTGGAGCAACGGACAATCCCGCGGCGAAGTAAACCCGGAAACGATGCGACTGGTTCCAGCTCTTCAGAAGCTCGTCAAGCCCTCCAGATTGTCCGCCATTTCCCGCCCGGACTGATACCGCTCTTCCCGCTTTTTGCTCATCGCTTTTTCTACAATGGCTGCCAATTCTGTTGTAACGATGGGATTTCTTTCCAGGACAGGGGCCGGGGAACGGTTGACGATGTTGTTCATGACGGCGGCAAGAACGTCCCCATGGAAAGGTTTGCTTCCAGTCAGAAGCTCATAGAGGACCACCCCCAGGGAGTAGAGATCGGCTCTCCCGTCCACCGTCTCTCCGTTGACCTGTTCCGGGGACATGTAATTGGGCGTACCCACGATCGTGCCGGCCCGGGTGCCTGACAGATCAGCCACCCGGGCGATCCCGAAATCCGTCACGGTCACATGGCCTGCCGAGGATATCCGGATGTTGGCCGGCTTGATGTCCCGGTGAACCACACCCCGTTCATGGGCATAATCCAGGGCAAGGGCCACATCCCTGGAAATTCTGGCCGCCTCCGCTTGAGAGAGCAGGTTTTCTTTCGCGCAGTACTTGCTCAGATCGCAGCCCTCCAGGTACTCCATGGCGATGTAGGCCATTCCCCTGCCTTCACCCACGTCGTATATCGTTACGATGTTCGGATGGGAGAGGTTGCCGGCCGCCTCCGCTTCCCGGAAGAAACGGAGCCTGGACAGGGCGATGTCGTCCCCGTCGGTGTAACGCAGCGTCTTGATTGCCACGGTCCTCTGAATCAGGGGATCCCTCCCCAGATAAACCGTTCCCATGGCGCCCTGTCCGATAACTGCAAGGATTTCGTAGCGTCCGATGGTGAGTTTTGCCTTTGCGGAATCCATGATCACCGTGGCATCTCCGTCGTTTCCGCACGCCCCGATATCGCCGGCGGCTGAAGCACCTCCGTTCTGTGTGAAAATGGTTTTTCCGGAAGAGACGGTCTGAGCGTGGATCATACCAGCCGGTGGACGGAGGGAGAGGGCGTCCGCCTCCCTTATCTGGGACAGGAAGGCACCCTCCTGTAAAAGCGCCTGCAATCGGCTTCGTTCTATGATCTGGTGATAGCTGGGATGGAGAACATCAGCCTTGAGATGTTCATCGCCGGCAATCCCCTTTGCTAATTGATCCGCCATGAACAGTACAAAGAGATAGGGGAATTGATCCCGCGCCACAGTCAGGGATGCACGGTCTCGATAGGAAAGCACATGGTGATTGACCACGGCGTTCACCATGAGATCGGAAAACCCCCATTCGGAAAGAGCAATCCCGGCAATGACGGCATGGTTGACTCCAAAAAGCC
>Ga0265295_1005535_pt1 | contig 15983 bp, 13 predicted proteins | sample Munlansysbiofilm_FD_192503 | JGI IMG/M metagenome (GOLD analysis project Ga0265295, IMG submission 192503) | Leachate microbial communities from a municipal landfill in Southern Ontario, Canada - Methane capture system biofilm | ecosystem: Engineered > Solid waste > Landfill > Unclassified ... | reverse complement strand
TTGCGCTCGTTCCCGCCCGCGGCAAGGTCACTGCGCGAATCGATATACCCCAAACGCACCTTGCCGTAGAAATCGGCATAATCAAACATCGTATCGAAACTCTGCGCCTCTTTGGGCAGCTCTTTGACCACTTCGTAGCGCGTCTCTCCCTTGGAGTGGAGCAACCCTTTTTGTTCGATTTGACGCACCTCTTGCACGAGCGGCTCTTGGTATTGTGCAACATACACGGCATCTATCACGTAAACCCCTTGCGAGTAAATAATGGGCACATCTTTGTAAAGCTGAAGTTAGCTAGGGTTTTTAGAGGTGCCCTAATGTCGCATTTTAGCGAAAACTCTTTGAGTCTCTTAGAGAAAATCTATTTCTGAGCTATAATTGCAAGAAAAATTCGAGGTCTCTTCATGCAGTTTCTTTTCCGTAGCGATTCCCACTTTAATCTCGCAAATCTCTTCACTTTCGTGAATATCACCGCGGGGCTTGGTGCTACCTATTGTATTACGCAAAACAACTTTTTTGTCGCGATTATCTTGGCATGGGTGGGGGGAGCTTTTGATATCTTTGATGGCAAAATCGCCCGCAAATACAAACTCTCCAATGAGTTCGGCATCCAGCTTGACAGCTTCGCCGATTTTTTAAGCTTCGTACTTGTTCCCGTCTTTTTGATTTTTCAAGCGGTTTATGCTGCGTCGTTTCATGGCATGTGGAGTATTTTGGCGGGGGCGGTGAGTATCTATTACGTTATCTCGGGGCTTCGAAGACTTATCCAGTTTAATATCAACTCCGATGCGGGATCGGTCTCAAAATATTTCATCGGCGTCCCTACACCGCTGGGAGCAATTATATTGTGGCTTGTGTATCTTGCAAACACCTACGGCTTCTTACCCGCAGAAGCGGTTTTGGCGGCTATGGTGGTTATCGGATGGAGCCTTAACTCTACGCTTAAAGTTCCCCATCCTTAAAAACCATGGCATGTGTACATGCCATGGTTTTTAACCGCATACTCTGTTTCTTCCCCCCTCTTTTGCTCGATAAAGCGCTTCGTCCGCCTCTTTGACAAGGTCTTCAAAGCTGTAATGGTTCTCTCCCAAAGTGCTCACCCCGAAGCTTGCACTCACTTTGATCCCCTCGGGGTAGAGGGTCTCGATTTGGCGGCGAAGGTTTTCCGCTTTGAGCAGCGCATCTTCATGCGAGCACCCCTCCAACACCAGCACGAACTCCTCGCCGCCGTAACGTGCGGCGATATCCTCATTGCGTTTGTGGGTTTGCAGCACGGCGGCAACCTCGTGGATAACACTGTCGCCCATAAGATGCCCGTAGGTGTCGTTGATATGTTTGAAATGGTCTATATCCGCCATAATAAGGCTCAAAGGCACATTGTGGCGCAAAGCGTGGGAAAATTTGCGCCCGCCCTCTTCGGCAAGATGGCGGCGGTTGTAAAGCCCGCTTAAAAGGTCGTGCGAAGCGGCAAAAAGAAGTTTGTCCCGCTGCTCTTTAATGGTGAGATGGATGTTGATGCGCGCTTTGACGATCACGGGGCGGATAGGCTTGGTGATATAATCTACCGCACCCTCTAAAAGCCCCCGCTCCTCCTGATGGGTCGCATCGTTTCCCGTTACGAAGATCACGGGGATATCTTTTGTGGCATGTTCGGCTTTGAGGCGTTTGAGCACTTCAAAACCGTTCATATCGGGCATCTCGACATCCAAAAGGATAATATCGGGGATCGGATCGCTCCCTGCAAGTTCAAGTGCACGTTCTCCGTCTTGGGCAATTTTTACGCGGTATTCGCTTTGCAAAATAGAAGCGAGCAGTTGTGCATTAGATGCAACGTCGTCTACAACCAATACTACGTTTTCATTTTTTTTCATAAAACCTGCTTGTGAAATGTTAGGTGCACTTTAGTGCAGTGTTTTTGAAAAAAAGCTTAAAAAAGATAAAAATAGCTAAAAAAAACTTTGTATGTTACTTGTTGTTTGCGGAAAACTTGCCGCTTCCTTGCAAAAAGATGATGATGCTTAAAATAAAATACAAAAAGGGCAGCTCGATCGCCGGCGCTCCGTGTTTGCCCAAGCTAAAAAAAGCACCCCAGTATGCCAAGAACATCGCCATCATCATCGTAAACGCCAAAAACAAAGATGCGATACGTGCATAAAGCCCCAAAACAATAAAAAAGGGCACAATCACCTCGCCGATGTAGACGCCATAGGCAAAAAACTCGGGCAAACCCGCTTTTGCAAGAAGCGCTTTAACACCTCCGACCCCGTGGATAATCTTGTGGACACCGTGAAAAAGCATCATTATCCCTACGCTCAACCTCAAGAGCAATTTCGCCAAATCGGGACTTAAAAACATCGCTTCTCCTTTTACCCTTCTCTTGCTACTCTAAATCTACACGTGCCGACCGTTACCGTTTTACCGCTTTTGATCGCTTCTTTTACGTAAGAGAGCACCCCTTTTGGATCCGCATCCCCCACCTCTTGGGCGATAATACGCAGCAGATCTTCCTCTTTTGTGGTTGTCCATGTTGTTTCGTATGTGTATTGTGTTTGTATTTTCATGGCGCAATCATAGCGACAAAAAATTTAAACTTTCGTTTGGCACATGCCAAGAAAACTTTTAAACCTCTCATGAAGTAAGATTTCGATAAAATTACTTTCAATCTGCTTCGAGGAAACTTCGATGAAAACCAAACCTATTAAAAACAAGATAATGGTTATTACGACCTTTATTTTTGCATTCTTGACGCTCTTTTTTAACCTCTACCTATACTACACCAAAACAAAAGAGCATGAACGCGATTACCTCGAAAAAGAGAAAAATATCCAAAATATCATCTCCCATATCCAAGAGCATTTGGCGTACACCGTTTCAAGCCGTCTTGAGACAATCACCAAACTCGATTATTTCAAAGATTTCAAACAAGACCTTGCAAACAACGAGTTTCGTTACAGAACCCTCCATATCGACAGGCTTCGGTTTAATTACGAAAATATCAAACAACAAGTGCCGCACATAGAAACACTCCATATTATCGATCCTCGCGGCTATTCCTATATTCGGCTTCACAACACCAACCTCTATCGAGACAAAGTCGCCGATCTGCGCAGCTCGATCCTGCAATCTATCAAAAATCCCAAAAACAGACATTTTTACGAGCACGGGCTTTTTGGTTTAAAGTACAGGGTCTCCCACCCTATATTCGAGGGGGAACAATTTGTAGGGCTTTTGGAGGTGGGGATCAATCCCGCATTTTTAAGCGACTTTATTCAAAAGCTTACTTCGCTTGAGAGTTTTGTGCTTATCAAAGAGAAAGATTCCAAAAATTACGCTGCGCAAACGATGTTAGAGAACACTTTAGTAGCGATGCTACAAGACGATACAACCTCAAACATCGAATACGACGGCAAGATTTTTCTCAAATACGCACACACCCTTTACGACATGCAGGGTTCTCCCGCCCTTAAAATCGTCACGATCGAAGATGTTACCGACTCTCGAAAAGTTTTCATAAACTTTGTTCTCCTCTCGATCCTCACATCAATCACCCTTATGTTTCTTCTTTTGTGGATTCTCGATCGTTTTTTTACGAAGATTTTCCTACGCATAGATGAACTGCTCTATCTTATCAATCACACCCAAGACTTCATCATCGCCATCGATGCGGCAACGAAGAAGATCAAATTTGCCAATACCCCGACCTATCAAATTTTGGGTCTCAGCAGAAAAGAGCTCAAAGCTTCGGAGATTGCCGACATCTTGCTGCCCGCACCCGAAGATGCCAAAAACTCCTCTCCCCTGTTTGAACGCAGCAGTAAAGCCCTCACCAAAAGAGCACTCTTGGCATGTACGAAAGAGCACCATATCCCGCTTGAGATGAGTATCAATTATATCCCCAAAGACGGGGGCTATTTTGTCGTGATCGCAAGAAACATCTCCGAACAGCTCGAACTTGAACTCCAAAAAAAAGTCAACGAGAGGATGATCAACAAATATATCCCCATGTCCCACACCGATCTCAACGGGGTGATCACCTACGTCAACGAAGCGTTCTGCAACCTGACGGGCTACTCCAAAGAGGAGCTTTTAGGGCATAACCACTCTCTTTTAAAATCTCCGAAAACTCCCGCTTCTCTGTATAAAAATATGTGGGAGAGCATCACCGCCGACAAAACGTTCCGCACCGAACTGCGCGTGGTCACAAAAGAAAAAGAGGAGATTTGGGTTAAAATCCTTATAGAACCCCGCTACGATATCAGCGGTAAAAAAACGGGGTATATCTCGACCCGCGAAGATGTTACCGACAAACAAAAACTCAAATTTATCTCCGAACACGACACCCTTACAAAAGCGTACAACCGCAGAAGTTTCGAATCCAAACTCGCACAAATGCTCGAAGATGCCCTCAAACACGACAGAACCTTCGGCGTCGTGATGTTTGATATCGATCATTTTAAAAAGGTCAACGATACCTACGGGCATCAAGTGGGCGACGATGTTCTCGTACAGGTAAGCCATATCGTCAAAGATACCCTGCGCGAAGAGGATTTTTTTGCAAGATGGGGCGGCGAAGAGTTTATGCTGATCCTTAAAAACAGCAAAATCGAAGAGCTGACGTTCGTCGTTGCAAAGATTCAAGAGCACCTAAAAAGTGCAGATTTCACCCCCGTTCCCCGCATCACTTCAAGTTTCGGCGTCACCCTTTATAAACCTGAAGACACCAAAGAGAGTATCCTAAAACGGGTCGATGAGGCGCTTTACCGTGCCAAAGCGCTAGGGCGCGACCGTTATGAGATAGGCTGAAACTCTTGGCATGGGGTGCATGCCAAGAGTTTTCACACATTGTTTTATTTTTTCAAAACGAACTTATAGTATAAAATAGGCAAGAGAACAAGCGTTAAAAAAGTTGACGTTACAAGTCCGTTGATAACCACGATTGCCAAGGGTCTTTGTATCTCAGAGCCCGGTCCCGTGGCAAAAAGCATCGGCAAAAGACCGAGTGCCGCAATAAATGCGGTCATTAGTACCGGACGAAGTCTTCGTATAGCGCCAAGCGTTACCACTTCCAGAGGATTTTTAACACTCTTTTGCAAAGCATTAAAGTAGTTGATCATCACAACACCGTTTAAGACCGCGATCCCCATCAATGCAATAAAACCGACACTTGCAGGGACACTCATATATTCTCCGCTGAGATATAATCCGTATATTCCGCCTATAAGGGCAAAAGGGATATTGAGCAAAACCAAAAAAGCTTGCAAAGTGGATTTAAAAGTCATATACAGCAAGATGAAAACAAGACCTATACTTAAAGGAACAATAATAGAAAGGCGTTTGGATGCACGCTGCTGATTTTGATATTCTCCTGCGAACTGTATGAAATACCCCTCTTTCAAGTTCACTTTTTCTTCAATTTTCGATTGCAATTCTTCAACGAAACCTACAAGATCGCGTCCTTGAACATTTGTTTGCACTACACTTTTTCTCAATCCGTTTTCATGGTCTATCTGCACGGGCCCCGAATCCATCACAAATGTCACCAATTCATTTAACGGCAAGGACACGCCGTTATCAAGGACATAAAGAAGGTTTTCATTGATTTTCATACCGCTTTGCTGTTCTTTTGCCCCTTTGATCATAAGGGGAATTTGGCGCAGCTCTTCTTGTATCATTCCCACTTCCAAACCGTCAACAGCTGTTTTAAGAAAGGTCGTAATATCGTTTTTGCTCACCCCGTGACGTGCCATTGCTTCATGTTTGAAATACACTTCCCAATAAGCGACCCCTTCATTTGCTTTTTTATAAACGTCTACACTCCCCTCTATCGATTCGGTTATCACCACTATCTCTTTGGCGATACGCTCGAGTTCAAGGGGTTCTAGGCCGTAAATGTTCACGACGATATCACCTCTTGAACCGCTGATCATCTCCGAGACCCTCATGGCAATGGGTTGCGTGAATCCGTATTCGATGCCGACAAATTGATCTAAAACACCTCTAAACTGCTCTAGCAGCCATTCGTTTGATGGTTCACGCCACTCCTCTTTGGGTTTTAGTACCAAAAACGTATCGGTGTCATTAAGCCCCATAGGGTCAAGTCCTATCTCATCGCTTCCCGTACGTGCAATGATCGAGATGATCTCGGGGACATCCCGCATAAGTGCCTGTTGAATCTTTAAATCGATGTCGCGACTTGCTTCCAGGGCAACCGAAGGGTTCTTTTCTATACCGATAATGGTATTCCCCTCATCAAGCTCGGGCATAAAGGTTTTACCTACTTTCGTATAGGCATAAAACGCACTGAGCCATAAGAGAAACGTAAGTGTTAAAACCGTCTTTTGATTTGCTAGAACTATATTCAAAAGCTTTGCATATTTGTGTTCCAGATAGCTGATGAGTTTGGGATGTTCGTGTGATTCTTGTTTGAGCAGATAAGAACTCGCGACGGGAATCAAACTCAGTGCCAGCACCAACGAAGAACCGAGTGCGAAAACGATGCTAAGCGCTACGGGAACAAAGAGTTTCCCCTCCAACCCTTCCAAGGTCAAAAGAGGCAAAAACACTATGATAATAATACATATCCCCGTAAAAATCGGCGTTGCCACCTCTTTTGCCGCTTGAAGTACAATGAGGTATTTTGGTCTCTCTTTGTGTTCCTCATCGTGCAAGTAGGTGGTAATATTCTCTACCATCACCACCCCTGCATCAACAAGCATCCCTATCGCAATCGCTAGTCCCCCCAAACTCATAAGATTTGCACTCATGCCAAAGAAGTTCATTAAGATAAAGGTCATCATCGCCGCAAAAGGGAGAATGATAGCTACACTAAGCGCCGAAGTCAAATTGCCCAAAAATAAAAACAGTACGACCAAAATAAGCACCAATGCTTCAAGCAATGCTTTTGTGACGGTATCTATCGCTTTTGTAACAAGATCCGAACGATCATAAAAAATTTCGATGCTCGTGCCCTCAGGAAGCTCTTTTGAGATTTTAGCGATCTCCTCTTTTACCTTAGAAACCACCGCCGACGTGTTTTCCCCCTTGCGGCAAAGCACAAGCCCTTGCACCGCTTCACTCTTACCGTTTTTAGTCACAAAACCGGCACGCGTGAGTGAACCAATACGCACCTCAGCGATATCTTTTACTCGGATATCCCTCCCGGACTCATGCTTGATAATAAGCTCTGAAATCTCTTCAATATTTTTCAAACGCCCTTCACTGCGAACGTAAAGACTTTGTTCACCGATAGAGAGACGCCCGATACCGTCGTTTTTATTATTTTCTTCTACTAGTGTACGCAGATGCTCCAAACTTATCTTGTATTGCGCCATTTTTAAAGGATCGGGAACTATTTCGTATGTTTTTACGTAACCGCCGAGTGCATTGACGTCCGCAACACCGTCCACACCGCGTAAACGTTTTGCTATCACCCAATCGAGTAAACTTCTCTTTTGCATCAGATCGAGCGTATCCGACTCGATGGTGAACATAAGTACCTCTCCAAGAGGTGTCGTAATAGGTGCAAGCCCTCCGCTGATCCCCTCGGGGAGCTTATCCATAACTTCACTCAGACGCTGTGACACGAGTTGACGCGCCCAGTAGATATCGACACCGTCTTGGAAATCTATGGTTATATCGCATAAACCGTATTTCGAGATTGAACGAACGATCTGTTGATTGGGAATGTTTTGTAAATTCTGTTCCACTACCGTCGTGACACGCGATTCCATCTCTGCAGGCGTCATCCCCGAAGCTTTGAGAATAATCTTTACTTGATTGGGTGCTATATCGGGATAAGCATCGATTTTAAGCTGACCCATAGAATAGATGCCAAACAATAGTATGACACCGCTCAGAAGAAGAATGAAAAACTTTTGACCAAGTGCAAAAGAGACTAAACGCTCACTCATCTTCTCCCTCCATGGCTCCAAGTAATGCCGACGTTGCTTTTGTAGCGATAGCGTCATGAGGGTAGATCGGTGCATCGATCGTGTAGTGCTCCTGCGATTCGCTTACGATAACGACTGAGACACTCTCAAACCCCTCTTTTTTTGCGACAAAAATATAGGGTTTGTTTTGATAAAAAACGACCGCACTTTTTTTGACCCTATACCCCGATGGGATACTCTTGCGTACGCGCAGCGCAACAATTTGGTTAACACGATAATCACGGCTGTTCAATAAAGCGCGCACCTCCACCGACTGCGAGTTTAAAGAAACGCTCTTGGCAACCGAAACGATACTCGCTTCGTTTGTTCCTAGGGAACACACATCCCCGTAGGAGATATGTGCCGCAACCTCAAGCGGCACCTCAAATGTTACATACAGTGCTCCATGGCGCACAAAGGTTATCAGTTTTTGCGCTTGGATTGCTTTTTCCCCTTTGACAACGTGAATCTCCTCCACAACACCTGCAAAAGGTGCATAGAGCGTCACCTGTTTTTTAGGCAAACGCGTTTGTTTCAGCTCTGAGAGTGCCTGCGTGTCCAAACCGCCGACATACAAACGTTCGCGTAAAAGTGCAACCGTATTGGCACATTTTTTTTCCTCTTTTTGGGACTCTAAAAATCTTTTTTGGGAGATGATGCCGCCTGTTAAAAGCTTTTCGTCTCTTTGAAGATTTTTTTGTGCTTGTTCGAGTGCCTCTAACGCATTCAGATACTCGCTTTGCAGCGTAAGAAGCTCTTGACTTGCCAAAGCTAAAAGTTTATCCCCTGCTTCGATAGGCTGATTTTTTTTGACATAAATCTCTTCGACAATCCCCTCATACGCAAAACTAAGCGCCTCAATATCTTTGTGTTCCTTGACGATGCGCCCGTTAAATGGGCCATACTGCATAAACTCTACCAGAGTCGGCATTGCGACATCGATCCCCAAATCCTCTTTTTGTTTTTGCGTCATCTCGATCAACTTCGCATCGCAAAGCGCAAAAAGTACCATCCATAAAGCTGTGATTTTTTTCATTTTATCTCCTCGATCGATACGTCGGCTTTTTTATACAATGCAAAAAGCGCCTCGTAATATTCCTGTTTGATTTGCATCCCTTGTAACAAATGGGACTTATAAGAACGTCCTGCATCCAAATATTCCAATAGAGCACTCTCCCCTTGGGCGTAAGAGAGCTTTTCCAAATCTAAAAGCTCCCGAGATAAAGGGATAATCTCTTCGTACATAGTTTTGTACTCTTGAACAAGGGTTTCAATTTTAAGAGAAAGGGTTTGTATGGCATGTGCCGTTTGGATTTCTAAAAGCGACAACTCCTCGCGGTGGCTTTGGGTTGTATGCAAAGCTTCCAAACGATTTTGTTCTTTTTGCCGGCTCGTACCTCCCAAAGGGATACTCAGCGCGAAAGAGTAACGGGTCGTATCAAGCTCTTTTTCGTACGAGAGCGCATACCCCAAAGAGCCTAGCAGCGTATCTTGCATCGCATAGGATGCATTTGCGGCGTTAATGCGATGTGTAATTGCTTGCAGCCGAGCATGCCCTTCAAAGTTTTGAAGCGTTCCTAAAGCGCGTGGCTCTCTAAGATCGCTACATGCCAAAGCACCTACCTCCATAAAATCGACCGTCTCGCCCAAAAGTTCCCTTTTTGCTTGTGACTCCCTTTCATACGAGCGTATCTCTTGGCGCAACGAGGCTAAGTCCAAGCGATGCACCAATAATTCTCTTTTTGAAATTTCTCCTACTGCATAGGCTTCTTCAAGTTGTACAAGACGCTCCTCTTGCTGCGACAACAACTCTTTGAGTATTCCAAGGCGCTCTATCGAGGTACATGCCATATAGTATTGTTCACTTATCTCAAGTAAGAACAGATTTGTTTTATACTCCGCCTCTTTTTGCGATGCTGCCGAAAATTCCCTTACCTGAGTATCTTTTGCATTCCCCACAAGCGGATACGCAAGCGATTGAGAAATTCCAAGAGCATATTCGGCTCCGTTTTCATCCGGACTCTTGGCATGTGCGATTCCCAAATTCAGTTCTAAGGGTTCAAATGCCGCTTGGGCTTTTATTTGAGCATTCAAAGCAAGATCGTTTTGCTTTAATGTTTCTACATAATGGCTCTTCTGCGCATTTGCAAGGATCTCATCGAGAGATGTTGCTTGCAATCCAAACGGCAGAAGAAGCAAAAAAACTATTTTTTTCTTCATAACCAACCTTTGTATTTTTTTCAGTACTGATGAGAGAAAAAATTACGCCAGAGGGGGTCGTTCCAAAACAAATTTTTTAAAGGAGGTAAGAGAGCAAAGAGTGGAAGAAGGGTGCTGGCGGGGTAATTCAAAAGCTAAAAAATCAAACTCTACATTGCTAAGAGCCACAAAAAGATGCAAAGCTTTATGGATCTCGCCCGAGGTGTCGAGCTTTGTTTTCTCATCCATCACCACGCCGTACGAGGGAAACTCCCCCGTCTCAATCACCGCGTCGTGAAAGACAAGAAAGGTAAAAGAAAATAAAACAAACACCACAACAAAATTTTTGATTTTCTTCACAATGTATACTTTTCTTTTTTAGCGGCAATTATACCCGCATTGTTTGAAAAATTCTTAATAAACGCACCGCCATAGGTTTTATTCAGAAAAATTTAAAGGGAGCTCTTTTGTGGGTTTTATCCCGAGTTCTTTGAGCTTTTGCGCCCGTGCGATCACGTTGCCACGTCCGAAACTTAAACGCTTCATAGCGCTCTCGTAACTGTTTTGGGTTTTACTCAGTGCGCCTCCGATCGCTTCCATATCTTCTACGAAAAGTACCAGTTTTTCATACATCGCTTCGGCTTCTTTAACGATCTCTTGTGCCGATTCCTCTTGGCGCCGCGTACGCCATATATGCTCGATGGTGCGCAGGGTCACCAAAAGCGTTGCGGGGGAAACCACCAAGATATTGTTTTCGTATGCGCGTTTAAAAAAAGAGCCGTCCTCTTGCAGAGCAAGCATAAATGCCCCTTCGATAGGCATAAACAGCAATACGTAATCGAGTGTTTTGACCCCTTCGAGTTTTTCGTAGCGTTTCGTGCCTAAACCCTTTATATGCGACGATACACTCAAAAGATGCTCTTTAAGCGCTTGTTGTTTTTCATTCGCATCATCCGCCGCGACATAACGATCATACGCCGCCAAAGAAACCTTCGCATCTATGATCACGTCGCGCTCGTGCGGCAGATGCACGATAACGTCGGGACGGTAGGTTTTTCCATCCTCATTTTTATAGCTTTTTTGCAGCTCATACTCTACCCCTTCGCGGAGTCCCGACTGCTCAAGCACCCGCTCCAAAACTATCTCGCCCCAATTCCCCTGTGTTTTATTCTCCCCTTTGAGCGCTTTTGTAAGATTGAGCGCATCTTGGGAGAGTTGTTCGTTCATCTGTTTAAGACGCAAAAGTTCGTCGCGCAGAAGATGGCGCTCTTTGGTTTCGCTTAGAAACTGCTCTTTTGATTGAAGCGAAAAATTAGCTATCTGCTCCCTAAAGGGTTGCAATAGCATCTCAAACTGGCTCTTGTGGGTTTGGGAAAACTGTTTTGTCTTCTCTTCAAATATTTGGGAAGAGAGGTGTTGGAACTCTTTGGAAAGCTCCTCTTTTGCCTCTTTTAAAAGGCGTATCTTCTCCTCGAAGCTCTTTTGTTCAATCTCAATCTTTGATTGCAGCACAGCATTGGAGAGTTCCAGAGCATTTTTCTCTTTTACAAGCACCCCCAAAAGGGTCTCTTTTTTCTCCCCCTCCTCTTTTAAAAGCACAAGCAGATCCTTTTGTCTCAAATAAAGAGAGAGCAAAACCAAAAGAGCGACAAAGCTCGCAACAGCCAAAACCATATTCAAATCCACCATTTCACCTCGCTTTAAAAAAGTTCAATTATACGCAATCTTTCATGGCATGTACTAAAAATATTGCATATTGCCAATCATCATTTTTCATAATATGTTACGTTTAACCATATATAAACTTAACTAATTAGTAATATATAAAATTTTAATAAACTCAACCCTTTTTTTAGATATAATTCCGTTTATATTTCAAGGAGAAGGTATTTTATGTATCATCTCCTTACAATTAAAGGTAGATGATGCAAGAAAATGCACAACAAGAACAAACGATCCTCTTTGAAGATTTAGGATTGAAAAAAGAGATACTCAGAAGTATCAAGGAAGCAGGTTTCACGGCTCCAAGCCCGATTCAAGCAGAAGCGATCCCCGTCGTATTGGCAGGGCACGATATGGTCGGTCAAGCCCACACGGGAACAGGAAAAACGGCAGCATTCGGATTGCCGGCACTGAGCAATATGAACCTTAACGGCGGCGTAGAGCTTTTGGTTATTACCCCGACACGCGAACTTGCAACACAAGTAAGCGACGAACTTTTCAAATACGGACGCAACCTCGGTATCAAAACCGTTACTATCTACGGAGGAAGCTCTTATAACCGCCAAATCGATCTTATCAAGCGCGGTGCAAGCGTCGTCGTAGCTACGCCGGGCAGACTTTTGGATATCCTCAAAAAAAATATGATCCCCGATTTTGCCCCGAGCATGGTAGTACTTGATGAAGCGGACGAGATGCTTGATATGGGATTTTTGGACGATATCAACGAGATATTCTCTTACCTTCCTACAAACCGTCAAACACTTCTTTTCTCTGCGACTATGCCCGCACCGATCAAAGTGCTTGCAGAGAGAATTTTGCACAACCCTAAATTTATCTCTATCACCAAAGGTGAGACGACCAACGCCGATATCGAGCAGCTTTATTACGTGATCGAAGAATCGGAACGCGATGATGCGATCATCCGTTTGATGGATGCGGAAAAAACGAAAAAATCGGTCGTATTTTGTAGAACAAAAAGCGAAGTGGATCGTTTGTCAAACGTACTCTCAAGCGCGGGATATTTGGCTAACGGACTTCACGGAGATATGGAACAACGCCAACGCGAAACCGTTATCAAAGGGTTTAAAAGCAACTCGGTAAAAGTGCTTGTAGCGACCGACGTTGCCGCGCGCGGTATCCACATCGACAACATCTCCCACGTCTTTAACTACCATATCCCGTTTGATCCCGAGTCGTACGTACACCGTATCGGAAGAACTGGACGTGCAGGTACGAAAGGAAAAGCGATCACCCTTTTGACGCCCTTAGAGTTTAAAGAGCTCCAACGTATCAAAGCAAAAGTAGGAACGACGATGGAACATGCCTATGTTCCAAGCAAGAACGATCTTAGAAAACTCAATTTAGAGACGATCGTACAAAACATCGAGAACCAACATATCTACGATGAAGCGCATAAAATCCTCGACATCCTCAAAGAGGACATCGACGAAGCAACGATCATCTTCAAGCTTATCTCGATGATCCTCGACAAACAAGAGATCAAAGGGCCAAATCAGATCGGTATCCCTGCCGAGAGACTCCAAGCTATCTTGGAGCGCGCAGGAAGAAGAAACGATTCACGCGGCAAAAGCGGAGGTTTTAGAGGCAACAAAAGCCGCAGCTCAAGCTCAAGAAACCGCCCAAGCCGCGATAGCCGCGATGGCGGATCACGCGATAGAAGTGCAAGACCTTCACGCGATTCCCAATCAAGATCCAAAAAATACTAATCCCCCCTCTTTGGCATGGAGCCCTCTCCATGCCAAAGCCTCTTTTGCCTTCCTCTTACAATCTGATATAATTTCCTAAAAACAAAGGGATCAACGTGCTTATCTACGAAGAGGACGAACTTTATATCGAGGTTCACGAAAGCGAAATACCGTGGCTGAAAATCTTTACCAAAAAACCTTATAAAGAGCTAGGCGACATGCCAAAAGAGTTGCGATCGCGACTTTGGGAGGTATACGATATCGTCGAGTTTGAGATGCGGCGCTACTTCAACCCCAAAAAGATCAATATGGCATCTTTTGCCAATATGCTTCCGCGTGTGCATATCCACGTAATGGCACGTTTTGAAGAGGACAGCTACTTTCCCAATCCGATGTGGGGCGAAAAAATGCGCGAAGGGAACGTAAAGCTCAAAGATCAAGAGTTGTTTTACAAAGAGTTGTTTGAGATACTAAACAGAGATTTTAGCAAGAAAAAAGAGAGTTGACACGCCTACATGCCAAGGCTTTGGCATGTAGGAAAAAAGATTTAGTGCAGAGGCGAAAACGGCACTAAAGCCGAACCCCACGTAAGCCCGCCGCCAAAAGCGTCAAGCAAAAGAAGTTCACCCGCTTTGAGTTTTCCCTCTTCGTAAATATCATTAATAGCCATAGGGATCGAAGCTCCCGAAGTGTTGCCGTATTTATGCACGGTAAGTACCACTTGCTCGTCTTTCATCGCCAAGGCATCCCCGACCGCCTTAATGATGCGGTAGTTAGCCTGATGGGGCACGAAATGATCGATCTGCTCGCTTGCGATATTGTTCGCCGCCAAAATATCTTCGACATCTTTTGTAAGAGTGCGCACGGCGACTTTAAAGGTTTCGTTCCCTTTCATCTGCATATAGCAAGAACCCGCTTCTTGTTCCAAAGAATCATGAGGGGAACCCGTACCGCCGTTTGGCGTCATAAGAAGATCCGCAAAACTTCCGTCTGCCCCCGTATGTACGTCGATGATCGCTTCGGCTTTATTGTTGGTGGCACTAACAATCGCAGCACCCGCACCGTCGCCGAATAAGATACAAGTTCCTCTATCCGTGTAATCGGTGATCGCAGAGAGTTTTTCCGCACCGATAATAAGGACGTTTTTCTTCATCCCCGATTCGATAAACGCTTTGGCGATCGAGAGAATATATACAAACCCCGTACATGCCGCAGAGATATCAAACGCCGTTACGTTTTGCAACCCTAGTTTGTTTGCTATAACGGTCGCTGTAGAGGGCATACAAAAGTAATCGGGAGAGATTGTCGCACATACGACTAAATCTATCTCCTCTTTGGCTATACCGCTTCTCTCTATCGCTTTTTGAGCCGCTTTGACCCCCATATCGCTCGTCGTTTCGTTTTTATCGGCGATATGACGCTCTTTGATCCCCGTACGTTTCGTGATCCAGTCGTCCGAAGTATCGACCATCTTTGCGAGGTCTTCGTTTGTCAAGATATTTTTGGGAGCATAAGCACCGATAGAGCGAAGTGCAGCGTAAGCCATTAACTTTCCTTTTGTTTTAACGTCTCGAGTCGTGCCACGATATGCTCGTTGACCCCCGTATCGACATAACGAATCGCTTGGTAAATAGCATTTTCGATCGCACGTGCATTACTTTTTCCGTGACTCACGATTGCACAACCTTTGATCCCGATAAGCGGTGCACCGCCGATCTCTGCATAATCGATCTCTTTTTTGAGCAGCTTAAACACTTTACGCATCAAAAGTGCACCCGTAATCGCTACGGGGGATTTTCTTATGTAGTCTTTGATAAGAAGACTGATGGTAGAAGCAACACCCTCGCTCGCTTTGAGAACCAAATTTCCTACGAATCCGTCGCAGGTAATAACGTCGCAGCTGCCGTTGAAGATATCGTTCCCTTCAACGTTCCCTTTAAAGCCGGGATAGCCTCTGAGAATTTTAAACGCGGCTTTGGTTACCTCGTTCCCTTTGGAATCCTCTTCGCCGTTAGCCAAAAGACCGATACTCGGGTTTTTGATCTTTAAAACATCCTCTGCGTAGCATCCGCCCATTACGGCAAACTCGGCAAGATGTTCAGGACGCGAATCGACGTTTGCCCCCACGTCCAAAACAACGGAACGGCGACCCGTTTTAGTCGGCATCAAAGTAACGAGTGCGGGACGGGAAACGTTTTTAAGGCGTCCCAAACGCAGCGTAGCAAGCGTCATCGTGGCACCGCTGTGACCCGCAGACACGACACCGTGCGCTTCACCGTTTTTTACAAGCTCGATCGCTTTGTAAATGGTACTCTCTTTTCTTTTGACGGCATCGGTTGCAGCATCAGACATAGAGATGACGTCGTCACTCTCTACTATTAAAATCTTATCTCTATAACTTTTCGGTAACAGAGGTAAAATTTCTGATCTT
>Ga0265295_1005534_pt1 | contig 15986 bp, 18 predicted proteins | sample Munlansysbiofilm_FD_192503 | JGI IMG/M metagenome (GOLD analysis project Ga0265295, IMG submission 192503) | Leachate microbial communities from a municipal landfill in Southern Ontario, Canada - Methane capture system biofilm | ecosystem: Engineered > Solid waste > Landfill > Unclassified ... | reverse complement strand
TAGGAACGGATGAAGTATTACGTTTTGATCTGGATGGCGATAAACCCTCATTTGTAGATATGCCCATCTGGTACACACACAACATCACCAACATTGGAGATGAAGAACTTTATACAATCTTTTGGATCAATGAACACTTCGATCCTGAAGATACAGATACTTATTTCGAAAAAGTTTGATTAGAACGCGGATGACACGGATCGAACGGATTAGCACAGATAAAAAATCCGTGATCATCCCAATAACCAAAAGTTATCTAATAAAAAATCCGCGTAAATCAGTCTAATCCGCGTCATCCGTGTTCCATAAAAAAACCACGTTCCATTCATGAAAAAACTAAAAGTACTAACCGTCGTCGGTACACGCCCCGAGATCATTCGTCTCTCACGTGTCATGGCCAAGCTCGACGAATCCGAAGCCATCGAGCACATAACAGTGCACACCGGCCAGAACTACGACTACGAGCTCAACGAAATATTCTACGAAGACCTGGGCATCCGCAAACCCGATTACTTTTTAAATGCTGCCGGAGCCACAGCTACTGCCACCGTAGGTCAGATACTGATTAACATAGAACCCGTTTTAGAAGAGGTTCAGCCCGATGCCTTTCTCGTGCTTGGAGATACAAATTCATGCTTGTGTGCTATTCCTGCAAAGAAGAGAAAGATCCCCATCTTCCACATGGAAGCCGGTAACCGTTGTTTCGATCAGCGGGTGCCCGAGGAAACCAACCGCAAGATCGTAGATCATATTTCGGATATGAACCTTACCTATAGCTCCATCGCACGCGAATACTTATTAAGAGAAGGACTGCCTGCCGATAGAATCATCAAAACAGGCTCTCCCATGTATGAGGTGCTGCACCACTATTTACCACAAATAGAAGCATCCGATGTATTGAGCAAGTTGAATTTAGAAAAAGGCAACTACTTCGTCGTCTCCGCCCACCGCGAAGAAAACATCACCAACGACAAAAACTTCTTCGGACTGCTCAACGCCCTGAACCAAATCGCTGAAAAATACCAGTACCCCATCATTGTCTCCACGCACCCAAGAACCCGCAAAAAACTGGAGAAAGTTACACAGAGTAACACTGTGTCAAACACAGAGTCGCACAGTGATCAAAACAAACCTCTGAGCAACTCCGTGCCAAACTCTGAGCAATACCGTGAAACAAAAAATCCGCGAGAATCCGTCCAATCAGCGTCATCTGCGTTCCAAAAAAATCCGCGTGAATCAGCCAAATCCGCGTCATCTGCGTTCTATTTAAACCCCCTCATCCGCTTTCTCAAACCCTTAGGATTCCATGATTACAACGCATTGCAAATGCACGCTTATGCTGTGTTGTCCGATTCAGGCACCATATCAGAAGAATCTTCTATCCTTAACTTCCGTGCACTCAACATCCGCGAAGCCCACGAACGCCCCGAAGCCATGGAAGAAGCCTCGGTGATGATGGTGGGATTAAACCCGGAACGAATACTCCAAGGGCTGGTTCAACTACAATATCAGCAAACAGGTAAAGAACGTAATTTCAGAAAAGTAGCAGATTACTCCATGCCCAATGTGTCGGATAAGGTGGTAAAGATTATTATAAGTTATACCGATTACATCAAACGAACGGTTTGGAGCGAATGATGTCTCTCGCAGATTTACGCAGATATCCCCGCTGATAAGCGCAAATCAATGTGAAATAAAACTCAGCAAAAAAGTGCTATACAGTGAATAAAACAATGCAAAGCAATAGGATTTTTAATATTGATAAACTTTCGGAGTTAGGCGAAGGGCAATTCATCGAGTTTAAAGAGTCGCTCGACAAGAGCTTTGCAAAAGAAATTGTTGCTTTTGCCAATGCCTCAGGTGGTGTTGTTTACCTGGGTATTACGGATACAGGAATTCTTAAGGGACTTGAAATTACCAACAGATTAAAATCACAAATACAGGACATTGCCTATAATTGCGATCCTTCAATTATGATTTCGATTATTGAAATGAGTAATGTTTTAGCAATTGAAATCAAAGAAGGAAGCAATAAACCCTATTCATGTTCCTCCGGTTTTTATATGCGCATGGGAGCAAATTCCCAAAAAATGACAAGGAATGAAATTTTATCACTTGCCATTAAAACCGGTAAAGTTCGGTTCGATGAACAGATTTGCAGCAACTTTGACTGGAAAGACTTTGATGATGAAAAATTTTCCTACTATCTAAAACTGGCCGGAATATCATACAACATGCCTAAAGAGGATATTTTACGGAATCTACGCGTTCTGACCGATGAGGGTTTTACAAACGCAGGCGTCTTGTACTTCGCCAAAGTGCCATACAAATATGTGATCAGCTCAAAAATCAGGTGCGTCCATTTTAACGACGATGATCGTGTGGATATTCTGGATAAGAAGGAGGTAGATCGCGGTATCATTGGAAATATCGAGTTTGCTGTAGCCTATCTTAAAGAACGTGTCCCCGTGCGCTTTGAAATTAAAGAACTCAGACGTAAAGAGTTTCCGGAATATCCTTTTGAAGCATATCGCGAAGCCATTCACCCCGTTAGATATCAAACACATGAAGCATTACGTTTATATTCTCAGAAGTGAAAAGGATAACATGTTCTATGTTAGGTATACAAAGGACATTGAAAAAAGAGTTGATTCCCATAATACTGGTAAAGTACATTCAACAAAAAACAGACAGCCACTAACTTTGGTTTATTATGAGGTTTGTCTGAATCAACAAGATGAAACACATCGGGAAAAGTACCTGAAGACATCATGGGGAAAAAGATACATCAAGTCAAGACTAAAGAATTATCTAACGGGGTAAATGCTATTATTCATTTTGATTATTTCCTGGGCGACACCATTGCAATCGAAAAACTAAAAAACAGTATTATCATCAATAACAAAGGCGAACTTCTTTTTCCAGAATCAGATTTTGGAAAAAGAAGCGAAGCAAGAAATCGCTTGTTGGTTGATTTATTGGCAAGAACCGACTTTATGGAAAAAGCCGGTACAGGCGTTAAACGTGTTCACCCCGTTAGATGTAAAATTTATGAAACAATGTAGCTCAATTCACAATAATTATCTAACGGGGTAAAGATGCCTGCACGGTAAACGGAAACAAAGTTGACTTTCGATTTACAGATGCCTTTTGGATAACAATGCATTCAAATGAAAATACCAGCAAGAAGGTCCCCGATAGGGTCCCCGATAAGGTCCCCGATAATCTGACAGAAAACCAACAAAAGATTTTGAAACTTGTTGCACAAAACAAAACCGTTTCAATGTCAGAAATGGCTGAAAATATCGGTATATCAAAACGAAAAGTGTTAGACAATATCAACAAACTGAAAAATTATGGCCTCCTCAAACGCATCGGCCCGGCCAAAGGAGGCCATTGGGAAATTATCAATTAAGCAACTCAACCATTAAACCCCACATAGGCGGGATTTCCCCGAATAGTCGGGGCAGGCTGCTTCGTTTAACTTTTGAACTTTCAACTTTGAACTTTTAACTTTGAACCTTAAACTTTCAACTCTTCAACTTCTCAACTTACTAAACTTTTCAACCTTCTCAACCTATCAACTCTTCAACCCTCTCAACTTTTCAACTTTGAACTTTTCCCTTACAAAATGAAACATGCCCTCATCACCGGAGCCGATGGCTTCATAGGTTCACACCTTACCGAATTACTCCTCGAAAAAGGCTACAAGGTAAGAGCCTTATCCTATTACAACAGTTTTAATTACTGGGGATGGTTGGAAGATATTCCTGAGAATAAAAATCTCGAAATCATCAGTGGTGATGTACGTGATCCACATTTTTGTAAAGAAATTGTAAAAGGTATAGATATCATTTTTCATTTGGCAGCGCTTATTGCCATTCCCTATTCTTATGTTGCACCAGATAGCTATGTAGATACCAATGTAAAAGGAACACTAAATATCTGCCAGGCCGCCAAAGAAAATGGGAATATCAGGGTGATACATACCTCCACTTCTGAGGTTTATGGTACTGCACAATATGTGCCCATTGACGAAAAACATCCCAAACAGCCGCAATCTCCATACAGTGCTAGCAAGATAGGTGCTGATATGATGGCCATGAGTTTTTACAATGCTTTTGGATTACCGGTTACTGTTGCTCGCCCTTTTAATACCTATGGACCCCGACAATCAGCACGGGCCATTATTCCGACTATAATTACACAGATTGCTAACGGGACGGAAGAAATCAAATTGGGTGATTTAACCCCCACTCGTGATTTTAATTTTGTTAAAGATACAGCACGAGGATTTTTAGCAATTGCTGAATGTGACGATACAATTGGAAAAGAAATAAACATCGCCTCCAACTTCGAAATCTCCATGGCTGATACTTTAAATCTTATTAAGGAGATAATGAAAAGTGACGTACATTTTATTACTGATGAACAACGACTGCGGCCAAAAGATTCTGAAGTATTCCGCTTGTGGGGAGATAACAGCTTGATAAAGACCTTGACTGGATGGCAACCAGAATACGCTATTGGGGAAGGATTGAAGGAAACCATTGATTGGTTTTGCAAACCGGAGAACCTGAGAAATTACAAGGCGGGGATTTATAATCTCTAATCCACAAACACATTCTAATATTTATCTAAAATCAGTTGATTTGTATTGTGAAAGCTATTAAGATTTTCATAAGCAGTGTTCAGTCAGAGTTTGCAATAGAAAGGCGGATGCTTGCCGACTATTTGCAAAATGATGCAATGTTCAGGAAATTTTGCGAGGTATTTATTTTTGAGGATATTCCGGCACAAGACAGGCTTGCAAATGACCTTTACATTAATGAAGTCAAAAATTGTGATGTTTACATTGGCCTTTTCGGGAAGGAATTTGGATTCGAGTTTGAAGATGAAACATCACCTACTGAGCGTGAGTTTGATTGTGCTTCATCGAATCATAAATATCGCCTTATATTTTTGTTAAACGTCTCTGCCAAAGAAAGGCATTCAAAAATGAACCGCCTGATAAAAAAAGTTTCAGGTAAGCTCATCTATGGTAAGTTTTCTTCAACTTCCGAACTTTTGAGTGATGTTTATTCAAGTTTGGTCAATTACCTGATTGAAATAGGAAGACTAAGGGTAGAACCTTTTGATAAGAGCAAGAACAATGAAGCATCGTTAGATGACATCTCAACGGATAAAATCAAATGGTTTGTCGAAAAAGCACGGGAGGAAAGAGCTTTTCCCTTGTCTATTAATGCCTCTACAGAAAAAGTGTTAACGCATCTAAATCTTTTACAAGAAGGTTCCTTATCCAATGCTGCTATTCTCTTGTTTGGGAAACAGCCGCAACATTTTTTTATTTCATCCGAAATTAAATGTGCTCATTTTCACGGAACTAAAGTTGAGAAACCCATTCCTTTTTATCAGGTTTATAAAGGGAATGTATTCGAACTGGTTGATCAGGCAGTTAATTTTGTGCTTTCAAAAATTGATTATGCAGTGGGCACACGTGCTAAAGGTACTCAGGTTCCAACGGCTTATGAAATACCCCCGGAAGCTATTGAAGAAGCAATCGTTAATGCAGTAGCTCATCGCGATTATGATAGTACAGGAAGTGTGCAGGTTATGCTTTTTGCCGACAGATTAGAGATTAGAAATCCGGGAAATTTACCTCCAGCCTTAACTATAGAAAACCTAACAGAAGACCACTCATCTTATCCTTTCAATCCCTTGCTTGCCGAATCGCTTTATTTGGCAAAATACATCGAAAGAATGGGTACAGGAATTCAGGATATGACAGCCCGTTGCCTTGATGCTGGCTTGACGGCACCCATTTTTAAAATAGAGGATTCTTTTGTAGTGATCATTAAACGAAAAAAAGATGTTGCTTTCGAACAAGTAGGTGGTCAGACAGGTGGTCAGACAGGTGGTCAGACAGGTGGTCAGACAGATTCTACTAGTGTATTAACATCTGCACAGAGTGCAGTGCTTGATGTGATAAAAGTCAACAACAAAGCCAGCCGTAAGGAAATTGCAAAAATACTCAATATCAGTCCTTCGGCAGTCCAAAAGCATATTGCTCATTTAAAACAAAAAAAAGCCATCGAACGTGTTGGGCCTGACTTTGGAGGTTATTGGCTTGTGAAATTTTAGTAATTCTCCAACCTGCCCTGCAAAAGGTGGCCACTGGGAAATTATCGATTAACCATCTCAAACATTAAACTTTCCCAAGCTACTCAACAACTCAACTCTTCAACCACCTCAACTTTTCAACCTTTCAACCTTCTCAACTTTCAACCTTCTCAACCATTGGAAAAGAAATAAACATTGCATCAAACTCCGAAATATCCATGGCTGATACTTTGAATCTTATTAAGGAGATTATGAAAAGTGATGTAAGTTTTGTTTCTGACGAACAAAGGTTAAGGCCCAAAGATTCAGAAGTTTTCAGGCTTAGGGGTGATAACAGTTTGATTACTTCATTAACCGAATGGCAGCCTGAATATGATAATGAGACCGGGTTAAGAGAAACCGTTGAATGGTTTATCAAAGGAGATAATTTGAAAAAGTATAAAGCTGGAATTTATAATCTCTAATCCAAAAATTCATTCTAAATTTGAGTGTGCCCAGGAAAAGTTTAAGGATTAGTATTCAAATATTCCTTTAACATCAGAAGATTTGTATTGTGAAGACCATTAAAATTTTCGTAAGTAGTGTTCAGTCAGAGTGGTAGTACTGGAAGTGTTCAGGTAATGCTTTTTGCCGACAGATTAGAAATAAGAAATCCTGGTCATTTACCCCCTGCATTGTCCCTCGAAAATCTGACACAGGACCATTCGTCATATCCTTTTAATCCATTAATTGCTGAATCGCTTTATTTGGCAAAATATATCGAACGAATGGGGACAGGTATCCAGGATATGATAGTGCATTGTAAAAATGCTGGTTTACAGCCGCCTGAATTTAAACTTGAAGATGCCTTTGTGATTATTATTTGGCGACAAAAAGGAATTGCCTTTGAAACCATAGGTGGTCAAATAGGTGGTCAAATAGGTGGTCAAATATCAGATACTCAACAAATGATACTATCATTGGTGGCTGAAAATAATAAAATTAGCAGAAAAGAAATGGCAGAAAAATTAAAAATGAATGAATCGGCAATACAGAAACACTTAAATAAACTAAAGCAGCTTGGAATTATCACAAGGTTTGGATCTACCAGAGGTTATTGGAAAATTATGGACTAATGAGAAATCATCCTTTTAGCAATGCTATCAAAACAAGCCCAATCCCCATACAGTGCCAGTAAGATAGGTGCTGATATGATGGCCATGAGTTTTTACAATGCTTTTGAATTGCCGCTTACAATTGCCCGCCCATTTAATACCTATGGTCCCCGACAATCAGCCAGGGCGATTATTCCAACCATTATTACGCAGATTGCAAATGGAATAAAAGAGATCAAATTAGGCGATTTAACACCCACACGCGATTTTAACTTTGTAAAAGATACCGCACGTGGCTTTCTGGCACTTGCCGAATATGATGAAACGATTGGTAAAGAAATAAACATTTCTTCCAACTTTGAAATATCCATGGCTGATACGCTAAACCTGATTAAAGAAATCATGCAAAGCGACGTACATTTTATTACTGATGAACAACGCCTGCGGCCAAAAGATTCTGAAGTATTCCGCTTGTGGGGAGATAATAGCCTGATGAAATCCTTAACCGGATGGCAACCAGAATACAACATTGAGAATGGATTGAAGGAAACGATTGAATGGTTTATTAAAGGAGATAATTTGAAAAAGTTTAAAGCAGGAATTTATAATGTTTAAGCTTTATTGCTAAAAATGAGTACTTTAAAACAAAAAACAATATCCGGCTTTTTATGGAGCTTCACTGATTTTGCATCAAAGCAATTAATTTCATTTGTTATTGGTATCATACTTGCACGCTTGCTTTTACCTCGCGAATTTGGTTTGATAGGGATGATAACAATCTTTATTGCTATATCAACTTCTTTTATTAACAGTGGGTTTGGAACTGCATTGATTAGAAAGAGTGATTGCACCTCTGAGGACTATTCTACAGTGTTTTATTTCAATTTAGTTGTAGGAATTCTCTTTTATTTGGTTTTATTTTTCACGTCAGATGCTATCAGTAGATATTTTAATGAACCTCAATTAACAAAAATTCTACGGGTTTTGTCAATAGTTCTTATTATTGATTCATTAACCATAATACAACGAACAATCTTAATTAAGCGGGTAGATTTTAAACTACAAACAAAAATTTCTGTGATATCATCAATTATCTCTGGAAGCATTGGGATTACGATGGCATTCACTGGTTTTGGAGTTTGGAGTCTTGTAGGCAAGCAAATTATCCAGCGAATCACAAACTCTTTATTGTTATGGCTATGGAATCGTTGGCGACCGATATTAGTTTTCAGTAGGAAATCATTTATTGAATTGTTTTCTTTTGGATATAAACTGTTATTAGTTAGCTTAATGGCCACAATGTACAATAATGTTTATTATTTTTTGATTGGAAGGTATTTTTCAGCAACAGATTTAGGATATTATACACGAGCAGATCAATTTAGTAAATTAGCATCAACAAGTTTGATTTCAATTGTTAGTCAGGTAAGTTTTCCTGTACTAGCACAAATGCAGGATGATAAAATATTTCTTAAAGAAAATTTTAAAAAAATATCCATGAGTGTAATGCTTATTAGTTTTGTTGTAATGATTGGTATGGCAACTATAGCCGAGCCTATGATTATTACTCTAATTGGGGAAAAATGGCGTGAATCCATTGTGTATTTGCAATTGCTTTGCATAGCTGGAATAATGTATCCTTTAAATCTCTTGAATTTACAAATCTTAAATGTTTTTGGGAGGTCAGATCTCGTTCTTAGGCTCGAAATTATTAAAATATTACTCGCTGTTCCGATTATTGTAACTGGAGTCTATATTGGAATCAGTGCAATGATAGTTGGTTTAATTATACATGGTCTGGCAGCATTTTTTATTAGCAGTACTTGGTCAGGAAAATTTATTAATTATTCAGCATGGGAACAAGTATTAGATATTATTCCGTCATTTTTGCTAGTAGTAACCTCTTTTTTATTGGTCTATTTAATTGGTATAATGCTTCCAATCAATTATCTTCCTAAGTTAATTGTACAAGTTTTTTTTGGAGGACTAATTACACTGTTTCTGTGTGAAATAACAAGATTAAAATCATATTTGTTGTTGAAGCAAGTTATTCAAAATAAAATTAAGGATATTTTGGAAAGTAGAAAATAAACCCCTTCTTCCTTGTACTACAGATATGTCTTGGAAGAACTGATAATAGTAATGACAATTCAAAATATGATATATTTGCATTTTTTCAATTCAACATCTAATGCAGTACAAATTTTATAAAGTAGTAACTTTTTAGACACAAAACACATTGAATTTGCAGCCAGAAATAATCAACCTCCCCAAATTCGAAGACCCCCGTGGCAACCTCTCTTTTATTGAGGAATTCAAGCATATTCCCTTTAAAATTGAACGCAGCTACTGGATTTACGATGTGCCGGGTGGACAAGTACGCGGAGGACATGCGTTTAAAGAACAGCAAGAACTAATAGTTGCACTTTCCGGTAGTTTTGATGTGGAGGTGGATGATGGTAAGGTCAAACAAACTTTTTCATTAAACCGCTCCTATTATGGACTTTATGTGCCTGCAGGATTGTGGAGGCAGATGCAGAATTTTTCAACCAACTCATTGGCATTGGTTTTAAGTTCAACCCATTATAATGAAGATGACTACATCTATGATTACAATGAATTTATAGCATATAGGAGGGGAGATGAAGAGTAGTGTTTACGACTGTGTAATTTTGCCTTTGAATAAAATTCACAATCGGGCTGGAAACATTACCATTGTTGAAGGGCGAAAAAATGTGCCTTTTGATGTAAAGCGAGTTTATTATTTGTACGACATTCCCGGTGGAGAAGACCGCGGTGGACATGCACATAAAGAGTTACGACAATTGATTGTGGCAGCCAGTGGTTCTTTTGATGTGATGCTTGATGATGGAATCAACAAGAAAATTGTTACCCTAAACAGGCCAGACTATGGTCTAATGGTTGTCCCAGGAATATGGCGTGAATTAATGGAGTTTTCTTCCGGTGCTATCTGTTTGGTGCTGGCTTCTGAAGGCTATCAGGAAGAAGATTATATCAGGAAATATCAAGAATTTGAAATTTATAAAAATGCCCACTAAAATACATCCAACCGCAGAAGTTCAAACAGACCAGATTGGCGATGATACTGTGATTTGGCAATATTGCGTAATACTTAATGGAGCGAAGATTGGTGCAAATTGCAATATAAATTTCAATGTATTTATTGAAAATGATGTTGAAATAGGCAATAATGTTACTATTAAACCCGGTGTTCAGATATGGGATGGGCTAAGAATCGAAGACAATGTTTTTATCGGACCCAATGTTACTTTTACCAATGACAAATATCCCAGGTCAAAACAATATCCTGAGCAATTTGCTCATACAATAATTAAAGAAGGAGCATCAATTGGAGCAGGTTCAGTCATTTTGTGTGGACTATCCATTGGCAAAAACTCAATGATTGGTGCTGGTAGTATAGTAACCAAGAGTATCCCTGATAATGAACTCTGGTATGGTAATCCTGCAAAATTCATCAGGAAAATATTAAAAAATGATTAAATTCCTCGATCTCCAAAAAATCAACGTTCAATACGCTGACGAGCTTAAGCAAGCAGCCGCAGAAGTCATTGATTCCGGCTGGTATCTGCTAGGTGAGCGTGTTAAGCAATTTGAAACCAACCTCTCCAACTACATCGGTGTAAAACATGCCATAGGTGTGGCCAATGGATTGGATGCCTTGCGCTTAATTTTAAAAGCCTATATAGAAATGGGGATCATGCAGGAAGGCGATGAAGTGATAGTTCCAGCCAATACCTATATTGCTTCCATCCTCGCAATTACTGATAACCGCCTGAAACCAGTTTTAGTAGAACCGGATATCAATACCTATAACCTTGATATTTCTCTGGTAGAACAACACATCACCCCACGTACCCGTGCCATTATGGTAGTTCACCTTTACGGCCAGGTATGTTGGAGTGAGGAACTGGAAGCCATTGCTAAAAAGCATAATCTCAAAATCATAGAAGACAACGCCCAAGCCATCGGAGCCATTTATACACCAAACAACACCTGCCCTGAGCGAAGTCGAAGGGAACAACGAACAACACTTGCCATGAGCGAAGTCGAAGGGAACAAAAAAACTGGTTCTTTAGGAGATGCCGCAGGTTTTTCGTTCTATCCAGGAAAAAACCTTGGCGCACTTGGCGATTCCGGAGCCATTACAACAAATGATGATCAGCTTACTGAAATTGTAAGAGCCTTAGGTAATTATGGAAGCAAGCAAAAGTATATCAACGAATACCAGGGATCAAACAGCCGCTTGGACGAAATACAAGCTGCCTTCCTCAATATCAAACTAAAATATCTGGATGCCGAAAATCAACGCCGGAGAGAAATAGCACAATATTACTTAGATAACATCACCAATCCACTATTAATACTACCCACACAAGCAACACTTGCCCTGAGCGTAGTCAAAGGGAACACCAAACACCAAACACCAAACACCAAACAACGAACAACAAACAACCTTACTCACGTTTGGCACCTTTTTGTTATCCGTACCAAACACCGCAACAAGCTGCAAGCCTATTTGACCAAAAACGGTATTCAAACTTTAATTCATTATCCAATTCCACCGCACAGGCAATTAGCCTATATAGAATGGAACGAGTTACATTATCCAATATCGGAGAAAATTCATAATGAAGTAATGAGCTTGCCGATGAGTCCTATATTGTCAGAATCTGAGGTACTCAAAATTATTGAGTGCTTAAATATATTTTGGCAAGATTGAAAGTAGATATGATTTCTTATGCTGGTATTCTTAAATATAACGCTCTATTTGATGGAGTAAAAATCACCTACATATTTAATTCAATAATTCTTAAAAAATTAATTGTTATTCTACATGGACTTACTGATGTGTGTATTGATGGACTCATTACTTCTATTGACAGTATCATATATTCTTGGACATGTTTTGGCATAGATAATAAACAGTTATAAATGTTTGCCTAGCATACATATCTGACGGTGAAAATCGTGAGAAAAAAATCTATAATTGATCTTAAATGTTTATTGGAATTATTTCCTTGGTGTCTTTCAAAATCAACTGTAAGTTGAAATTATCACATGTTTATTTAAAGAATTTTGAAGTTAGAATATTTTCGTGTAAAATATTGTCATATAATATTGAAATACAAAGCAAATCCTAAGATTGTGTGATCATGAAAAAATCAATTATCCACTCCTTTTCAATATTTTCGTTAGAGAATCTCTTTTTATTTGTTTGTATTTTCTATTCAGCTGGTGCTATCTCATTTTATAGTTCGCCATGGGGTTATGCTCTTTTACTTTTATTATCTTTGTTCAGCATAAAAAAATTCAATATTAACGTAAAATTATTTATAGCTTTATCTGTTTGGTCACTATACTGTATAGCTATAGTGCTTTACTATGGTGATTATAGACTGACCTTTAATCATTTCGTGAGATTCTTCACACTAATTGTGGCTTCTTATGCTTTAATATCGAAGTATGGTTATTCTTTGTTTTACAGATTTGAAAAAATAATAGTGTTTTTAGCAAAAATATCATTACTTTTTTGGATTTGGATGATTCTACATAAAAATAGTTTACTCTATGTAGGTAGCATTTTTAGTATTGGTAATTCTGCGAATAATCCTGATAGAATGAGTGAGTTTTATTATGTTTTATTATATACCATTGAATATTTCAGTTATCATACCACACTCATTCCAAGAAATTATGGTTTTTGTATCGAACCCGCTAGTTTTGCCGCATTTTTGGTTTTTACATTATTTTTTAATATACTACGTAATGATGGAATTAAAGCAAAGGATAATAGTGATTTATTGATTTTATTATTTGCACTTCTTACAACTCAATCCACCACAGGGATCGTAACTTTTATGATCTTTGTCATGTACTATATGCTATTCAGAAGAGGTTTCTCAATAAATAAAATATTTACATTTGTTATTATCTTTACAGTATTCATTGCGGCATCAATATACCTTGACTTCCTATTGCCAAAAATTGAACAGGAATATTTAGGTTTAAAAAACTTTGAAAGACTCAAGAATATGAGTCATGAGGATATGAGGTTTTCAGCTGGTAGGTTTGGAGGTTTTATCATAGGTTGGAATGATATAATATCGCATCCGATTTTGGGTATTGGGGCAAATGGAAATAGGTCTTTTGCTCATCAAGGTGGAGCATCTCTAATGAATACTAATGGATTTGCTGGATTAATGTCACTGTTTGGTTTATTTGGACTTACCTTATATTTCTATCTTACAACAAAAACATCTGTCTTTATTTCAAGATTTTATCGTGCCAAAATCCCTTTAGGGTTACTAATAATTTTTACATTTATCTTATTTGGTACTGGTATTTATAGAGCAGTTATCTTTTTCGCGATTATGATGTATGGTTATTTTATTCCAACACATATTATTGATTACCCGGAGGATGATAAATGTTTACACAACGTTAAAGACCACAACTAGTTATAAGTAAGGGTCCTACTACAATAATTGTGGAAGAGTTTACTCTGTAAGGTAGTGTTTACAATAATATTTTTCAATTACAAAAAAAATACTTTGAAGTGCTGAGTTTATCGATGAGTCCAGAAATGTTTCATTAGGAGGTTGAAAATGTTTTTGTGGTAATAAATCCCTTTGGATAAATTAATAAGCAGTGAATAGGTTTAATATTTATTTTCGAAATTATGGCAAACAGTAAACCAAAAATATCTGTTGTTATCATCACTTATAATCAAGAAAAGCTAATAGGTCGGGCATTAGATTCGATATTGTGTCAGAAAGACTATGTGCATGAGATAATTGTAGCTGATGATTGCTCTATAGATCGTAATTGGGATGTGATAAGCGAATACAAAAGACAATTTCCTAGTATTGTTAAACCATACCAAAACGAGCATAACCTTGGCATTTTTGGTAATATGGAAAGCACATGGGGCAAAGTTGAAGGTGATATTGTTTTCCTTCTGGCAGGTGATGATATGTTTTGTGACAAAATATTTGAAAAGACGTATGAAATTGTTTTCAGAAACAAAATTGACTTTGAAAGTGAATCCTTTTTAATCCTTTTTGACTTCATGGTAAAAAACACAAATGGAGATGAAAGGATAATTAGTAACTCATTAATTAATAAACATAACTCACTTAGCCTTAAAATACGGAATCTTATATATAACCGGTCAATGGGAGTGAGTTTATCCGTAATAAAAAAACACATATCTGTAAAAAAGGAAATAGGTGTTTGTGCTGAAGGATTAATTGACATTCAATCTCATCTGTTTTCTGATAAAGCTTACTATATGCCATATGTAGGATCAGTATACTTTTCAAATATTGGAATAACAACCCGATTAAATCGACATGAACATATCATTTCGTACATAAGGTACTATGATGTGCTAAGGAAAATGATTGAAGATACTAATCAATTAACGAAAGAAGACACTAAATGGATTATCTATTCAAAATCCAAGTTTGTTTTTTTGAATTATCCCTGTTTTTCAAATTTGCTTAAATATTTTTTTGGTCTTATTAGAAATTCCAAAATTAAATATGGATTTAGTTTTCTAAAAAGAGAGTATAAAGTTTTTGTTTTAAATTTTTTAAGAATTTGATATTTTAAAGTATTATTTGACTTATTACTTTCTGCATTGTTTATACTCAGATGACAAGTTTTATGATTATTCATGCTTTTTTAATTTAGTTATATGAAAAAAAACGTTATCTATTTGCGTTGGGCGAAGAAAATGGATGAAAGCTACTATAATTTTGGTGATGATTTGGTGCCTTATTTAGTAAGTAAATTATCTGATAACTGTGAAATAGTTTTTATTCGATTTACAAGAAGTAGGTTTTTTAGTATTGTTGAATTTTTTAAAGGGATTATCTTAAGGAATTATGGCCTGAATGTAGTAAAGGATTTATTCATATCGTTAAAAGTCAAAAAATATATAATTTCTGTTGGTAGCATTATTCAAGCATATAGCGGCAGTAGATGCATTGTGTGGGGGTCTGGTATCATTCAAAAAAATGATAAAATTCGTAATTCAACTTTTGTTGCGGTTAGGGGAAAATATACATTAAATAGAATTACTGAATTAGGATTTGATGCTCCTCATGTTCTTGGTGATCCAGCATTATTATTACCAGTAATTTTCCCAGCTAAAGCTCCCAAACGTTATAGATTGGGCATCATTCCCCATATTATTCATTATGAAGTTGTGAAAAGGAAGATCAATGCTCCTGATGTATTAGTTGTTAACTTGAATGATTTCGATACTGAAAAAATTATTAGGGATATTTGCTCTTGTGAAAATACCCTATCATCTTCATTGCATGGACTTATTGTTTCGCACGCATATGGAATTAAGTCTATTTGGTTTGATATTGAGGAATTACCATTAGCTGGCGACAATGTAAAGTTTTATGATTATTTCTCTTCTGTTAACATTAAAGAATATAATCCAATCGTGTTTAATCAATTAATTAATCAGGATATAGCCTATTTATTAAATCTATTTAATGAATATAAAGACATGAATATTGTTGATAAGGATATTCTTAAAGATATTCAGAAAAAACTGATACTCTCAGCACCGTTCCCAATTAGAAAGAAATTTGCAGAGATTAATTAGTGTCTGTCTATTAACTTTATATTGTTGATAACTAATTAGATATATACGAATTTGTGAAATTATCTTTTGTATCTTTGAAGAAATTATTTAACTATGAAACTCTT